>JACCDG011897000.1_pt1 | contig 17370 bp, 18 predicted proteins | sample 7442471 | NCBI WGS metagenome assembly JACCDG01 (sample SAMN15323444, study PRJNA562643) | freshwater metagenome | isolation source: river surface water | place: USA:Blue River Watershed | collected 2017-08-17 | reverse complement strand
GGTACGCAGAGCCGCAGCTTCTGGGTAGTTAGTCGCAGCCGGAGTTACTGAACTTGGCTGCCAACCACGACGACGTCCTACTGCAGCTGCAGGAGTTCGGCCTGGAGGTGGATCACCTCAAGATCGGCCGGATGGTCCGGTGCTCGGTCAAGGACGACAGGGAGAAGCGCGGCTGGTATGTGCTGCATGAACTGGTCGGCATCGGCGGCGATACGCTGGTGGTGGGCAGCTACGGCAGCTGGTCCGGGACCAACAACAACGCGCAGAAGGTCAGCATCCGGAAGTCCGAATTCAGCCGCGAGCAGCTGGCCAGCATGCAGCGCCGGATGGCGGAGGACCGCAAGCGCGCCGAGCAGGCCCGGGCACATGAGACGGCCAGGGCCGCGGCTACCGCCGCGAAGGTCTGGGCGAAGTGCTCGCCGACCGGTGACGCCGAGTACCTTCGGCGCAAGGGTGTTGCCGCGCATGGCATCCGCTTCTCGCCGTCCGGCGCCGTGGTGCTGCCGCTGCTTGACACTGCCGGCCAGATCCATGGCCTCCAGGTAATCCGCACTGCGGCGGAAGCACGAAGAAACGGCCGGCCGGCGAAGGAGTTCTGGCCGCCCGGCGTGGCGAAGAAGGGCCACTTCCACCTGATCGGGATTCCGATCCACATCGTCCTGGTGGCCGAGGGATACGCCACGGCCGCCAGCCTGCACGAAGCGACTGGCCTGCCGGTTGCGGTGGCCTACGATGCCGGCAACCTGTTGCCGGTGTGTGCCGAGCTGCACAAGCGATACAAGACGGCGAAGATCCTGATCTGCGCCGACGACGACACCGGCCAGAAGTGCAACATATGTGGCCACCGCGTCTGGCTGGCCACTGACCCGGTGAACTGCCCTGCCTGCGGCAAGCCGCACGGCGCGCATAACGCAGGCGTGAGCACCGCCAGCTCGGCCGCGGTCGAGGTCGGCGGCGCCTGGGTGCAGCCCCGGTTCCTAGACGAAGCCGGCCGCCGCGCCACCTTCGAGGCCAAGGGCGACAAGCTCACAGACTTCAACGACCTGCATGCCCTGGAAGGCCTGCACGTGGTGCGCCACCAGATCGAGGCCCGCATCTCGGAACTGGGCTGTCGGGTGGGTCCCCCAGCGGCGCGTTACAACCACAACGGGGGACGGGGGCGCGCTCCGCTTTCGAAGATCCAGTCGGTCGACGAGCTGCTCGAGCGCTTCAGCCTGGTGTATGGCCAGGGCGGCATGGTCTTCGACCATCAAGAGCACTGCCTGATCTCGCTTTCCGACATGCGAGACGCCTGCACCCGGCGCGAACTGCACCGGGCCTGGGCGGAGCATCCGGATCAGTCCATCGTGCGTGTGCGCAACGTGGGCTTTGACCCAGGCGGCGATGACCGCGAGATCCTCTGCAACCTGTGGGCGGGATGGCCAACCGATCCGAAGCCCGGCAAGTGCCAGCGCCTGCTGGATCTCCTGCGGCACATGTGCAGCGCGGATTCGCATCCCGAGATGCTGTATCGCTGGATCCTCTGCTGGCTGGCCTATCCCATCCAGCACCCCGGCGCGAAGATGAAGACCACGCTGGTCCTGCACGGGCCGCAGGGCACCGGCAAGAACATGTTCTTTGAGGCGGTGATGTCGATCTACGGCCAGTACGGCCGCGTGATCGATCAATCAGCGATGGAAGACAAGTTCAACGACTGGGCCAGCCGGAAGCTGTTCCTGCTGGCTGACGAAGTGGTTGCGCGAAGCGAGGCCTACCACGTCAAGAACAAGCTGAAGGCCTTCATCACGGGCGAGTGGATCCGCATCAACCCAAAGAACCTGGCCGCCTATGACGAGCGCAACCACGTCAACCTGGTTTTCTTGTCGAATGAGACCATGCCCGTGGTGCTCGAGGAAGACGACCGCCGGCATGCGGTGATCTGGACGCCGGAAAAGCTGAGGCCGGAGTTCTACGCCGAGGTGAAGCGGGAGATCGAGGACGGTGGCGTCGAAGCGCTGCACGACCACCTGCTGCATGTTGACCTGGGGACGTTCGGCCCGGCCACGATGCCCCCGTACAACGGCGCGAAGTCCGATCTGATCAACCAGAGCCTGGACAGCACCACGCGGTTTTACTACGACCTGAATCTCGGCGACATCGGGAACTTCGGGCCCGGCCGTGTCGAGCTGGGGCCGACGTTGTCGACCGACCTCTACGAGCTCTACCGCGTCTGGTGCCAGCGCCAGGGCATCCCGAGGCCGGCGCCCCTGGTACGCCTTACCAATGTCCTCAACCGGCGCCACAAGGTACCGCTCGAGCGCAAGCGGTGGATGGGCAAGATGGGCCTGCAGGGGCCCCACGGCATGGTGATGCTGGGCACGTCTGCATGCCCACCGGACTGCTCGGAGAGCACCTGGCTAGGGGACTGCGTGGAGCGCTTCCGCACCTCGCTCTACGAATACAAGGGCCAGGGCCATGGGTGAACCCTTGAAAGTGCGGGGTGTGCGGCAGTGCGTGCGGGCAGAAACCGCGCCAGTGCGCCATGTGCGGGGTGTGCGGCAGGTACACGCGGGGGCGCGCGCATACGCATCGAAGGCCGACCATGGGTCAAAAAAGCGCCGACTCTTCTCCCGCGTACGTAACCCCCGCACACCCCGCACATGGCGCACAGGCGCGGATTCCGCCCGCACTCGCGCCCGCACTTTCTCTTCAAACCCCGCACAGAAGGGAGATGGTTGTGGACGCCGCTGAGCCATTGACCGAATCCCTGGCCGATTTTGCCCGTCGGCTGAACTACAAGAAGTCCTACATCACCCAGCTGAAGCAGGACGGCCGCCTGGTCCTGACCGCCGACGGAAAGCGCGTGGTCGTAGATGCATCGATCGAGCTGCTGAAGCAGACCAGCGACCCAAGCAGGAATACCGTTGCTGATCGCCACGCGGAGGCGCGTGAGCGCAGCTCCGACCAACCGGCACCGACAGCCGAAGAGAACCGGATTGGGAGCAGCTACCAGGCATCGCGAGCGGTCAAGGAGCGGTTCTTGGCGCTGACCGCGAAGCGCGACTACGACATCAGCATGGGAAAGCTCGTAGACGCTGAGCATGTCCGCCACAGCATCACCAGCGCAGTGATCACGTTGCGCCAACGCCTCGAGTTGCTGCCGGACACGATGGCGTCGGAGCTGGCAGCAGAACGCGAGGAGATCAAGGTGCGCGCGATCCTGGGGGATGCAATCGAAGTGGCGCTTGATGACTTGGCGCGCGAATTCACGAACTTGTTCAAGGCACAGGGCGGCGCAGCATGAACTTACCGAAGCACATTGAACACATCGAGGTCGAGGCCCTCGTGCCTTACGCCCGCAACAGCCGCACGCATTCGCCGGCTCAAGTCGACCAAATATCCGCAAGCATTCGCGAGTTCGGGTTCACCAACCCGGTTCTGATCGGCGCCGACGACACGATCATCGCTGGCCACGGGCGTGTGATGGCCGCGCGCCAGATCGGCCTCGATCGCGTGCCATGCATTCGCTTGGGGCACCTGTCGGAAGCCCAGCGCCGCGCCTACGTGATCGCCGACAACAAGCTCGCGCTGAACGCCGGATGGGACGACGCCATCCTTGCCGCTGAGCTGCGGGCGATCGCTGCGGACGGGTTCGACACGGACTTGCTGGGCTTTTCCGACACCGAGTTCGGCGAGCTGTTCGCGCGTATGGACGCTTCCGACGAACCGCAGAGGGACCCGGAGGACGCGCCCGACCGCGTTGCTGTGGCGATCTCCGCTCCTGGCGATGTCTGGCTGCTCGGGCGTCATCGCGTGATCTGCGGCGATTCAACGGCCGCGGAAACGTACACGCGTGTCATGGCTGGGGGGGGGCTCGCTGACGTGGCCTGGACCGACCCGCCTTACAACGTGGCCTATGAAAGTGGCGCCGGGAAGATCGCCAACGACAATCTTGCAGACTCCGATTTCCTGGCATTCCTGAGGGCCGCGCTTTCCGGCATGTTCGGGGTGATGAAGGCAGGCGCTGCGATCTACGTTGCGCACGCTGACACCGAGGGGCTTAACTTCAGGCTGGCGTTCACGACCTCCGGCTTTAAGCTCTCAGGGGTTGTGATCTGGCGTAAGGACGCACTGGTCCTTGGCCGCTCCGACTACCAGTGGATCCACGAGCCGATTCTCTACGGGTGGAAGCCGGGCGCGGCTCATCGCTGGTATGGCGGCAGAAAGCAGACCACCGTGACCGAGATCGGCACCAACGGTTCGCCGTTTATTCGTCGACCGGACGGGCGGTGGCAGATATCGATCGGCCACGAAGTGCTGATCGTGGATCCCGATGCAAAGGTCGAGTACGTGGAGGACTCCATCATTCGGGAGCTGCGGCCCAAGCGCTCCGACGTGCACCCCACCATGAAGCCAGTTGCGCTGATCGAGCGAATGCTGCGCAACAGCGCCAAGCCGGGCGCGGTCGTGCTCGACGCGTTTGGTGGCAGCGGATCCACGCTGATTGCTGCGGAGCAGCTCGGGATGTGCGCTCGGCTGATCGAGATTGACCGCCGCTGGCAGCAATTCACGGGTCTGTCCGCAACACTCGAGGGCGACGGTCGGAGTTTTGACAGCGTGGCTGGTGGACGTTGACCATGCAGTCGGCTGCGGCTCTGGTTGCACAAGCAATCGCCCGCGGAGTGGCGCCGCGCAAGCGTCTTGGCGTCAGCGAGTGGGCCGACCGCAACCGCATCCTCACCTCCAAGGGCAGCGCAGAGCCAGGCCGCTGGCGCACCAGCCGTAACCCGCCGCTGCAGGAACCGATGGACGCCATGAGCGCCCGCAGCGGCGTGCATGAGGTGGTGTTGCGCTGGCCGGTGCAGTTCGGCAAGACCGAGATCGCGCTGAACGTCATCGGCTACTACATGGACCACGCACCCTGCCCGATCATGGTCGCGCTGCCGGGCGATGCCTCCCGCGAAAAGTGGGTCAGCCAGAAGTTCGCCCCCATGCTGGAAACCTGCGAGGCAGTGCAGCGCGCGCTCCGCAGTACTGCCAGCCGCGACAGCGCAAACCAGCGCTACTTCAAGGATTTTTCCGGCGGCCTGATCTACATCGAACACGCCGGCAGCCCGCAGCGCCTGAAGTCCAACAGCGTGCGCCTGCTCATCGTCGACGAGCTGGACGAGTTCGCCGTCAATACGCCGGCCGGCGACGATCCAGTGCAGATGCTGGACGAGCGCACCAGCGCCTTCCCGGCCACCTACAAGCGCCTCCACATCAGCAGCCCTTCCACCAAGGGCGTCAGCCGCATCGACAAGAAGTGGGAGGAGTCCGATCAGCGACGCTTCCACGTGCCTTGCCCCCACTGCGGCGAGATGCAGGCGCTGGAATGGTCCGGCCTGCAGTGGACGCCGGACGGCAAGCAGTGCTGGTACGCCTGCAGCGCCAACGGCTGCATGATCGAGGAGCACCACAAAACCCAGATGATCCGGTGGGGCCGCTGGATTGCGGAGAACCCGGACTCACCCATCCGCGGCTACACGATCAACTGCCTGTACTACCAGATCGGCCTGGGGCCGCGCTGGATTGACCTGGTGCACGAATGGCGCAAGGCCCAGGGCGATCCGGCCAAGCTCAAGACCTTCGTCAACTCGCGCCTGGCGGAGAGCTGGGAAGACCCGGCCATGCGCCAGGTCAAGCACAACATCATCCGCGATCGCGCGGAGCCCTACCGCCTGCGCCAGGCGCCCGCCCAGGTGCTGGCAATCACCGCCGGTTGCGATACGCAGGATGACCGCGTGCCCGTGCACATCATCGGCTGGGGCCGCGGCATGGCCTGCTGGACCCTGGACTACGTTGAACTCCCGGGCGACCCGGCCGACGATGCCGTCTGGCTGTCCGTGATCGAGCTACTGAACCGGCCCATCGACCACGCGCTGGGCGGCACCCTGCGCGTGGAGGCCGCGGCATTCGACATCGCCGGCCATCGCACCGAGGCGGTGAAGTCCTTCGTGCGGGACCACAAGGTGCGCCGCCCCATGGCCGTCTTCGGCGCCACCAACAACAACGCCCCGATCATCGGCAAGCCCAGCCTGGCAGACATCAACTTCCGCGGGCAGCTCGATCGCCGCGGTGTGAAGCTCTGGAAAGTGGGCACCGTCAACGCCAAGCACCAGCTCTATGCCTGGCTCGGCACCGACGCCGAAAAGCCCGCCGAGCTGCGCAAGGTCCACTTCAGCGATGACCTGCCGGAAGACTTCTTCCAAGGCATCACATCCGAAGTCTACGACCCGAAGAAGAACCGCTTCGACAAGCGCTTCAAGCGCAACGAACCGCTCGACACCTGGGTCTACGGCTACGCCGCCGCGCACCATCCCGAGCTGCGGCTGCACCGGTTGTCCAAGGCGGATTGGGATGAGCGGGAAAAGGGTCTGGTGGTGCCCCGCGGCGCATCTGCCGACGAACGCCGGGTGATCGAAATGCCGGACACCCGCGTGACTTTGCCGCCACTACCTGAGCCTGATTCCGGCCTCGCCTCATCCGCCTGGAGCCGCCGCCTATGAGCCGCCACACTGCCCGCCGGCGGGCGCAGATCGATGCGCTCGCGGATGAGCTGGCTATCGGCGCGGCTATCCGCCTGCGCACGGACAGCGACCGCATCCGGCCGATTGTCGATGCGGTGGTGGCGTATCTGCTGGAAGAGTACCCCGGGCAGGATCTGTACATCCCGGCGTGTCGCGTTGAGCTTCCCGTGGCTGAGATCCAGGCGGAGTTGCGCGCCGGCAAGTCGATGAAAGAGGTCTGCGCTCGCTTTCGCATCAGTCGCGCCACGGTCTACAGGGTGCTCGATGCCGCCGCATAGGTGTCTCAGCTTCCCCGAGACTTGAGACAGACGGACGTGGACGATGCTCACCCATGAGCACCGCCACCGACATGCTTGCCCGATACCTGGAAGCCGAAGCGGCTGTCCTGAAGGGTCTGTCTTTCCGCATGGCGGACGGCTCGGTGCTCACGCGCGCAAACCTCCCGGAGATCATCTCCGGGCGCAAGGAGTGGGAGCGCCGCGTAGCGCAGGAACAGGCGGCAGCTGACGGCGTCGACTCGCGCTTTTCCGTGGCCGATTTCGTCGGCCGGGGTGTGCGGTGAACTGGCCCGGCCTGATCGAGCGCACGATCGAGGCGATCTCGCCCACCTGGGCGGCTGCGCGCGCACGCGGCCGTGTGCAGGCCGCGGCGTATCGGCAGGCGTATGAGGCTGTCGAGCAGACGCACCTGCGCCAGCTGCAACAGGACAAGGGATCCGGCAACGCCATCGTGTCCATGACCGCGGGCGCACTGCGGAACCACGCGCGGCACCTGGACCGCAATCACGACATCATCAGCGGCGGCCTGTCCACACTGGTGACTTGGATCGTCGGCGCGCACGGCATCAACGTAGTGCCGCAGCCGCGCGACCAGAAAGGAAACATCGTCGAGGAAGTAGTCGATCAGATCGTGCCGGTGTACCGCGCGTGGTCAAAGCGCCCGGAAGTCACATGGCAGCACGACTGGCCCAGCTCCCAGCGCTTGCTGGTGCGCACCTGGCTGCGTGACGGCGAGGCGCTGTTGCAGGAGCTGGTCGGCCTGGTGCCGTTCCTGGAGCACGGCAGCGCCGTTCCGTACTCGCTGGAGCTGATCGAGCCGGACATGGTCCCGCTCGACATGGATGACAGCGAGCGCCGCATCCTGCAGGGGATCGAGGCGAATGCCTGGGGCCGCCCGACGGTCTACCACGTGTACAAGCGCCACCCGGGTGACCCGGACGTCTTCGCCGCAGAAACCAAGCGCGTGCCGGCCTCGCTGATCCGCCATCTGCGGATCGTCAACCGGATCAACCAGCGCCGCGGCGAAAGCATCCTGGCCTCCACGTTCACGCGGGTCGAGGACCTCAAGGACTACGAGGAAAGTGAGCGCATCGCCGCCAAGATCGGCGCCAGCATGGCCGCCGCGATCATCAAGGGCGACCCGCAGCAGTACGACCCTGACAAGCCGGCCAAGCGGCCGACGATGCGCATGCAGCCTGGGATGATCTTCGACAACCTGGCGCCGGGCGAGCGTGTCGAGATGATCGACCCGAACCGCCCGAACCCGAATCTGGAGCCGTACCGCAACGGTCAGTTGCGCGCGGTATCCAGCCCGATGCGCCTGTCCTTCAGCGCGCTATCGCGCAACTACAACGGCACGTACAGCGCTCAGCGGCAAGAGCTCGTGGAAAGTCACGGCGCGATCGGCGTGCTGGCTGCCGAGGTCATCAACGCCATCGTGCGCCCGGTGTACGAACGCCTGATCGCCACCGCGGTCGTGTCCGGTGAGATCGCGCTGCCGCGCGGCGTGACGCTGGCCACCGCCGTGGACGCGGAGTACTACGCGCCGCCAATGCCCTGGATCAACCCGGTGCACGAATCCATCGGACTGCGCACGCAGGTGCGCTCCGGGTTCAAGACCATGTCAGAGGTTCTGGCCGAACGCGGCAAGCGCATGTACGAAACGATCGAGCAGTTGCGCAACGAGCGTGCCTGGGCACAGAGCCAGGGCGTGGTGCTCGACTCCGATCCCGCCCAGACCAGCGCCGCCGGCGTCTCCCAGTTCGACGCCAACACGCCGGCCGCCAATCCGCAGGAAGCCCCGCAATGAAGAAGAACACCCTGGCCGTTGCCATCGTCGCAGGCCTCGCGCTCACCGCTGGCGCATTCGCGTCTGCGGCCATGACGCCGGACGAGATCCCGCAGCAGTACCGGGAAGCGAAGGGCAAGTCCGTGCTGGCCATCCGCGCCGCCGGCGCTGACCACGCTGAAGTGTTGATCTACGGCCCCATCGGCGACTGGTTCTGGGATGGCATCAGCGCCCGGGCATTTGCCGAGCAGCTGCGGGAGATCACAGCCAGCCAGATCACCGTCCGCATCAACAGCGATGGTGGCGTGGTATCCGATGGCGTGGCCATCCACAACGCGCTGAAGGCGCACCCCGCCACCATCACCACGGTGGTGGATGGCATCGCGGCCAGCATCGCCAGCCTGGTGTTCATGTCCGGCGACAAGCGCCAGATGTACCCCGCGGCCCGCCTGATGCTGCACGCGCCGCTGACCTGGGCCGGCGGCAACGCCAAATTCCTGCGCAAGACCGCAGATGACCTGGACGTGGCGGCCGAGGCGATGGAAACCGCCTATGTGGACCACGTCAGCGACAAGGCCGCGGTGCGCGCCATGCTCACCGATGGCGAGGACCACTACCTCACCGCCGCCCGCTCCATGGAGCTTGGCCTGGCCACCGAGGTGATCCAGGCCAAGGAACCTTCGGCCCCCGACGACACCACGGCCGCGGCCGCGCTGCTGTCCTTCATCACCGCCATTACCACGGCGCCCGCCGACGCCTCCGCCGCCATTCGCGCGCGGATTCAGGCGCTGTGCCAGCCGTCCGCTTTCGCCTCGCTGCGCGAGGTGCACCAACGGGCCGTGCTGGCCCACATCGAGGACCCAAGCATGAAATCCCGACTGATCCTGGCCATGGCGGCGGCCGCCGCCGCCACCGCTCCGGCTGCGCCCGATACTCCGCCGCCGGGTGCGGTCGCGTCCGCTCCGCCGGCCGCTCCGCCGCAGGCCCCGGCTCCGGCCGATCCCATCGCCGCCATCGCCACCCGGAACGAGTCCATCCGTACCGAGTTCGCCCAGTTCCGCGAGATGCCCGGCATCCGTGACCTCGAGGTAGCCTGCCTGTCGGATCCGCGCCTCAGCATCGACCAGGCGCGCCAGCAGCTGCTGGCCAAGCTCGGCGCCCAGGGCGCCCCGCTCAACGATCCGTCCGCCGGCCCCGGCAGCATCCAGGCCGGTCCGGACGAGAAGGACAAGCAGCGCGATCGCACCGTGCAGGGCATGCTCGCCCGCGCCGGCGTGCTGCGTGGCGAGGAAGCCGAGCGCGCCCGCCAGGGCAACCCGGCCGCCCACGCCACCCTGATCGACCTGGCCGAGCAGTCCCTGCTCCGTGCCGGCGTGCAGGCCCGCCGCATGACGCGCGACGAGATCGCGCGCACGGTGCTGGCCCAGCAGACCACCAGCGACTTCCCGGTGTTGCTGGAGAACACCCTGCACAAGATCGTGGTGGGCGCGTACCGCTTGATCCCGTTCACCTGGTCGCGCTTCTGTGCCATTGGCACGCTGTCCGACTACCGGCCGCACAGCCGCTACCACCTCAGCTCGTTCTCGGACCTCAAGGAGGTGAACGAGAAGGGCGAGTATGAGAACGGCGTGCTCGGCGACGGTGAGAAGGAATCGATTCAGGGCAAGCGCAAGGGGCGCATCCTGCAGATCACGCCGGAAGTGCTCGTCAACGACGACTTGGGCGCGTTCACCCGTATCGCCCAGGCGCTGGGTCAGGCCGCCGGCCGAACCATCGAGAAGGACGTCTACGCCCTGTTCGCGCTGAACAGTGGCGCGGGCCCGACGATGAGTGACGGCAAGGCGCTGTTCCACGCCGACCACAACAACATCGCCGGCACTGCCGCGGCGCCGACCATCGCGTCCTTCGACGCTGCGCGCCAGCTCATGGGCAGGCAGATGGATCCGGGCGGCAACGACTATCTGGACATCCTGCCGGAGATCTGGATCGGCCCGCAGTCCTTGCGCGGCGCGGCCGTGCACGTCAACGAAGGCGAGTTCGACGATGAGGCCCAGAAGAACCAGCGCCGGCCGAACATCAGCCGCGGCCTGGTACGCGACATCGTCGACACCCCGCGTCTGTCCGGCAACGCCTGGTACATGTTGGCGGGTCCGAGCATGGAGCCGGTGTTTGAGGTCGCCTTCTTGGACGGCGTGCAGACGCCCAGCCTGGAGCAGGAGAAGAACTTCCGCACCGACGGGCTCGCCTGGAAGGTCGTGCACAAGTACGCCGTGGGCGGGGTGGGCTGGCGCGGCGCGGTCAAGAACGCCGGCGCGTGATGTGACGCGGCCGGCCACGCGCCGGGCCGCGAGTACCACGCCGGCGCCGGAAGCGCGCAGACGGTGATGGTCGATCCCTGATCTGGAGAAACGAAGATGGCAAAGAACTACATCAAGCCCGGCGACCACTGGACGTTCACCGCCGGCGCAAACACCACCTCCGGGCAGGCGGTGGTCATCGGTACCGTGCTCGGCATCGCGTTGTGCGCGGTTGCCAACGGCGACAAGGGTGAGGCGGCTGTCGAGGGCGTGTGGGAACTGCCCAAGCTCAGCACCGCAGTGATCGCGCAGGGGGCGCGTCTGACCTGGGACGTGTCCGCCGGCGAGTTCATCGTGGCCTCGGCCGCGGTGGGTGATCTGGAGAACTGCGCGGTCGCCGAAGCCGCAGCGGGCAACGGCACCACCACCGTGCGCGCCAAGCTCTGTCCTGGCGCCGGCACGGTCAAGGCGTCCTAACCCTCCGGGGTGGAGCCGCCCTTGTAGGCTGACAGCCGGGAAAGACCGGCACCCATTCCAACCGGAGCGGCATCCGTGAACGTCCCCAAGCTGTCCCCCTTGCAGTGGTTCCGCCTCGTGACGGTGCTGCTGCCCATGCTGCGCGGTCTGGTCCGCGTGGCCGGCACCAGCATCGTCGCGGTCATCCGCGCGCTGATCGACATCGTGGCGCAGGTGGAGACGCTGTTCCCCGCCGATCCGGCGGACATCGACCCCGCCACCGGCAAGCCGCGCAAGCGTGGCGCGGAGAAGGCGCAGGCATTCGCTGACCTGGTGCTGGCGGCCTTCGCCACCGCTGACGAATCCGTGGGCGCCATCCAGGCGCGCATCGGCGACATCGGCGCCATCGGCACGGCCATCGTCGGCCTGTTCAACGAGTGGAAGCTCCTGAAGGAGGTTCCCAATGCGTAAGCTCGCCACCACCATCGCAGTCGTCTGGCTGCTGTCCGTCGCGCTGATCTGCGCGGCTATGTTCACCGCGCATGCCGCCGAGATCCCCAGTTCCGCCAGCGGGCAGTACTCCGCGGGGGACCGGGTATGCCGGCTCTCCCTCGCCCGTGCTGGCGCCAATCATGTCGACGTGGACCTGCTGTGCATCACGGATGCCGGCGACCCGACCTATTCCCACGCGCGGATCGAGGCATGGGCTGGGCGCTGTCCAGGGAGCCCGTACACCGCGTACGTGTTCGATCTCAACGGCCAGTCGCCGCTTGCCGGTTTCGTCGCGCTGGATGCGGCGGACGCAACCGGACTGCACGTGCGCATCGCCGCGGACCCGTCGACGCTCTACAACGGCGGCGGCCAGCCGCAAATGTGGACGCTGATTCGATCTGTGGCCAGCCCTGCGCCGTACACCTGCGGCACGCCCGCACCGCTCACGGGCGGATCGGTCCGCGACTCCTGCCGCCTTAACCCCGGCGCGCCTTGGTGCGGGCGCTGATCCATGGCAGCGTCCATGAGGGTTGAGCTGATCGTGTACGCGGCGCTGGCATCTGCTGGCGCGGCCACCGCAGAAGCGGTTCAGGCCCCGGACTTCGCGACCAAGGCGATCATGATCGTCGCGGGGACGCTCCTGGGCTCGGTGGCTGCCGCGTTCGCCGCGCCCAACGCGAGCCCTCGGCACCGTGCCCAGCGCGGCTTGCTCAGTGTGTCCGCCGGCCCTGTCTTCGCCTACATGGCGCTGGCGCTTTGGCCGGAAAACTCCCGCTTCGATCCGCGCGAGTGGATCCTGGTGGTGTCTGCCGCGACCAGCTTCTCGGCATGGATGCTGCTGCGCTGGATCCAGAAGCGCCGCGGCGCCCTGGAAGAGAAGCTGGACGACCTTGCGGACGGCATGGGGCTGCCCAAGCGCCGTGACCGCGAGAGCGGCCGGGCTGCCCCGCGCCTGATCGGCTGGCTTGTGCTGGCGGCGGCCCTGGCGCACGGCATTGCCGCCTGCTTCCTGCCGGCGAAGGACGCCAGCTTCTGCGACCGTCAGCCGGCCAGCGTCGACAAGATCATCGCCGCGCAAGAGCGTGGCGTGATGACTCAAGACGAGGTCGAGACGTTCTTCGATCTGCTCTGGCTTGCCTCGGCGAAGTGCGACGGGTCAGACCAAGCCGCGATCGACGAGGTGAAGACTCAGCTCGAAGTTCTCGCGCGAAAGGTCGAAGCGCGATGACCCCCATCGAACAACAAACCCGCGAGCTCGCCGGCGAGCTGATCGCCGGTGAGGAAGGCTGCCACCTGCACGCCTACCCGGACCCGCGCAGCCCGATGGGCCTGGCTCTGGGCCAGCGCGGCACTGACGAGGTTGGGCGGACCGGCCGCGTACCGACGGGTGTCGCGCACCTTTCCGGTGATCCGTGGACCATCGGCCGCGGCGCCACCGGTGCGGACATCCGACAAGGCACCGTGTGGAGCCAGCAGCATGCGGGTGCGCGCTTCATCGCGGACCTGGCCACCTACCACGACAAGGCCGAGCGCGCCTGGCCCGGCATGCGCACGTTGCACCCAGCCGCGCAGGCCGCGCTGATCAGCCTGGCCTACAACCGCGGCACTGGCATGGCGCGCGATCCCAAGGACCCGCTCGACCGCCGCCGCGAGATGCGCGACCTGCGCCCGGCCGTGGTGAGCCGCGACTACCTGCGCATGGCGGAGCTGATCGAGTCCATGACCCGCATCTGGGCCGGCGAGCGCATGGGCGGGCTCATCAAGCGCCGCATGCGGGAGGCGGAGTTCTGCCGTCGCGCGGCGCGCGAGACCACTGCCCGCCCGGGCGTGGCCATCATCGGAGGGGTCTGATGTGGCGGCTGGAACTTCTACGGTCATCGTCTGCGCAGGTGCGTTCTTTGCGGGGGTTGCTCTCGGCTGGTTCGGCCGCGCTCATTACGACGGCTCCGTGGTCTCCGTCCAGGACGCCGCCCAGCAGTCGCAACAAGCCGTCGATGCCGGCGCCGCCGCGGCGGGCGCAATCGAGGCCGCGCGAACTGAGACTGAAACCGCAGTCGAGCGCGTCCGCGTCGTCACGCGCACGGTCGAGGTCGCCGGCAGTTGCCCGCCTGGCGCTGGGCCTGTGTCTGACGGTTTCGCTGCCGAGCTGCGCGCTCTGGCCAAAGCCCGATCCGACGCCGGCACCGGTGCCGGTGGTTTGCGTGCAGACCGCAATGACTGACCGCTGCCCGGCCCCCATGTACGTGCTGCCCGATGGCGCCATCGCCGCGGACGTCGCCGCCGCCATGGCGATCGCCGAGAGCCGCGCCCGCGATGCCTGCGCGCGCCAGCTGGCGGAGCTGCAGGACTGCGTGAAGCGGCACAACGCGAGCGCCACCAAGCGCACCGGTGCCCGTCGATGACCCCGTCCGAAATGCACGCCGAGATCGTCTCCCAGTTTGTCGCGGCCGGGCACCCGGACGCACGGACGGTGACGTACACGCCGCCGGGCGGCGATGCGGTGACGTGCCAGGTCATGTTCACCTCGCCGTCGCACCTCAGCGGGGACTCGGCCGCGCCGATCATGGCGCAGCAGCAGATCGTCCGCCTGTTGCGCTCTCAGGTGCCCTCACCGGTGCAGGGCGCGGTGATCACGCTGACCAGCGGCGATCAGTGGCGGCTGGTGGACCCGCTGGACGAATCGCCCGAGGGCTCAACGGTGTGGAGCGTGACCCGTGTCCGCGCCTAAGACCTGGGAGGCCATCCTGGCGCTGCAAGCCGCGCTGCAGGACATCCGCGTCTCCAACGGCTACCGCACGGATGCGGGCCTGCGCGTGCTCCTGGAGGTGTTCACGCTCGGCGAGCGGGACACCTATCCAACCCTGCGCTTGGTCGAGAATGAGATCGCCGAAGGGCAGGCCAATGAGAGTGCCGTCGATGCCATCACCCTCACGATCGAGGGGTACATCGAGCTAGACGGAGAGGTGTCGCAGCGCAAGGCGCATGACCTGCGTGACGACGTCACGCGCGTGCTGCGCGTACTGCGCAAGCCGCGCGCATTGCCGCCGCCGCTGATTGGTCTGCAAGTGTTCCCAATGCCGCTGAAACAACGCCCGGAAGGGTTCCCGTATGTCGTGTGCCAGGTCGGCGTGCGGGTGCGCCTGGTGGCCAGTTAACCCCGCATAGGAGCTACGCATCATGTCCAAGTTTCAGGAATTCAGCGGCACCGTCTACCTCGGCCTGATCGATCCGAGCAACGGCAATTTCCTCGGCTATCTGCCGCCGCTCGAGTGCTCGTCCTTCGTGCCCTCGCGCAGCGAGCCGTCGGTCGTCGAGGTCAAGTCCATGAAGCGCGCGCAGCGCGGCCAGGTGGTCTACTCCAAGAGCACGCAGGGCAGCCCCGGTCTGCAGATGGTGTTCAAGGAGATGGACTCCACGTTGTTCGGCCTGGCCTTTGCTGCCACGCCGTCGGCGCTCACTATCTCGTCCGCGTCCATCACGGATGAGGCCATCGTGCTGCACGCGCTGGACACCTGGTACGCGGTCAGCAAGCGCAACCTCTCGTCCATCGTGGTCAAGAACAACGCCGGCGACACCACGTACGCGCTCAACACGGACTACGAGGTGGACGCACGCCTGGGCCTGGTCAAGGCCAAGACCGGCGGCGCGATCACCGCCGGCAACACGGTCAAGGTCAGCGCCACCTACGCCGCGTTCACCGGCGAGAAGCTGGACGGTGAGACCGTGCCGCAGCGCAGCTTCCGCATCCTGTTCGACGGCCGCAATGAGACCAGCCTCAAGGACATCCTGATCGAGTACCACGAGGTGCCCATCCAGGCACCGCAGGAGATCTTCGATTTCTTGTCCGAGGAGCTGATCAGCCTGACCCTCACGGGCACGCCGATCACGCCGGCGGGCAAGACCAGCCCGTACACCATCATCCGTCAGTCCTGAGGATGGCGCGCAAGCCCGCCAAGCCGGCGCCAGACACGGCGCCGGCTGCCGCACCCGCCACCGTGCGGGTGCGCTTCGTGCGCGAGCACACCCACGCGGGCGTGGAGTACCAGCCGGGCGACGAGTTGGACGTGTCGCCGGCCACGGCTGACCTGCTGCGGATCTATTCGGCCATCGCATGAAGACGCTCACCTACGATTGGGAGCTGCACCAGGGCGCAGCCGTCGACGAGCTGATCCCCGTCACCGGCCTGCCGACCACCGGCGTGGGCGTGCGCTGCCACATCCGCGACACGCTGGACGCCCTGGCACCGCGCCTGATCCTCAGCCACGACGGCCCGACCAACCGCCGCGTCACCGTGAGCGCCGAAGGCATCCGGATCCAGATCGGCGCCACCGTGTCCGGCGGCCTGGTCATGATCCAGGCACGCAATCGCTGGGTGTACGACGTAGAGGTCTACTCCCTGACCGACGCGGACGATGTCCTCAAGCCCCGCGCCGGCACGGTCTACGCGTACCGCGAGGCCACCCGCGAATCCGACACCACCGCACTACCCCCGCTGGCCTCCGGGGACGGCCGCTATCTGCGCATCGACGGCGACCAAGGCCTCACGCCCGAGCAGCAGGCGTGGGCGCAGTACAACTCAGCCACCACCCCGGGCGGCCCCGGCGGCGCCAGCGACCACGGCGCACTCACCGGCCTGGCCGACGACGATCATCCGCACTACCTCAACAACGCCCGCGGCGATGCACGCTACGACGCAATCGGCGCGGCAGCCGCAGCCGCAATCGGCGCGGCAGCCGCAGCCGTCGGCGCCCACGCTGGCGCGACGGATCCACATGGCGACCGCGCATTCGCCACCGCTGCCGTAGGCACCCATGCCGCCGCTGCCGGCGCGCATCCCATGAGCGGCGTCGACGGGCTGGCCGCTGCGCTGGCCCTGCTTGCGCCGCTGCTCTCGCCGGCGCTGACCGGCACCCCGACGGCGCCCACTGCGGCACCCGGCACCGCCAGCACGCAGATCGCAAGCACGGCGTTCGTCGCCGCGGCGATCGCCACGCTGCTCAACAGCGCCCCCGGCGCACTCGACACCCTCGACGAGCTGGCGGCCGCACTCGGCGATGACCCCAATTTCGCCACCACCGTCACGAATGCCCTGGCAGGCAAGCTGGCCAAGGCCAGCAACCTGGCCGACCTGGTGGATGCGGCAGCTGCGCGTACCAACCTTGGCGCTACCACCATCGGCGGGCAGGTCTTCACGGCCGCCGATGCTGCCGCGATCCGGTCTCTACTTACGCTTGGCGCCGCGGCGCTGTTGGGCGTGGGGACTACGGCTGGGACGGTGGCGGCCGGTGACCACACCCACGCCGGCCTCACGACTCAGGATCTGGCCACCTGGGAGGCCGGCGCGGCATCGACCGAGACGGTCGTCAGCCCTGCGAAGATCGCAGCGGCGATCGCCGCGCTTGCGCCAAACGGCGGCGGGTCGCCTGGAGGATCCTCCGGGCAGGCGCAGTACAACGATGCCGGAGCCTTCGCTGGCTTGCCGGTCTGGCGCGAAGATGCCAACACTGTGG
>JACCDG011293863.1_pt1 | contig 17376 bp, 25 predicted proteins | sample 7442471 | NCBI WGS metagenome assembly JACCDG01 (sample SAMN15323444, study PRJNA562643) | freshwater metagenome | isolation source: river surface water | place: USA:Blue River Watershed | collected 2017-08-17 | reverse complement strand
CTAAATTGATATCGATTTACATTATTTTCGTTGAACATATTATTTAAATTTTGCTCCCAACTCTGTCTGTCGCTTCTCTACAAATCCTCCTTTAATATAGAAGTACATGTAAAAAACACAATTAGCCATTATATGACCAATATGATGTGTGGGATGTTTCTTGTCATCTGGATCTATCTCCTCGCCATCAAATAAAGCATCTAAGTGACGCTGCATTGATTCGAGAATTTCTTCCCTGTTTAATCCTTTCTTCCAGTTATCTGGTGCATACTTTGAACAACCATATTCAAGCACATCAATAAGTGGTCGAAGCGTGAATTTAGGTAGTAAGCTCCATTGTGGCTTTCCTTGGTTGAATCTTGTTGCTTCCATGTTTTCGAACGGATGGTAAATAGTAACCGATTTTCTGTTGAAATTCTTTTGCAGCAGACTCAAGAAGAGTTGTGCATAAATCGGGTGTGGGCTTTGGGCCATTTAAAACTACAGTAAAGAACGGCTTTTTCAATGCTCTTCCTTCTGCAATCATTTGTGCAAGCTTTGGTTGGATTTCTTTGTCTTCTGGATTGCGTGCAGACCAACCTATCATTAGCACGCTGGTACGATTCTCAAAATTGTGGTGTAATGTGCCAACAAATGTAAGATCTCGTTCTCCAGTAGTTGTAATTACAAATTGTTCGGTTTTCATGTTAATAATTGTTTGATGATAGCAGACGCCTGCTCAAAACCTACTTTTTTACATAAATCCGTCTTGTCTTTTGCTTCTGTTAAAAATCGCGGCTTTAACCAAGGATATTGAGACATATACTTCTCTGTTTGTTTTCTTCCTGCTTCATCAGGATCAAGAGTAATAAATACGTTTCTAAATCTATCCTTTAGTTCCTTCATTTTACAGTCTGGAATCATGGTAGTTTCGCTTTTACCAGCGACCGCCCAGTATCCAAGTCTTCTACAAAATATAGTGTCTTTAGCAGACTTATCTATAATCAGAGTATCACCGTTCGGGGGTAATTGTAAATAGCCGAAGAAGTAGTTCTCTGGTAAATTGTTTCTAAACTTGTATTCCCTTCTTGCGTTAGGACTGTAAATTTGATAGTTTCCACCTACGTTGTAGGCGAATGTAGGATCTAGAACAAAAGATGGAGTTTTTTGATCATCAAATGACCAGTAACAGTCAATTTGAGTGGTCTTGTAAAAATTAAGTAGTTCGGGTGAAATTTGGAATTGTTGCCAATACGCTTGGCCGAGTGGAGTGAATGGTATCGAGTGGATTCGAATGTTCGCGTATGTTTGGGGTTGTTTTTCGAATAGTATGACTTTCTCTCGCTTTTCTGTGCTAGTAAAAAATAACTCACCTAGACCAAAGTCATTGATGATAATACTATACACTTCAAATTCTGCAAGATTCTTGTCATACAAAAGGCGAATTAAGTCAAATATATTACCAGATTTGCCGAGCCCGTGGTCTTTCCACATATATTCGAATACCGGATGATAGCTTTCAAATACAACGAAGCTAGGAACTGAGTCAGTTCTTCCGTCTTCTCTTGGAATGGGCGATAGTATTGCTTTACCTGGTGTTATAATTTGATCTGCATAGAAGCAGTAGAGAGAGTACTCATCCACTGCTTCTAAAATGCTAGATCGATCAGGAATATCAAGATTAGCCATTAGCTACCTCTGCAAACATAGAACTAGCTGAACTAGTCTCCTCTGCATCCGGTACATCGGCAGTTGCTTGTGCTACGGGAGTAGGATTGTTAAATCCATTTTTTACTTCCCAATTAGTGTACTTCAACTTCGATTGTGCTGTTGGAATGGTCATTGATTCAAGGAATGGATTGGTGTCCAAATAGCGCTTTCTCAAAGCTGAGAAGTGCTTAATTCCTGAGGTTCGAATTGTTAATAGTCTCTTTTTGTCTTGTGTAAGTGGATTCTTAACGATAGGAGAAGCCATCTTGATAAATTGATCTACAATATTTGCGTAGATTGCATCAAGAACGGACTGCTGTGTCAACTTTGTTTCCAGGTTCTCATTAGTGATACCTAGACCTTTAGTCGGGTCCCATGCAATTTGATCTTTGGTTAAGTACTGGGAAAGGATGTGATTAAGCGGGTCCTTAATTTCCTTGATCTTTTGCATGTTGTTTTTTCCACTGTCAACGTTTGTGCTGTTCTTCTCTGTAGCTTTAGGAGGGAAGATTAAAAAATCATTCTCTGCATCTTCAGGACTTGTATTGTCTGAATTTGATCCTAAAAGCTCCAGTGGAGTAGCTTCGTTGACTTGCTTGAACCCTATTACTAGAGTCCCTCTGTCGTTTTTCTCTGCTTTTGTGAACACGATGTTTTCGTGTATTCCAACTTTTAACATATTATGAATTTAGTTGTTACTTTGTTATTACTTTAGAATGAGTCGTCATCAAGTGCAAATGTACTCGATGTTGACTGTATTGTTGTCGAACCTGCTGATGATAAATCATACATTGCTCTTGCCTGCTCAATTGTTACATACTGTGTATGTGAGCTAGTATCGGGATATGTCGTTATCACTGATTGTGCGGCAGGTCTTGGCATGTTCATGGGATATAAAGTGAGATTCTCACGTTTAACGTAAGTTTCTTTACCTTTATTTTCTCCACGTTCAATCAATTTGGGAATATAGTAGATGTTGTTTGAAGTTGTTATTGGTTTTGATTTTTCAATTGTTATATCAACATATGCTCCTTTTCTTGAAAAATGGCCTCTTGAATCAGGACCGTCAAACGCAGTTGGTACTAACGTCTTAATACAGTCTACAAGTTCAGAGGATCTATGCTTTACAGTCATGATACTCTCACCATCTTTATTAAAAAGAGATATTTTTGATTCAGTTCTTGGCACTGCAGTGAATATAAGGAAGTTTGGTTGGTCTTTGGGGTAGGCTCCCCACTTGTGAGCAAGAAAGAAGTCTACGCCATTTGTACCTTCACCATATTCTAAATTAAATTCATTGCACAATTCTAACGAAGGAATAACAGCTCCTGTTTCATAAACACGAAGAGTTAGACCTTTTAAATCGTCTTCTGGGCATTTCTTATTCGGCTTATCATCAGCGAATAACAGCCCATCAAGAAACTTAAAGTCATTCATTAGGATGTGCCAGTTTTATATTTTCGTATTACGTCAATTGCTAATTTGAGATCGTTAGGAATATACAGATCTTTAAAACATCCTTTTGGTGTTTTTGCTTCATGTATACCATCACGATTGGTTAGAAAACAATATTCAATCTTCTCATTCTCCTTCTGTCTTACCATTGCATGGAAGATATAAGTGAAATATGAGGCAACTTTAATAGAGTTTTCCAGGAGTTTACCAGGAAGTTGTAATACTACTTGGCCATCTCCGTTTACTTCAGTATGCGCGTTCATCACGATCCATAAGTCACTTCTAAATGATTCGATTGTATTTCCAATGACTTTAAAGACATCAGAAGCAAATTCGTTCCATTTAGCAAATGCGTCATTACCGAGTTTTCGAGCAATGAACTGAGGGTCCATCATTCGAGCATTAAAATAGTGAGTGAAGTCGTCAACGAGTATGTACTTTACATTAGGCATTTCGTCGTTAACTTTTTTGAGTGCTACTGGTAAATCTGTAATTTTGTTGGTCACGAGTCTTCGTGTTCCTACAGGATACTTTGTAGCTGATCCTTCGAAAGGAAGGTCTTTTGAATTAGGAGTTATGACCACGCTTTCTTCAGGTGGCATATTTTCCCAAGCAGTAGATTTACCTACTCCTGGTTCTCCTTCAACAAGTATAAGTGTTGCCGGCATTTAGTAACGTGTGTGTAAGGTGTATTGTCTTTCATCCATATCCTTTACTTCGGGCAACTGCTGGAATATTCCTACAGCACCTTTGTACTGGAGTGGAATTACTTTGTTGCTCTGGCCTCCTCGATGTTTAAGAAGATGAAGTGATCTGAACCAGCTCTTCATGATGGATATATCATATCCCATAAATAGCTTTTCTTCTTCCTTCATGTGACGTGTGGCGTCAAACAATCCAAATACAACGTTCGCATCTTTAGTTGTTCTCTTTGAGTCTTCGAAATCTCGTAGCAATGGGGTACGTATGCCGTAACGTGCTCTATCAGTTGCCGATATTTCACTATTGAATTGCTGTACGATTACAAAAGTGAAACCACATTTGTTTCTGAACCATACGGCTATTCGAGAGATTCTGTCAATACTTGACTTAATATTTTCATGTCCTGAATCCAATTCGGCAAGGTTTACCGTATCAAAAAGAATGATATGATACATATTAGGGTTGTTAGGAACATAGTCCTGGCACTCACTAATATACTTACCTTGAACTCTGAACTTACCAACCTTAAGGGCGTATGCCATTAAGATATCGTGAAACTTATTTGGTGTTATGTCTTCTTCAATAACTGTCAACTTCTTTTCAAAATCTTCGAAATAAGGTCTATACTCTTTTATTGCTTCGTAGATTTCATCACTGAGCTTTCCGTGTATTGATAGAATATTTTCTGGGCTACAAACGATTCCTCTATCTAGATATAACCGTCTTGATATTGCGCACGCCATATTTTCTTGGGCGGACATTTCAAGACTAAAATCCAGAAAGTTCACGTCTAGCTTTCTCGCATCATTTACTTGTTTATAGTAATCGTAAAACTCGTATATATGCTGTTCTCGAGCAAGTCTGGTTTTACCAGTTCCTGTCTCACCTCCATATAGATAATAGCATTTCTGCCGTGTTCCATATGCAAATTGATTGTACTTGGGCAAACTAGTAGGAACAGCCTGAATCTTTCCAGATCGGCCAGCCTCTATTTGCTCCATTGTACTTTGGAATATACCTCTACCCATTAGTCTTCGAAGGGATTACCACCTCCCAGGGTTTTAGTAAATGTATCAACAGAATTGTTCCTGTGTTCTTGCTCATAGTTATCATACTCTATCTTCCACACTTCTTTCTCAAAGTAGTTGTGGAGAGTAAACTTGAATGCGTTTGATCTGTAATAGTTTTTTGTGGATTGTACCAGAGTCTTGTAGTCGATATCTGGATCTGCTATGATTTTAGCGAGTCTGTTTGCGAGTGCATTTGAGTATTGTCGAACAGTATATGATTGTCCTTTTTGATTGCTTACTCTATGTGGAATTTCAGCGTCTTTAACGAATTTCTCCCAAATGTCCTTCTGTGTAAATATTGGTGGGCTTTCTTTGAATACTTCGGCGGCTTTCGCAGATTCTAATGGATTGAATGTTCGTTTGAACTTTCCAGTCAGCGTTATCTCTCCATTAACTTGTGCAAGGTAGCCATTTTTTAGTAAAAAATCAACCGCTGTTGAAAAATCTACGTCCATCTTCAGGTATACTTAAGTCTGTATTGAGTGTCAATTGCTCTAATTTACTTAAGTCGAATTGCTCACTCATGTTAGTTAACCATCGCTTGGCTTGGGTAGGACAGGATATCCATCCCCTTCCAGCAGGACCATCTGATTTGGGGATTACCCCCCAGGCTTTATACCACGGGACAAGTATGAAATAGGTCATTGTTTGATCAATTCCTAATCGTACACCTCTTCCATGTTTCTGTTGAAAATCTGTCTCAGAGCCTACGTACGACTCATGAATGATAAAATTAACTCCTGGAATATTCATTCCCCTATTAACTGTATCACACACGGCTAAAGTACTTATGTCTCCTTTGATAAACTTTTCCAGATTGTTATTCGCCTTGTTTTTTGTATGGTATGAGTGGTCTGCAAGCTTATCAGCCTGCGCAGTCAGTTTAGAGAATATTAATACCTTGTTATTTGGATTCTTATGAATTTCATTTAACAGTGTTTTTACTACTTTTACTGACGTTTCTGAAGTGAATAATAGATTTTTTCGTTTTTGGCTAATGGTTTTTAATTGCCATTCGAGCTTACTAACGTCTTTCGTTACTGGTTGGCCTAGTAGTTCTGCTTTTGTCTGTTCTTTATTTGCGCGTCCTAATCCTATGATTATCTGTTGTAATTTGTCTTCGAGATACCCATATTCTCCATTTTCTGATTGCTTAAAAACACCACCGTTCTTTAATTTAATCTCCCGTGTCTTTTCATTAGATAGGAAATAATTAACCTGGACGAATTGTGTTTTATTAAGAAGGTTTGCTTCTTGAGCGTCTTGAGTTGAATAAACAAAACATACTGGAGCAATTTCTTGTGCCAGTTGTCGTTTATCTTCTGCTATGAATGCTGTAAGTGCTAGTAATCGATCGTAAGTGTTGTTTTTATAAAACTTCTGAAATTCAGGAGCTAAACTGACATCAAATTCGTCAGCTATAACAAACTTAAAATGTCTATTCTCCCACTTATAAGCGGTTTGATAACATTCAGATTCAACTCTATCCCACCAATCCTTCATACCAAACTTAATAAACTCTTCTTGCCAGTTTGTATCCCGTAAGGATTGACTATTTGTAAGAAGTAAAACCTCTTCAGGTTTGTAGTGTTTAAGTAAGTCTAGTGCAATTTTACTTTTACCTAAGCCAGTACCCATAAGGATACTAGCCGAGGTAGAAGTGTGGTTTATGTAGGCAGTCTTGGCTTGTTCTTGCAATGGTGCCTTAATGTCCATTAACGTCTTTCTAATTCTTCTATAGCGCTGATTAGTGCTGTTTCGATTGCGCTATTTTCTTCTGCTTCATCATCTGCTGTAATGTTTTTTCGTCCTGATGTGCTCTCCAACTCTTCCTTCTTTACAGCACCTTCTTTCATTGGAAAACTGTACACTTCGGCTAGAGAATACTCTGTCTTTTCAGTAGGAGCTACTCGTTCTAGCTTTTCAGCGACTGTTACAGCTTGTTCGTAAGGTAACTTCTTAAAGTTACAATGCTTGATTAGACGTCCTTTTCGAAGAAATGCTTCGTCGATGTTCTCCGTCATGTTCTGCGTTACGATTGTTAAACAACCTAAAGCTTCAGCAAGAAATCCATCGGTAGCGTTTAACAAGAATGATGTTATTCCACCAATTGTATTCTCATCACGTTTTTTGAAAAGTCCTTCAGCGTCTTCAATGATTAGAACTGAATCCTGTAAGGTATTGAACAGTTCCATCAAATTGTTTGGCTTTTGGAATATTCCAAGCTGTGAATGAGGGATAAACACAAATCGTCTGCCGTTACATCTCTTTGTCAAATCATAGATGAGACTTGTCTTTCCAGATCCAGGAACTCCTGATAGATAAACAAGTCCATACTTGGTCTTGTTAATCAAGGTCTCTAATTCTGATATCTTAAATCCTGAAGCTTCATTGTAGTAGCTGTCATCAGCATATCGGGCACCTACTTCAAAATCTACAAGTTGATGTCCTGCTTCTGTTTGTACCAATAATGCAGCATACGTCTTGGATGGTGGTGGATTGAATCGTCTTGGTCGTACATACTTTTTACACAATGTAAGTAATAACGTTGTGTATTTCTTTCGCAACTCTTCGTTTTCAGTGAGCATAGTTAAATAACTCACTGAAAGCTCATGAGTGAACATTGAGCTAAGATTGACTTTGATCAGAACTTTCTCTGTCTTGTGAGTGAATATAAAATCTCCATTTGCCTGGAAGATTTTATTATCCCGACCTCTCACCATTCCAATCTGAAGATTACTTCCAATGATTTCGAAACCAAGTTCTGTTAAGAATTTCTGCATATTCTTAAAATTACTTTTGTTTCTGGCAATAGAGAAAACTCTCTTGTACATCCAATTTGAAGCTTCTTCGGTAATGTCTAATTTGCCGTCTTCGATTTCTGACATGTGTTTGTTGTTAAGATGTTTATTTTTTTGGTTGTTCTTTTAACCAGCAATCTCCATAACGAGCGTCAACATCCATACTAATTTCTGGAATTAGATATTTCTGTGCTGCACGTCTCATTAAGTCTTTTAGTTTACCAACAATCCAATGTTCTCCCTCAGGATAATCATAGATTAATTCGTCATGAACTTGGCCTAAAAAACATGCGTCAACCTTATATAATGAAGTCCAACGGTCAATCATGACCATCGCCTCACAAATAATATCAACGTTTGTACCTTGAACTGGAGCGTTTCTAGCTGCATTTTCGATGCTTGTTCTCTCCTGATCTGATAGAACATAACCATATTGCTGATCATGTACTTTTGGAAAGATGCGTCTGGAATTTGTGCGCGTGTTGTGAATTACTTCTCCTGTAGATATTGCTTCCTTTGCTTTTGATTTTACATAAGATACTACAGTTGGCATTTCAGCTTCAATAGTCTGGATAAATATTCGACCTTCTTCTTTGCTGAAGCCTTGAATTGAAGCAACCTTTGGAGGACCTACACCGTAAATCACGGGGAATACTCCTGATTCTTTGAATTTGGTTCTTACCTTTTTGCCTTCACCTTCGTTCTTTAGTTCGTAGGTTTCTGCAAGAATTTTCCACTTAGGATCTTTGGTTTGCTGATAGCGATATGCATATACATTGCGCCAGCATTTAGTACCCATGTAACTGTGTTGATCTGGGAGTTCTGAAATTCGCTTTAGATCTAAATCTCTAGATAGAGATATCATACAGACTATTTCACAACCTGTATAATCTAAAGTACCCATTGATCTTCCTGGATCTGGTTTAAAACATGCTCGTCTAAGTTTATCAGCTTCACTTCTGCCTGGGATCTGTTGTAAATTGAAGAAGCCTTCATCTTTATCCCCTGATGCAAATCGTAATGTCCTGGTTCCTGCTTGACGGAATGTTGTATGAACCTTACCAGTTACTGGATTTAAATAGTTCTCAACCCATTGTTTTCCAAATGACTTAGCTTTGTGTTCCAGATTTTTATAGTTATCAAATAACTTCATGAAAGGTACTTCAGGATGACCATCATTTTCTGCAAACCAGTTTGTTCTGGCTGCTTTGGATGTTCCTTCTTTTATCTTTCTTGTTTTCTGATCCATTGCTTTTGGTACATTGCTTTTTAGCAAGAACCTAAGCACATTCATCACTTGTTGTGGACTTGCCCAATTAAGGACAATTTGGTAATCTGTGTGCTCGATTGCATAGATTTCATCTTTTGCTCGATCGAGTACTTGAATGGTTTTTTCCAGGGATTTGGTTCCTGGTTTCATCCTGGTAATTTGCTCTTCCAACTTTATACATCTGTCTTTAAGCTTTTGAAGCTTATTCTTCTTGGAGTCTATTTGCTTTAGGAGAGGTTTATTGAACTGTAATATGTCAATACCTCTGTCTTTTAGCATCATTTCCATTTCTCGACAAATAGCATTTGCTTGTTGGGTTTCTTCTTCAGCGATTTTTATCCAGGTTTCGCTGTCATGCCTAAAGCCTCTTAATTCACCTTTCGCAAGGATCTTTACTAATGGTCCCCTCAATTGATTCATTAGGAATATCATATTCTTCTTGAATCCAATTGCTTCTTGGTGATCGTAAAGTTGACGTAGTCTTAAATTATCACTTGCATTGTACCTTATCTCTTCTTCAGTAAATAATGTTGGAAGCTGTCTGTTGATAAACTGCTTTCTAATATCCTTGTTCATTTCAATAGGAATAGGAATATTAGCTCTTCGTAAACAACTTATGATATCAAATCCAGCGTCAGGAACTCCTGATAAAATGACTTGATCACGCACCATTGTGCATGCATATCTTCCATTGGTAAGGCCGTGTTTTAAATTTACTCGGGCTTCAAAATCAGCATTGTGAGCGATTATGAGTTTATCTTTGATGATCTCGTTAGTGACAACTTCACCTATTGGCACGGTCGTGTGATCGATTATGTAGGTATAGTCGTACACTGTCCACGCCCCCAGTAAGGGAATATGTCTATGAGCGTCTGTTCCGGTTGTTTCGTAGTCGTTGACCAAACATGTTGTTTGGCTGAACATCTGCGCTATCTGGGGCTTTGCCTGTTCGGGCGACATCAATTGGATGTCCGTCCGCAGGAGGAACGTATATTTCGCTATGTCTTTCGTAATAAATACTAAAGTCATTCTTTACTTCTTCTTCTAATTCGTGTAGTTCGTTAATACAGAATCCACACATTTGTAATTCTGAAGCGGATAGTCCTGTCATTGGGCTACCACATCTCTCACACGCAGTAACATGCGTTAGGTCAATAGGGTGATTTAGAGTCATCGTTTTGTTTTAGTTTGTTGGTGGGTAAACTTTACATGCTGGTTTTGGCATTCTTAACAGTAAAACTCTGTTGAAGCCAATACCAAACTGACTTTTGTTTCTTTAGCTCTTCAATCGTCTCTAACAATTTCTTATGGGTTTCGTTTGCTTGTCTTAGTTCTTCTGATTCCTCCTCAATTTTCTTTGTGCAGGCAATGATAGTATTTTCATCAGTGCGTATCTGGTTTTCGAGATATTTAACTCTAGCAGATAACTCTACACGAGTGTCAATTAACCGTTGCTTTTCTTCGGTTATTTCATGATATTTCTGCCGCCACATTGATACTTCATTTTCAAGATTCTTAATTTCCGTATCAACTTTCGCTTCAACTTCTTGTTTTATTGAATCCTTGACCTCATCAAGATTTCTATATTCTCTTGACACTTCAACTAATTTCTTATCTGAAACAAGTCTACGGTCAGTTTCAATAAACGTTCCCTTTCTATCGTAATATCCATCAGATTGTGGAATTGAAACCTCGTTCCATCTCTTGACAATAATTGTAACTTCACTCTGCACCTCTTGTAAATGGGTTGCTAGCTTTACAGCTTTGGCATGCTCTGCACGCATCTTGTCAAGCTCATGAAGACTTACTCTTACACTTCCTGTAATTGTTGGAAGAGATGGAATTTCGCTTACCTTAACTAGCTCTTGTTCTGTTTTATTTGTTGACATGGAGTTTGATTTAAAATGTAAAAAACTCCCCTAGAGTCGTAATAGGGGAGTTTGGGACTTGCTTATTTGCTTGCCTCGATTTCAGTACCGGTTGATACTGTAGCAAAAAGATCTTCAAATCCAGCCAAAAGCTTTGTAGCTTTTGCTGCGGGGCGCACGTTCATTGAAGTTACCCTCAATACTTCGTTGCCTTCACGATCTTCTACCGTACCGATGGAGCAAACCACCTTCTCGTTCTTGATCGGGAGTTCCAGGGATTTGGCATTCGCAAACAGGGTACCTGTCAGGAACAATCCTTTGGTCTCTTCGATCGGGAATTCTGCTTTCCCAGCATGTTTCTCAAGCAATGCCTTTAAATCAGGCACTTTATCAGCCGCTATGGCCTTGAGGTTAACAATGTAATGGGCAGGGATGGTCTTGCCATTCTCTGTCTTTTCTGGGATCAAGTTCTTCTCAGATACACTGGAAGTAACTTCAAGCTCAACTTTGTTCATTTCACGATCAATAATGTCGTACTTTTTGAGCCATTCTGTGCGAAAAACTGCATTTGTTGGTGTCATAATTGAAAAATTTTAATAAGGTATTTGTAAATTTTCTTCCTCTGCATTTATAACAGGCTTGGAACTGTCTGGCACGACTCTCGCCAGGCTGCATTAAGAATAAAGAAGCCCCTTTCGGGGCTCCCTTGTTCTTTACTAAATAAGCTAAAACAAAAACGATCTTCCTAATTTTATGTGTGAAACGTTTTTACCTAACCCAAATCTCTTGTATTTCAACATCTTTGAGACAAGCTCATCTTGAAATTCAGGAGGGTTTGTAATTTTCTTGGCTTTTATGGAGCATTTTGCTCTCCATACCAACGGGTCTCTTATGAATGCAGGAGGTATGCCTGCAATCGGTGGGTTGGTGGGTTGGCCTTGAGAATTACGATTGGCTGCAAAATCCATATTATGGACTGGTACGCCGTGGTTAGATCTGCCATAGCGTAGGTCTCCCTCGTAACTTCCTGTTCCGGGGGATGGGTCATGTAGTTGCACTTTCATTTTTTATTGCTTCTTCAAGTTCTATCTTTCTTAGTTGGAAGCGTCGATACATATGGCTTAGGAATACTACCAACATATCGGCTTTGATTTGTAATTCTATTTCATGCGTTGGTTTTGGAGGTTCTGACTTTCTCTTACCTGATCTGAACATTGCGAATGGATGAGGCATATCTGGTACATCATCAAACTCTTTCAGTAGGCTTCCGTCAAAATCAATTATACTGCCCGTACGCTGTTCTGAGGCAGGTCCATAAATATGAACTTTCAGATCAGCTGTACAATCTTTTAACAAGATTGATTCAAGTGCCTCCTTAGTATTCTGAAGGTATAGTTCTACGGTTTTTAGCTCGGCTCCTAAAGCCAATGTCTTTTTGAGATTCATTATTGCGCAGGTTTGCTTGTACAATTTTTGATAGTGCTAACTTATCGGCAGTATTTAATTTCGAAAGTAATATCTGAAAGAAGGATATCTTGCCCTTATCAGATTGCTGAATTACTGCGTCAGTCGCAGTATGATAGTTTAGACCTTTGTGAGGCCAATCCTGTGTTTGTTTCTTATCACCTGCTACCCACTCTGCAAGCCATAACAAACCATTTATTATCCGTTGTCGCATAATGGTGGTTTAAAATGTTTTCTTAGCGCACGAGCGTACTTTCTTATATCCTCGGTTTTTGAAAGTTTGGGATCATGATAGTAACGCTTTTTCTTTAACTCCAATGCGAACTGATATGAACTTTTCCAGTTTAATGAATAATTCAGTCGCTTAAAGTACTCAATCTGACTTATTGTTGCATCTCTTATACTTCTATATGAAGCGTATCCTCCTCTTCCTTCAGCATAAGCAAGGGGGCCTAATGATAATGTATCATTCTTATGATGCAATCTTGAGAATATGTTATTATGCTCTTTTGTAAGTCGATTTTTATAATTGCCTGATTCGTGCTTTGCTTGGGCAACTATAAATTCAATTGTCGTGTCATTCAAGTTGTGTTCTTCGAGTACTAGTCGTATGCTATCATCGATTGATAATGCGTGAGATACTAATGTATCTATTTTGGGCGTTTCTTTTGGTATAGTAACTACTAGTGGTTGCTCTCTCAATGCTGCACTAAACGTGCTAGGCAGAAGAAATAATGTTATAACGCATATAAATTTCATGGTTAATTCGTTTGTTTCACATATTTTGGAGTATACTCCAGGAAATTAAACATTTTGTCTAATCACCGTTAGGAAATGGAAATGTACTTGTTCGATTGTGTATTAAACTTTCGAGCGTTATCTTTCCATCCTGTATTTCTTTAGCATGCTTAGGGCATGGAATAAAGCCGTAATGTTTATGTACTCTTGGGTCATTTTGAGCACTTGTTCTTGTCTTATTATTTAAGAATGCTCTAATGCAACATCTTGGGTACCCATATCTTTGACCTAATTCTCTGACTGCTGAATGCTGATATTTAGGAAAGCTGAAACTTCTCATCTTTACTTAATTTTGTAGCGGGAGTACGTCTTGATCGTACGTAGAAGGGTTATGAGCCCTTTGACTAGCCCTAGTCTATCCCGCGATATCTTTACATCTTTCGCCCCCTGTATCCGTGCGGTTCCCGATGATTTTACTCCGGGTTCTCAGTCAGTCACGAGGATGCTCAAGGTACGCCTTGACGACACTTACTAAAACTCTATGCACACTTAAGAGTACCACTGGAATTCTACGGGTGCCCATTGGGAACCAGATTGGTGTAAGTTTGAGGGAGCCACCCGATGTAATTATTCTTTTTTAATAGGCATTTCAGATGGATCAATAGCAACACCAATTGATGCTGCGAAATCTATGATCTTTTCTCTTAGCCATATTCGATGCGCTTCGTCACCATGCTGAATTTCATTGAACAGTTTGATGAATGTCAAAGCAACCTTATCTGGGTTTGTCATAATGTCTTAAATAAGTGGACCCGGAGGGAGTCGAACCCTCGTCCAGAGAAATTGTCCATAAATACACTACTTACAAGCTTAGTGGATTACTCCACGTGAGGGGTCGAACCGAAGTTCGCTTCACCACCTAGTTTCATTTTAATTACTGATACCAGGAAACCATATTCAATCGATTTATTGCTAAATCAACTTGCCAGGGCTGCTTACGCAGCAATTCTCATTTCTGAGGCGATGATGTCAGAATTTCTTCCTACTATCATCTCAGCGGTTCTCGTAGCACTACGAATTACTGTTGCACTACCGCCAAAATTCTCTCCTTGAGGGAACATCGGCACTACTTTACCTTCTGCAATTATTGTTGTTCTTATCATTAACCCACTCAGAACAATTGCGGGGCTTGGGTACTTACCTACTAATATCCTGTCTAAACCGGTCGGGCCCATGTAAAGATAGTAAAAATACGGGAATAGGCCAAATTGGTCTATCCCCATACCTAATGTTTTAAAAAGCTCTTCTCCTCGAAGCTATCTCCTGCGAATTGGAGAATCCTAGATTGTGGATTTTTTCGTACCAATTATCTTTCTGCATTAGAAAGCCCAATTGGTTGGGAAGCGCCACAAGCCGCCAGGCCTGCGCCCAGTAGCTGTTGACTCGAAGAGCTTACGATTGATTTTAGTGTACTTACGTGCATTTTGGTCAATCTATTTAATCTATGACGGTATCGCTATCACCACTCGGTGTGGAATCGTCTTTCTTTTTCTTTGGTTCTTCATTTTCATCGTCAGTATCATCAAGCAACTCACCAAATCTTGATATGGAAAAGCCCTTTACTTGAGCTCCAATCTGTTCAAACATTTTGTGTAGTTTTTCCATAATCTCTCGCCTTCCAGTCTGAGCACCGCGTACTTTAGCTAGAGCATAGATTATAAAGAATTGTTCGTTTGCGCTTAATTTATGCTTTCTGATGAGCATTTTGATCATGTTCAATTCCTCTTGAAGTGAGTTTACAATCACGGCCACGTCTGTTAACATAGCAGTAAGTTCATCTCTTCGCTTAGCATCGATACCAAGGAATAAATCAAGAGTTTCGTGCCGAGTTAAATCATCATATATGATCTTGGACACGAATTCGTTTTTGTCATGTTTATGACGATAGATGATATAGGCTACCAAGCCTATAATTGTGGCAACGAAGAATGCGATTAAAAGTGTCATGTTGTTGTTTGGTTAAATTAACGTTGACCTGCTTCTTGCAGATACTCACGAGTTGCCTCAACAGACATCTGCCTTATTAAAATGTTTGATGGCAATTCAATAACAGGTTTGCCTACCTTGCGTGCATGGACAACTTCTTTAAATACTCCTGCTGGTATTTGTCCATTTGGAAGAGCTCTGAATACTACTATATCTGCATTGTTTTCGACCAGATCAGTAAAATATTCCATTACCTTTTCGCTACTTTCCGTCTCCACTCTGATTTTCTTTGCGGCTGCTGTATGCTCAGGGGTATTTGGATTTATTACTTCAAACCCCAACTTTGCGAGAGTCTCAAGATCTCTCTGTTCCTGTGGCGTATCATAGATAGCCAGACAGTGTGCGTAATATGCTTTTAGTTTACTCATGGTTTAACTTTTTTTAAGTGACCCAGGTTGTTTGAATCCTTTTCTTTGCTCTGGAGATAAGCGATTCATTGTAGCTTTGTAATCAGCTATTCTTCGCTCCAGGTTTTCTCTTTGTTTGTAAGCTTTCATATATAAAATGGTTGTTTAAAGCGATTAAAAGCCTTGTATGGATGATACACAAGGCTTTTATTAATTGACTTTTTTGGTTACTCAACTATCAGGTGGCCGGAATAAATGATCAGGATGTCCTTTAAGAACGGTTGCCCGCCTCTCAAGATACCTACTTCGTTCAGGATATTCCCCAAACGAGTCAACAACTATACCTGCAACTAAGTCAGGGTGTGTGAGCATTTCAGTGCTCATTTCCTCTGCTCTTAATTCAACATAGCTGTTGATATCATCTACCGTCACATGATAAGCTGAAATATCCTTGTTTTCGATGCCAGTGTCATAACTGACAGGTGCGGTCAGCAATAATCCTATTGCTAAGGACACCAAGAATAAATAGCGCTTCATAGCGGAGATTACCTGTCCAGTACTTTGAATATCTGGATGTCGGTTTACCAAAGCCCTACTACTATGAACAAATAGTAGAGCCTGGTCATCACCTGTCGGTAATTAGTTTTTTGTGGCAGGTTTGCCATCCTCCTTCAACACTTTGTCCAACAAGCTCTCGAAGAACTTAATGGATTTTTGTGTGGACTCAAGTTTTGCTTGAGCGGAGTCAACACTTGCCTGTGCATCTGCAACAGCAGCGCAGTATCTCTTATTGTCTGATGGGACATAAGATGGATACAGAACATTGTTGAATTTTTCAACACTATCCTCTACAGCCTGCTCGTCATCAACGAGTTGTGCTTTCTGCGCGGAGATTTGTGCGGTAATTGCACTGATTGCTTTACGCGCAACTTTTGCTGCGGTTGCTTCAGCGTCATCTCCTTTGACGCGAGCTAGTACTTCTTTAAAGAAAAGAGTACCTTTGGCGATTTCGTTTGCCATGCTTGTTTGTTTTTTGGTTAAACGTTTAATTATACTACTGCTATCCTTGACTTAACAGGTTCATGAAGGGATAGCGCTTCTTCATGATCTAAAACTCTTATACCGTCTTTTTGTTCTACTTCGCTCGGTGTAGGATCAACTCTAGGCAAATAATCCTTCATGGCTTTATAAGACCGAATGAATTCTGATAAGCCTTCAGTTCTAATAGCATATGATGGAACTTGGCTATCAGCTAACTGATAAGTTACTTCTTTAAGACCTACCATAATTCCCCCGTCGGGTCCTGAATAGAATTTACCAAACGAATAAAGACGACCCTCTATGAATCTTGATGGACATGTTGACCACTCATCGGGCTTATTTTGGATAAACTCTTTATTTCCACGTGTGCACCATTCATTAAGAGCGTCAGTACTAACAATCTCTCCAGTAAATAATCCATCATAAAATGTTCCCATTAGCTCCGTGATTTTAGGAGTGTCAATGGTTGATGCTAAAACTACTTTTTCAAAACACACAGCTGGAAATGTGCATGCGTGTCCAGTTAGTTGAAGGAATTCTTCATTACCATACTCTTTATAAATCCTGGATGTAAAAACAGTGTATGAGCGCCCCATATCTGGATATGATGATGCCATATGCATTCCACACCAATCTGCAGTGGATGGTACTCTAGTAAGTACTACCTGCTCTCCTGTTTTGAATTTTTGCGGTTTAGGAATTTCTGGTTTTGGTGCTTCTTTCTCAGCTGGCAATAACTCGAATAAACAAGCTGGGTAAGAATATGGGTTGAATTCAACCATTATACTCCTTGATGAGGCAGAGAAATTCTTTATTGTGAAAGTATCCCCAATTTGTCCCGGTAATGTAACTTTACCAATACCTTCCCACTCGCGGCTACTGGTT
>JACCDG010724003.1_pt1 | contig 17378 bp, 17 predicted proteins | sample 7442471 | NCBI WGS metagenome assembly JACCDG01 (sample SAMN15323444, study PRJNA562643) | freshwater metagenome | isolation source: river surface water | place: USA:Blue River Watershed | collected 2017-08-17 | reverse complement strand
TGGGACGATTCGCTGCTTAGACGAAGATGAGCTTCCTGTCGTTCTTCCCCCCGTGGAAAAATATGAACCATCAGGTACCGGTGAGTCTCCTTTGGCCACTATAGATTCCTGGCTCTATATAATAGATGCCAAAACCGGAAAGAAAGCTAAAAGAGAAACCAATACAATGCCTAATTGGGCCGGTTCGTGCTGGTATTATCTGAGATATCTAGATCCAAAAAATACTAAAGAGCCTTGGTCCGAAACGGTTGAAAAATACTGGATGCCAGTAGATCTTTATATCGGAGGTGTGGAACATGCTGTCTTACACCTTCTATACGCGCGATTTTGGCATAAGGTTCTATTTGATCTTGGATTTGTTTCTACCAAAGAACCATTCAAAAAGCTGGTCAACCAAGGACTTATTTTAGGGTCAGATGGCGAAAAAATGAGTAAGTCCAGAGGTAACGTTATCAATCCAGATACGGTAGTTGCCGAGTTTGGGGCAGATTCTCTAAGGCTCTATGAAATGTTTATGGGTCCCTTGGAAAAAGTTAAACCCTGGCAGGAAGCGGGAGTAAAAGGTGTCTATAATTTTTTGAACCGGTCTTTTAAATTTTTTGGAGATCCAAACTTTATCTTTGAGGGACCTGAAGATTTAGAGGTAAAAAAACTCCTTCACAAATCAATCAAAAAGGTTACAGAGGATATTGAAGAGTTAAAATTTAATACCTGCATATCCCAGCTGATGATTTTTATTAATCTCTGCACTAAAAAGGGAAAAGTTTCCAAGGAAACGGCCAAGACGTTCGCTCTTCTCCTATCCCCTTTTGCTCCTCATGTTGGAGAGGAACTTTGGAATATCCTTGGTTCAAAAAATACTTTGGCCTTCGAAAAATGGCCAAGCTTTGATCCTGAGCTTGCCAAGGATGATCTAATTACGATCGCAATTCAAATTATGGGAAAAACCCGTTCCACTCTTGATGTTAGCGCGGATATCTCCGAAGCCGATTTTATCGCCCTGGCAAAAGCTGATCCAAAAACTGCCAAATTTCTCGAAGGAATGGTTATCGTTAAGGAAATTTTTGTTCCGGGAAGAATTTTAAATTTTGTTTTGAAATCTAAATAAAAAAGATTTTCAAATTAAACAAAATCCATTTAGAAAGTTTTAATCGATGAAATAAAGATCTATGGTACAATCATAGGATAAGGAGATCATATGAGGACGGTCATTTTGGCTTTATTTTTAGTGTTAAATGTCCCTCTGGCTTTTTCAGATTTTAAGTGCAATGTAAATGTTAAAACGGTACCTATGGATTTCGTAGCGGCGGATAGGTCGTCTAAAGATTGGTATACGCCCTACTCATCCCACTTTATCAATCAAACCAATTTTTGTTCAACCAGTTATTACAAACTAGAATTTCCTTATAAACGAAAAGGCCTTGAAGTAAATGCATCCATAAAAAAAGGTGATCTAAAAAGATTTATAGGTGTAGATTACACGCCAGGAACCAATCCTTGGGAGGAAATGTTTAATTACTTTTTGGAAGATCCAAATATTCCCGGCGTTTCCCATTGGACTACAAAAATAGGGCCATTCACCATTAAAACCGACCAATATGTATTTGCTGTATCTCCTAACTATCATTGGTGGGCCACTTATTATTGTGCTCCCGGAGTAAAAGGCTTAAAAAAACCGTTTACAGAAGGTATTGATATCCGTTCAACTTCAATTCCATTAGATCCTAGGATAGTGGAAGATATTAAAAAAAGGGCCATCGCTGCTGGTATTGATCCAAAGTTGGTCCAACAAATTAAACCTTCTGGCTATGCCGGTTGTTCGGTTAAAGGGTACAACGGAAGGAAATATATCGTCAGACCAAGCCCCAAAGAACAAAAATAATTCTTTTTGCCATCACACGTTGATGGCAATTTGGTGGCCAAAATCGGCCCTTGGTGCTAAGTTTTGAAAAAAGGATTCGTTATGAGTGAAGGATTTTGGATTGCTTTATTGCTACTTGGGTCTTGGGCTTTTTTCCCGATCTGCATGGTTGTGGCCGGGATTCAATTTGATGGAAAATCAGTAAAAGACACGACGAATTTCACCACTAGAAAATAACAAATATATGATTCAGAAGAGTTAACCCTAGTCCGGAAAGAACTGGAATAGTGAGGTTGTCATCTATCAAAAAAGACATCATCTCTGAAATAGCTCCAACTAATCCTGCCAATATTGCAAAGAGCACCACATATAGCCCTGCGTTACCAACTACTAAGGAGTAAATTAGAGTAATAAATGCACAAACAAAAAAACCAGCAAAGGATCCTTGGAGGGACTTATTTGGAAGAAATTTATCTTTTCCAAACCGTATTCCAACATAACTAGATATGGGGTCAGCAAAGATCAAAAACAAAACTGAAAGCAAGGCTATATTTTCTTTAAAAAGAATTAAACTCAACGAAACCCCAAGCGCATAAAAGGGAAGACCGGTAATGGACCTCAATTCAGATTTTCTCAAAAAGGGTGCCATTACTATAAGCGAAGCCCTTTGAACCTTTGGATTATTAATCCTCAAAATATCGATAATAATTGCTATGGCCGCTAAGGCCAAAAGTGCAATGGCCAATTTTTCAACATTTACGCCGCTTATTAAATAAAAAGTAACACCAATCAACCCTACACCCATGTGCCAAAGTTTTCTCAAAAGATGTAAATCGGTCCTCTTATGAACTTTTATTGAAATAGACATTTGTTTAAGTTTATATATGGAAACCAAAAGTTTTTCAAACGCACAGCAATAAAAATAAGAACCTTTTGTCTTTTGAGGTTTTACTTCTATAATAAATTCAAGAGTTATTTGGAAAAGAATAAAAGAGGACGCCGCCTTGTCAACAATTGATACCTCTCTAAAGAATTTACTTTGGGATAGCGCCCAAAATTCAACGGATATAGCCTTACCTCTAGAAACTCAGAGAAACTATAGAATCTGGGCGGTTGGCGGTGGAAAAGGTGGAGTAGGAAAAAGCCTAGTCACTGCCAATATATCAATATGCCTTGCTTTGCTTGGATATAAAGTGGTTGCCATCGATTTGGACCTTGGTGGGGCAAACCTTCATACTTGTCTAGGTCTTCCAATACCCGAAAGAACCCTTTCAGATTACATTACAAAAAAATACCGTTCCCTTGCGGAAATTAAAACCCCAACTCCCATCCCTAATCTTTCTATTATTAGTGGTGCCCAGGATGAATTAGGAATAACCAATTTAAAAAACCTTCAAAATAGAAAAATCCTTTCTTCTTTAGGGGAACTAGAAGCGGATATTGTGATTTTAGATTTAGGTGCCGGCACTGCAAATAACACCTTGGATTTTTTTATCGCTGCGGACCAAGGAATATTAACATCCCTTCCTGAACCAACTTCACTTGAAAATACCTATCGTTTTATAAAAGCCTTTTTTCATAGGAGGCTTAAAATGATCGATGAACTTTTGGAATTTGGGCCTCTGATCGATAAAACATACAACGCAAAAATAAACGAAAATGAACTGCCTGCGGATTTAGTAAAAAGGGTTTTTGCAATAAATCCCCAACTGGGAATAAAACTTAAAAATGAAATCGACAAGATTTCGCCCAAACTAATTATAAATCAAATCAGAACCCAAACAGATATCGATATTGGACATTCCATGGGAATTATCTGTAAAAAATACTTTGGAATAAATTTAGATTATGTAGGCCATCTTGAATACGATGCAGCTGTCTGGCAAAGTGTTAAAAAAAGAAGACCCCTTCTGATTGAGTTTCCCCATTCAAAATTGGTTTCAAATTTTGAAAGCATTGTACAAAAATTACTAGATGTGAATTAAGAGGAGTTTTGGCTTGGAACAGGAAAAAAATTATTACGAAGTTTTAGATGTGCCAACTACCGCTACCCACGACCAGATCTACCAGGGATATCTTAGACAAAAGAATGCCTACTCCAACGACAATCTTGCGGTTTATTCCCTAATGACAAAGGAAGATTCCAATAAATTAATTAATCAGATTCAAGAAGCTTTTGACATTATTGGAGACACAGAAAAAAGAAAAGTTTATGACAAGGCAAGAGGATATAATCTTCACTGGTATGCAAATGAAACTACCTTGGTTAATCAGACCAAAGACCCCGTTACCCCATCAATTTCCAAATTAATCGCCCTTCGACGGTTTGAACTAAAATATGAAGTAGATGAAAACTTCGAAAAAGAAATAGAATCAACAAGTGAATTTACCGGTGAATTGCTAAAAAAAATCCGACTCTACAAAAAGATGGATTTAAATCGATTAAGCGACTTGACCAAAATTTCTCCCTCTTATTTAAAAAATATAGAAGAGGAAAATTTCTCCGGACTTCCTGCCCAAGCTTACGTTCGCGGATTTGTTTTTCAATACGCCAAGTGCTTAAAACTTAATCCTCAAATGGTTTCCTCCTCATTTATCAAACGAATGAATCCGTAATTTCCGATGGACTCACAAGAAGACTCCGACGAAATAGAGCTAGAAATAAACCCTGAGGATATATCCTCATTTAAGCGCCTAGACTTATTTCTTTGTGCTAAATGTCCACACCTTTCCCGTTCAGTAATTAAAAAAGTCTTTGAGGCAGGTGGGATCACCTCTACCTCTAAACTAGAACTAAAAAAAATGCCCAAGATAGGTACATCCTTAATTTTAAAAATTCCACCACCGATTCCATCGACGCTAATACCAGAAAATATTCCCCTTTCAATCGTCTATGAGGATGAACATATCATCGTAGTAAATAAGGCAGCTGGCATGGTTACCCATCCAGGAGCGGGTAATTACACAGGCACTTTAGTAAATGCTATTTTATTTCACTGCCCAAAACTTCAAGAATCTTCGCTCAATAATCGACCGGGTATCGCCCACCGACTGGATAAAGGAACGACCGGACTTATTGTGGTAGCAAAAAGTCAAAAGGCACTTGAAGAACTCGTCACCATGTTTGCTGCGAGAACGATTGAAAAGACTTATCATACATTAGTAATGGGAACATCACTGGCCAATTTTGGAACCATAAAAACCACTATAGGTAGACATCCAACAAATCGGTTAAAAATGTCAGCTAATGTTTCAGGTAGAGATGCCATTACTCATTACCAAGTGCTAAATACCTTTAAAAAAATGACCTACCTCCAAATAAAACTTGAAACAGGACGGACCCATCAGATTAGGGTTCATATGGCCCAAATTCTCCGGGCCCCAATCCTTTGTGATCCCCTTTACGGAAATCCAAAAGAAAATTTAAGTAGACTGGGTCCCAAATTTAAGGAGTTGATTGGGGAATACCCATTTCCCTTCCTTCATGCTAAAACACTTTCGTTTAATCATCCCATCACAGGGGAAAGAATGAATTTTGACGTAGATCCTCCAAAGATTTTTTTGGACACCCTTAAGTTGGCCAGGGAGGAGATGTGACAAAGGAACTACTCTGCCAGTGCTTTTCAAGGGGAACCTTTATAACCTTTAATGGTCCCCCTCTAATTCCCTTTATAAAAGTTAAACAAGTTCACTCCAATAAAATATTATCCGCCCAATTAACTAAAAACGATCAATTAGAGGGTGATGGACTTTATTTGGAGAAGGGAATAAAAAAAAACCTTTGCATCCTTACAGCTGATTGCCTCCCCGTTTTATTTATCGGAGATGAAGGCGAAGCATTAATTCACGCAGGATGGCGAGGGATTAAAGATGGAATTTTAGAGAATAAAATTCTAAATAAGTTAAAGCCTAAGCAGGTATTTATTGGCCCTTCAATAAAAAAATGTTGCTATGAAGTATCCCCTGACTTTCAAAAAAACTTCCCCTCCTCAGAAAGCTTTATAAAAAAGGGGGAAAAATTATTTTTTTCTCTAGATAAAGAAATCACCGATAGACTCAAGAAACTCTTTCCTTTCTTAGAAATTCTGGTAGATAAGCACTGTACATGTTGCGACAAAGAATTTCACAGTTTTAGAAGAGATAAAACTGAAAAAAGAAATTATAATGTTTGGATTCCAAGCATCGAGATTTAGGAGATTTTATCTATGAATAAAAGATCACTTTATAGTAATGCGTCTTTTAACTATAAATTACTATTTGGATTGTCGTCCCTGGTAATGGTGCTCGTTGGAATTTACCTTACCAACCACTACTTTGAAGCTCGTTATCCAACTGGACTTGGAGGTGGCTTCTGTAATATCAGTACTTTTTTAAACTGCGATATAACCTCCCTATCAAAAATATCTAATGTTTTTGGTGTTCCAATTTCTTTATTTGGAACGATGCTTGGGGTATTTTTCCTTTTAGGATTTCTACTTCCAAAAAATAACCTCGAAAGCACCAACCACTTCCTGGCTTTGATTAATGTTTTTGGTTGCTTGGTTCTCTTCTTATTTTCCCTATTTATTCTGAAGGGCCTTTGCCCAATGTGCTTTGTTTACTATATCGCCTCTGGAGTGGCCCTTTTTTGCTTTTACAAAAACTCTGATCTTAAAAAACCTTTTGTTAAGGTTATGGCCGCCTACCTACTTTTGACTGCCATACCGGCAGGGGGTTCTTGGTATGTTTTAAATGAAAGAGAAGCAGCAAGGGTTAATTTTAAAAAGGTTCTCGTCGCTGAATTTGATCGTTTAAACAACTTAGGTGATCCCGAAAAACCCACCGGCTTTAATCTTGCTTCTGCCACTCCAAACTTTTCAGATGCCCCTATAAGAATGACCATATTTTCTGATTTCGAATGCCCTATGTGTAAAAGAATGTATGAACATGTGGAAAAACTTATAGAAAAATATAAAGGTAAAATTAACGTTCAGTATGTCTTTTTTCCTTTAGATAATGCTTGCAATCCAGCTATTGATCGACCTTTTCATAAATTTGCCTGCAGAGCGGCTTATCTTGCGGCTTGTTCTCCAGAGGAATTTTCCCAAATTCACAACTTTATTTTTCAAAATCAAGAATCTCTTTCAGAGCAATTCCTTTCCGATACCGCAAAAAAATTCAATGTAGAGGAATGTTTTAAAAACTCTTCCAGCAAATCTACCGTTGAAGAAATTATGGCCATCTCAAAAAAATATAATATTAGCAGTACCCCAACCTCAGTACTAAATGGCAAAAAAATTGAAGGGGCCATTCCTCTAGAAAGTTTTGAAGCCATTATTGAGGAATTAGTTAATAGGGCCAAATGAGCGAAAAAAAGTCTTTTGAGAAAACTTTAGAAGAGCTTCCTTTTCAAAAAGAGGGATATGCCCTCTTTGAAACACATTGCCACTTGGATTACTTAAAAACCGATCCACTTGATGAAATCATTTCAAAATGTAAAAAATCACATGTCGAGAAAATTATCACTATTTCCGTCGACAAGGACAATTTAGACTCAGTCCTAGAACTTTCTTCCAAACATGAAAGTATTTTCTGTTCCCAAGGGGTCCATCCTCACGAAGCAAAAGATTTTGACCAAAGTGTAAAAGAAAAAATTATTTCCAATGCCAAGAAGAGTTCGAAAGTAGTAGCAATTGGCGAAATTGGTCTTGATTTTTTTTATAATCATTCTCCACACAAAATCCAAATTCAAGCCTTTGAAGAGCAGCTTCAAATGGCCTTAGATCTAAATCTCCCAGTAATTATTCACACTAGGGAAGCAGAAATCCAAACCAGAGAAGTTTTAGAAAACTTTCCAAGGATAAAGGGCGTTGTCCATAGCTATACCTCATCGATAGACCTTGCCAGTTACCTCGTTGACCGAGGTCTTCATATTGGTTTTAATGGAATTATCTCATTTAAAAATGCTCAAAATGTTCGGGATGTATTAAAAATGACCCCCCTTGAGGCCATTCTTTTGGAAACAGATTCACCTTTTTTAACTCCCATGCCTCATCGAGGTAGAGAGAACTCACCATATTTGCTTCCTTTTGTGGCCAACTCCATGATGAACATTTTAAACCTTCCTGCTTCAGTGTTGCTTCCCCAAATCTATACAAATTCAGTAGAACTTTTTTTAACAGATCGAGCAAGATAACTTTTTTATACTACCCATTGTCCTAATGATGTGGCATATTAGCTCTAGTATATTTTCTTTAATTCTTTCCCTTAATTTAAGGAGTTTTTTCCCATGAAAAAGATTCGAGTTGGTATCAATGGAATGGGTAGGATTGGAAGAACGGTCCTACGTGAAATTTTTAATTTAAATCACCCCGTTTTAGAAGTTGTGGCGGTTAATAATCCTGGCCATGCTGAACGATATATTCATCTTCTAAGATATGATTCCAATCACGGAAAGTTTTCAAAAACGGTAGATTACAAAGATGGAATATTAAATATTGATTCCAAAAAGCTCACCTTTTTTAATTTTGCAGACCCAAAAGATATTCCGTGGGACAAAGCAAATGTTGATTTGGTGATCGACTCAACAGGGATCTTTAAGGATAAAGAAGCCTTAGGTCGGCATATAAAAGGTTCTGTAAAAAAAGTTATAATGTGTGCACCCGGAAAGGATTTAGATGGCACATTTGTGATTGGAGTAAATCATCAAGATTATAATCCCTCTAAACAACATATAATATCAAACGCCAGCTGTACCACAAATTGCTTGGCCCCAATTGCTAAAGTTATCCACGAAAAATTTGGAATTGAAAACGGAATGATGACCACCATTCATTCTTATACACTTGACCAATCCATACTGGACACCTCACATAAGGACCCACGAAGGTCCAGAGCAGCTGCTGTGTCCATTATCCCAACAACAACAGGCGCTGCCAAAGCAATAGGCTTAGTTATTCCAGACCTTACTGGAAAACTTGATGGGTTTTCTCTTAGAGTGCCCACTCCAAATGTTTCGCTGGTGGATTTTTGCGTAAATCTTAAAAAGAAAGTGACCATCGCCGAAATTAATCAAACAATTAAAGAAGCTTCTATGGGTTCTCTAAAAGGAATTTTAGAATACACCGAAGAAGAACTTGTAAGTATCGACTATATGAGCAACCCCAACTCCTCCATTGTGGACTCGAAACTAACAAACGTAGTAGGAAATATGGCAAAGATTGTTGCTTGGTATGACAATGAATTTGGTTTTTCTAGAAGAGTGGTGGACTTAGCTGCCCTTGTTGGAGAGAAAATGTAATGGATCTAAAATTTATTGATGATCCAAGTATTGAGCTTAAAGGTAAGAGAGTACTAGCAAGATTTGACTTCAATGTTCCTCAAAATTCACAAGGTGAAATAACTGATACCAAAAGAATTGATAGTGCCCTAAAAACAATTTCTTTCCTTTTAAATAAAGGGATCGATAAGCTAGTTTTAATGAGCCATCTTGGAAGACCCGATGGAAAGGTAAATCCAAAATATTCCCTTGAACCCGTAGCAAAATATCTTGCAGAAAAATTAAATATTGATGTTATCTTGACGGAGTCCGCACTCGCCGGCGGAATTAAGCAACTTCTAAATCTTTCCACCACCAAGATTGTTCTTTTGGAAAATTTAAGATTTCATCCTGAAGAGGAAGAAAATGACCAGGATTTTGCTAAAAGGCTCTCGGCATATGGAGAAATATTTGTTCAAGATGCATTTGGAACGCTCCATAGAAAGCATGCCTCCACATATGGAGTAGTTGAATTTTTCAAAAATCGTGCTTTTGGCGGACTTCTCCTTAAAGAGGAGCTCCAGGCTTTGGAAAAGATCACCAATCGGCCAATCAAGCCATTTGTGGCCATCTTAGGCGGAAGCAAGATTTCCGATAAAATCAAGGTCATCTCACGCCTCCTACCGAATGTAGATTCAATGTTAATTGGTGGCGCAATGGCTTACCCCTTTCTAAAGGCCAAGGGGGAAGAAATTGGAAAATCTAAATGCAAAGATGAAGATGTGGAACTTGCAAGATCAATCCTAAACACCAATACAGGAAAGATAAAAATTCATCTTCCAATCGATCATGTAGTTTCAGATTCCCTTGAGGGTTCACCTTCAACTGTCGATCGAATCCCTCCAAATAAAATGGGCCTAGATATTGGACCAAATACCGTGAAAAATTATGGAAATATTTTGAAAGACTCTAAGACGGTTATTTGGAATGGCCCAATGGGAGTATTTGAAAATAAAAATTTTTCTCAAGGCACAAATAAAATAGCCCAAATTCTCACTACCCTCGATGCATTTACTTTAGTCGGAGGTGGAGATTCGGTTTCGGCCATAAACTCACTTGGAATTGCTGATAAGATTGGATACGTATCAACTGGTGGTGGGGCCTCTTTGGAGTTTATTGAAGAGGGATCTTTACCAGGGGTAAACGTCCTAAAATATGGAGTTAGCTCTTGAATCCAATTCTAATCGGTAACTGGAAAATGAATCACCTAAAAAAGGATGTTGTCGCCTTTTTTGATGCTTTAAAGGGCCAAAAACTTCCCTTTAAAACACAAATTTGTCCTCAATTTATTCATATCCCGTTAGTCGTAGAACTTTGTAAAACACTTGAAATTGAAGTCGGCGCCCAAAATTGTTATTTTGAAAATAAGGGTGCCTTTACTGGAGAAATCTCCCCCGTTGCCCTAAAAGACCTCGGTTGTTCATTTACTCTGATAGGTCATAGCGAGAGAAGGGCCCTTTTTAATGAAAACGAAGAGCTACTTCTTAAAAAAATTAAGGCTGCGTTAGCCGCTGGTCTTGAGGTAGTTTACTGTATTGGAGAAAACCTTTCAGAAAGAGAAAATGGGCTGACCGAAAAGGTTCTTTCCAGACAACTCTCCATACTAAAATCAGAGAAGCTAATCGTGGCCTATGAACCAGTTTGGGCCATTGGAACCGGAAAAACTGCTAGCCCTCAGATGGCCGATGATGCCCATTCTTTTATTAAAAAAACCCTTAGAGGCCAAAATCTTGATTTACCAGTACTCTATGGCGGATCGGTAAAGCCTGAAAATATTGGCGACCTTTGGAAAATGCCTAATATTAATGGATTTTTAGTTGGTGGGGCATCTCTTTTACCCCAAGATTTTCAGGATATGGTCAACAGACTTGCCAAAATACCGGCCAAGATATAATAAATTACCAAACTTAAAGAGGTCTTTTTATGTTACACGCACTAATGATATTCCAAGCAGTTGTCTCCATCCTTTTAATTATCCTTGTCCTACTTCAGTTTGGTAAGGGAGCAGAGGCAGGATTGATCTCTGGTGGTGGCGCCTCTGACGCAGCTTTTTCAAGCGCTCAAAGAGGAAATATCCTAACTAAAATCACAACGGTCCTAGCGATTATTTTCCTAGCAGGTGCGGTTAATCTGGCCAGAATGCAATCAAAGGGTGCTGACAAATCTCTTTTTGATAACCAGGCCCCAGTGGCACTTCCTTTAAATAGCGATCCAGTGCCTACAACGCCAGAAAAAAAATAGTTTAAGCTGCTCTTTTAACTTTCCCTATTTTCTTTACCTCTTTTTTTCCAAAAAGGTCGTGTTTTTGCTTTTTAGCTTCTAGCGGTACCAAGGGGAGTACATTTTGAGGTTGGCAAGGGTCATACTCATCTGGAAGAAAGAGATAGCTTTTTCCCATTCCAATATCCTTAACTGTATTTCTAAAGGCCTCAAATAAACCTGGATCTATTTTTTTACCGCAACAATTTTTCATCACTGCCAAGGCATCTTCTAAGGACATGGCTTCGTGATAGGCCCTATGGGTGGTAATCGCATCGAAAAAATCGGCTATGGCGACGATTCTGGCAAATCTATCAATTTGTTCCCCGGATAATTTCTGCGGATAACCTGTTCCATTAAAATTTTCATGATGTTGATAGACTATATTTTTAATTCTGGTGAAATCAACTCCTTCTAATTTCAAATGCTGACTTTCTATCAGCTCTTTTCCACGAGCAGGATGGGACATTATTTGCTTAAATTCGGACTCATCCAACTTACCGGCCTTGTTGATTATATTTAAAGGTATCTTTATTTTCCCTATATCATGAAGAATACCGCCAAGCCCTGCTATAACCTGGTCTTCCTTTGTAGAGTTGGGATCTGTTTCCTTTAAAATTAAAATTGCATACATGGATACGTTGATAGAGTGATCAAATGTATAAAAGTCATGAAATGAGAGATTGCCAATTAACTTCTGCAGGTCTGAAAGTTTTAAGTCTCCAATTACTTCAACCATATTTTCTACGGCCCCTTTGCAACCGACGATGGTCTCTTCCAAAACCTCAGTAGAAAATTGTCGTTTGGGATCAAAAACCTTGTCCAAATATTTAATGGCCGAATCTTTGATAACCTCAGTTTTCTTTTCCTTGGTTATCTCTTTATTACTTACTAATCCATTTAAATATTTTTCTCTTTCCTGCTCATTTACGTAAATCTGAAAATACTTGTTTTTAATTTCGAGCAGCTCCTGCTTGCTTAAGACTGTGCCGGAAATAACCACTTTTAAAAAATGGCTTCTTCCTTGTTCTCCCGCAGAGTTAACAAATAAATTGTAGGGAATGGGTGATCCAATTACTAACAATTCAATTGGTACAGAAAAATAATCCATCCTAGTATCCTTGCTGCATATCTCCTGGTGAAGGCAACCCTTCCAGATCGGCTTCTCCGCATACATTAAATGAAACTTCACTATTGTTTTTTAAGATTAATTTAGGATTATCCGTACTTTTTATATCTCCATTAAACTTTATAAATCCATCTCTGAAATTTGTACTTCTTCTAAATTGTGTCTTTGGTATTTCAAAGGAAGCTTCAATATTTCGACCCTTCACAAAGATGGCAAGTTTCTCATCTCTTAGTCCAATATTGGTAAGGTCAAATTTAATCTCTGACATTATTTTTTCATCTCTTGCCACGGTATGGAATGATCTGGGACTTTTCTTAGTGATAAAACAAGAGTACCTTTCATCTTTACCACCTAGAGGCATATTAAATTCATGCCTCTTCATTTTGGTGTAATCATAAATAAATACTTTATATTGTCCTCGACCTATTTTTAGCCTCGAAAGAGTCTCGGTGACTTTTGCCTTGGATTTAGCCGTTCTTTCGGTGGCTACTTTTTCCATTCCTTGCAAGGTCGAATCCAAAGCCCTTAAATATATGTCCTTCTGGCGCATATTATCCATTTCATTTTGAAGCCTTAGCTGCTCTTCATACATCCTTCTCATTTCCTGTTGCTGAGCCTGAAGACCAGGACTGCTCTGGGCAAGTAAAAAACTTGAATAAAAAATTAAGAATGTATAAAAAAATTTCATTTAGATAGCCTCCCCTTAATTCAAAAAGCTTTACTCTTATCGAGCAAAATTACAAAAAATTTAGAGGAGGATTTGCTATCTAAAAAGGGATATCATCGGATGTAAAATTGGCGTCAGTAGAAATATCATATTCCTGATTTAAAGGACTTGGTTCTGTATTATTAGAAGCTTCTTCCTTATAAAACCCTTGACCTTCTTTTCCTGCTGTTGGCCCGCCTAGAAACTGAACATTCTTGGCATTGATTTCAGTTGTATACTTCTTTTGACCGTCTTTTTCCCAGGATCTAGTTTGAAGAGATCCTTCAATATATGCCTGTCTTCCTTTGGCCAAATATTTGTTACAGAGCTCTGCCAATTTCCCCCAAACTACCACTCGATGCCATTCTGTACGTTCTTGCTTCTGTCCATTTTTGTCGGCCCAGTTTTCAGAAGTTGCAAGAGAGAAATTGCAAACAGGAGTTCCTGATGGGGTGTACTTTAATTCTGGGTCTTGTCCTAAACGACCAATTAAAAGAACTTTGTTTATACTCACGATTTTCCTCCAAATAAAAAAAAACGGCTCTTAGTGACCGTTCTTACAAGTTAGGCAGGGAATTACGATATGCTTTTCCTCTGCTTTTTAAAAGATAATTTTACAATTCAAAAAAAAATTAATATTTGGCAAAGCCCTATTTTTACTGGTGTAAAAAATCGTTAATAAAAAAATTAGGGGGCCCGCTGCTCAAAATTTTCTTTTTTTCCCAGAAATTCTTGAACTTTTTTCTTAGCAATCTTGGTATCCCTTTTATACCAGGAGGCATCAAAACCGCAGTAAGGGCATGGAATTTCATTCTTTGACAAACTTCTTAAAAAAAACTCAAATATTGCTGCCATAGTTAAAAATATAATAAAAACCTTGAAACCAAAAAAGGGATAAAATAACAAAGTTACTACCGTTATTTGAATATAATTTTTTAAAGTTAATTTGGGCCTATAGGCCAGACCTCTTTTTGTCTTACATAGGGGACAAAAAAACTCTAATTTTGGCTTTTTTATTTTATAGGGTCTAGGCTCCCGAGGTTTAAAATTTTCCATAAGAAGAATTATATCACTTCATTAAATTAAAGTTTTATCCTGACAATTTATTCCTCTAGTAAATTGACGCTCATCTTTGTGTCGTTTAGCATTAGATATGGCCATTAAAAAAGCTTCTTCAAAATCCTCCGAAAAAGGCCAAATGAGTATTTTTCTTGGCATCAGCCTTATTATAGCATTAACGGTGCTAGGCTTTGTTATCAATGTAGGTCTTTTTGTTAAGGCCAAAATCAACTTACAAAATGCAGTAGATGCAGCAGCATTCTCTGGGGCTGCGGTTCAAGCAAGACAATTAACTAATATCGCATATCTTAATTGGGAAATTCGAAACACCTACAAAGAATGGATGTTTAAATATTACGTTCTAGGACAGCTCTCTTTAATGAAAACCAATCTGGCCAATCTTGATAATTCTGATTGGAAAAAAGGACAACCAACAGATGTTATGAGTTTTAGATCATATCCTTTTTTTGACGCCGGAACGGCCGATTATAAAGCAGATATTTTCGATAAATATAATATGCCTTCAATTTGTATTCATATTGGTACATCCCATAATATTTGCGAAATCTATTCGCTACCGGGTCTTCCTCGTTTTGATTCAATCGGTATGCCAGGGGTTGGAGAAAAACACGAAGAATTCCTAGATTCAATAGTTAAATCTAAGGCCACAGATTGTTCAACGAGAAGTACCGTCAACTATAATACTGCCTTACTTTGGGCCTATGGAACGGGAAAAAAATCAGTTCCTGGAGCTCCAGAAATTGCCGCAGATAGAACCGGGGCCTGGATTGAAGCCCTTGAGCTAGGTTTAAGGATGCGAAACCTTGAAATGATGGTTAATCGTCCTGCGGTAAAAAGGCCCATCTGTGTCGCTGGATCAAATTGTACGCCAGTGTCAGATCTTGATTCAGAGGTTCAGAATATCCCCTTAAATGAAAGACCTATAAAGGCATTTTGGTCTGCTTATAGGAATCTTTCAGGGGGAGCCAAAAAAGAAAATGATGCATTCTCTGGTACCTTTAAGTTAACTGAAATTCCTACAATGAGTGCAACCACCAACCAAAATCAATTAAGTGGATACCTGATCCCAACCGGTGCCATAATAGGACAATCAGGGACCTTGGCCTCAGAAAAAGAATTTTTGGATCTTCAAATATATCCTCTTAATCTGGTAACCTTTTTTACCTCATTTATTACTGATAATAGCACGGCTGCCGGAACTGCAGCACAAGCTGCCTGTCCTAGTTCCAAAACCGCCCTACCAGTTCCTGGTTATATTATGGGGTTTATAAAAAATAATGAGGTAGTAACTTATTATGCAGTTAAGGGTGAAGCCCAATTTCTCGGCCTTTTTTATCCATTTTCAGAGGACGCAGGAATTCAACTTCAAGCCTATGCCGCCGCCAAGCCTTTCGGAGGCAGAATAGGCCCAAGACTTTTTGGTTTTTCTGGAAGTGGGGCCGTTTCCCCACGCTTTGCTGATCAAAACAGGTCAGCCGCATATCTTACCGGACTTGATACCTCCTCCCTTGGCAGCACCTATCTTTCTGGTTTTCCTATTCCCATCACCGATAGGTTCTGGGTAAAAGATGCTTCGGATATAGTAGGCGGGGTCCCGGCCCAAACATCGGTAGATCCTAAATTCTCCATCCCCAATCTCTTATATGCTTTTCCAAATAATAACATTGGTCATATAGGACCTATGGCAAGACCTCCAACTGCGATCTTAAAACTAATTCCAGGATTGGACGAACCTTCAACCCATAATCCCTCTGAAAACCCTGCTCTTGGACTTTATGACAAAGAAGTTTTCCGTCTTTTTGCTAGTAATTTAACTACTCCTTCAAGTTCAGCTTCTTCCCTTTCAGCAGCAGATGTTGAAGAGGCCATTAGAAAAGCCAGGGGTCCAACCAATTATGATGCTCTTAATTATTTGATTCCCACGATGGACAATGAAAATGAAAACCTTAATTCCATATCTAAGATTTCATTGGGACCGGATGGAAATTACGACCTTTTTGCTCCCTTATATGGAGAAAATACTCTTTATAAAACCATCGATGATATCGGAGTGGTCTTAGATCAATACCTATCCAATACTGAAATTGCAGTCCAGACCTACTTAAAGGCCCTAAAAGAAGTTGCAGATAAGATTAAGGCCACCCCAGGTCCCCCAGGCGCCTACGATGTAGCAGCTAGAGTGCTCCACCCAGACGGAAATGCTGATTCAGCAACTTATGAAACAGACTTAAATGATTGTGTGGAATTAAGTATGGCCTCAAGATTTTATCAATTATTTCAGGGAAAAAATATCAAATGTGGAATTAAGCCTTTAAGTTTGGCGGTAATTGAATATTGGCATGAGAAAGACGCCTCCTATCCAAACTTTGGACTATTTCACAGAACCTCTTATGAAAAAGATCCCAATTTAACTAACTCGGCCCTTATGACCGCCTATGTCCCAGGCCTTAGAGATGGCGCTAAGGATGATGGAACTTTCGTCCATCCTTTTGGCGCGGCGCCTGATATAAAAGGGAAAAGAAATTATTATTCCACTAAATTTATTGCGGTTGAAAAAATTTATCGGGGAGGACAGGCGAATTATGGGGAAAAGGGCGTCTATTATGAAAATCCCCAATTTGGAAGCAATCCTGCGGATGTAACACAAGGTGCAACTAGCTTTAAAAACACCATCCAAAGAGCAATGCTCAATGAGTGGCGGGAAATAAATAACTAGATGCAAAACTTATTTTTTCCTCTTGATAAAATATTTAAGCACATTTAAATTTAGGAAAAAAATAACAAGGAACTTCCAATGGCCAAAAAGAAAAAAATTGTAAAAAAGAAACCTGTAAAAAAAGCAAAAAAAGTGGCCAAAAAAAAGGTGGCAACAAAGAAAAAACAGGTGACCAAGAAAAAGAAGGTTGTTGCTAAGAAAACCGCCAGTAAAAAAGTGGTTCCGCCAAAAGCTCAAACTAAAAAAGAAGTTCCTACAATTGTCCTTCATCGAGTAATGCCTTATTACGACCACGACACGACAGAGCGATGTGTGTTCCCCTACGAGGAT
>JACCDG012050144.1_pt1 | contig 17380 bp, 20 predicted proteins | sample 7442471 | NCBI WGS metagenome assembly JACCDG01 (sample SAMN15323444, study PRJNA562643) | freshwater metagenome | isolation source: river surface water | place: USA:Blue River Watershed | collected 2017-08-17 | reverse complement strand
TGGTCAACATCCTGAATGGGGAATGGCTTAATCTTAAATAGCTTGGGTTAGATTTGTGATGTTAATTCATGCGGAAATGATGGTGTTTTCGTAGCCCGGTTTGCTTTGTGTTGGTGTTTCTTTTTTTTCATGACAACTGTATTGGGGGTCAGGTATCTTCTAATTAATAATTTTTTAAGGAGTAAGGTTATATATCTGATTTACAACTAACCTCATTATTTTATTTGGTCGATAATTTTTGCAAGAGATTTTTGCCATTTTGGTAAAGATTTTTAATTAATAACGGTAATTAAAACCGGATAAGAACTGATTGTTTATCAATATCAGAAATTATTGTCTATTGATTTGAGCTTAATGCAAATTCTGACTGTTATTTCAGTATTATAATTACTTACCAAAGGGGCGGCAGGGGTTACCGGTAGCGGTTTTATAACCTTAGTTGCAACCCTATCGGTAATTAATACGGTACCACTTGCCGGTTTAACTTTGATTCTTGGCATTGACCGCTTTATGTCGGAAGCGCGGGCGCTGACTAACCTGATTGGCAATGCAACGGCAGCGGTAGTGATATCAAAAATTGAAGCAAAAAATTGCCCCAATGGTTAAAAAAATTGATGAAGAGTTTTTTAGTAAAATAGATACAAAAGAGCGGTTGATGTTGATTAACTATTGGTTAAATTAGCAAATTGAGTATATTAATTATGTTGGCCTAATTGTAAAATAAGCGAGTTCCTTTAAGCAAATATCGGGATTGATATTATTATTGAGACTTTAGGCAATAAGCTAAAAAATTAATATAATTTTTCTCGCAAATCTGTTTCTTTAATTTTATAATCACTTTCCAACTCATTAACAAATTTAACTAACAAAAATTATGTCACTTCTTGATTCCAAGCCGATTTACAAGCCGTTTCACTACCCTTGGGCCTATGATGCCTGGTTAAAACAACAACAAATTCATTGGTTGCCAGAAGAGGTTCCTTTGGCTGATGATGTGAGGGATTGGAAGCATAATTTAACTGCAAGCGAAAAGAATCTTTTGACGCAGATTTTTCGTTTTTTTACTCAGGCGGATATTGAGGTTAATAATTGTTATATGAAGCATTATACTCAGGTGTTTCAGCCAACTGAGGTGCAGATGATGCTTGCCGCTTTTTCCAATATGGAAACTGTTCATATTGCCGCTTATTCTCATTTACTTGATACTGTTGGGATGCCGGAAGCGGAATATACGGCCTTCATGAAGTATAAAGAAATGAAGGATAAATATGATTATATGCATAAATTCGGAGTTAAAACTAAAAAAGACATCGCAATTACTTTGGCGGTGTTTGGTGGCTTTACCGAGGGCTTACAATTATTTGCCTCTTTTGCAATTTTGCTTAATTTTCAAAGATTTGGCAAGATGAAAGGAATGGGGCAAATTATTGCCTGGTCGGTTAGAGATGAAACTTTGCACACTAATTCAATCATTAAATTATTTAGAACTTTTATTTCAGAAAATCCTGAAGTGTGGGATTCGGAGCTTAGGGGCCATATTTACGAAGCTTGTGCTACCATCGTGCATTTTGAAGATGCTTTTATTGATCTGGCTTTTGAACTAGGTAATATTGAAGGCCTGACCGCACGTGAAGTTAAAAGATATATTCGCTATATCGCCGATCGTCGTCTTAACCAGCTTGGCTTAAAAGAAATCTATATGATTGATGATAATCCGCTAACCTGGCTTGATGAAATTTTAAACGGGGTTGAGCATACTAATTTCTTTGAAAATAGAGTAACTGAATATAGCAAAGCCTCTACTTCTGGCACTTGGGAAGAAGTTTTTAATGAAATTGATCAAAATCGCGGCAAAATGCTTGATGTAATTAGTTAAAAAATCAGTTAAAAAATCAGTTAAAAAATCAGTTAAAAAATCAGAGGGCAGTTAAAGATAATAACAAAGATGATAGATAAAATCAAAATTCTAAAAAGAGCTATTTTTTTTACTATTTTCTTAGTAATAACTCTGCTGCCTTTTGGCCTTAGCGCTAAAAATTACACTCGCAGTTTAGTTGTGGTTGCTGAGCCCAATATGTTTCACGCTTTAACCAAAATCGCCAGAATTTATTCTCGGGAAAATAATGTCGTAATATCAGTTAGCTTTGATTCTTCTAATCAATCAATTGATGCTATTGATTCAGGAGAGGGAATCGATCTCTTGATTTCTGCTAATTATTTTCGAATCAAAGAGTTAAGGCAAAAAGGTTTATTTGATATTTATAATTCACCAGTCATTGCTTTTGACAGATTATCATTAGTAACGCCGGTTACTAATTCTCAAATACCGGCCGAATTTAATAAAAAAATCACAATTATTGAGGCAATAAAAACATTAAGTAAAAATAATCTATCGCTAATGATTGATCGCGAGGAATCCTTTCTTGGCAGATATAGTCAGGATTTGATTGATCCAATTCATGATGTCACTTTAAGGCTAGATATCAGATCAGATGATAATAAAAACCAGCTAATTGATGAGGTGGCGGATAATAATTATGCAATTGTGCTTGCCAGCCAGACCAAAAATCGGCGCGATCTTTTTGTTGTCAATAATCCCAATCACGATGATATCAGCTATCAGGCTTTGATAATTGCTGGTGAGAATATGGAGTTGACCCGTGAGTTTGTAAAGTTTTTACAAGATAGCGAGGCCAAAAAAATATTTTCTAATTCCGGCTTTCTTGTCAATTAAGCAATTTTAAAATGAACAAAACCAAAATAGTTGCCATTCTCAACGTTACTCCTGACTCATTTTCTGATGGTGGTAAATTTAATTCCTATCAAAATGCAATTAATCAAATTCAAAAATTAATTAATGAAGGTGCCGATATTATTGATATTGGCGCCGAATCAACCAGGCCTAGTGGTAATACCGTAAAAATTGACGAAGAATGGCAAAGAATCGAGATTATTTTACCTAAGTTAATTGATATTGTCAGGCTTCATAATTTAAATCCAAAAAATAAACAAATCGCAATTAGTCTTGATAGTAGAAATATTGAAACCGCCAAAAAAGCTTATCAATTAGGAGTAAATATCATCAATGATGTTACTGGTCTAAAAGACAAAAAAATGGCGGAGTTTGTGATTAGTAATAATCTAGAGGTAGTTTTTATGCATAGCCTCACGGTTCCAGTAGATCCAAATATTATCATTGATCAAAATCTTGACGTGGTAGCAGAAATTATTGCTTTTGCCTGGCAAAAAATTACTGAATTAATGGCAATGGGAGTTAAAAAAAAGCAGCTAATTTTTGATCCCGGCATTGGCTTTGGTAAGGATTCAAGGCAATCAATTGAGATTTTAAAAAGAATTGACGAATTTAGAATTTTAGATTTGCCTTTATATGTCGGACATTCAAAAAAGAGATTTTTAGATCAGTTAGATTTTAAGCAATTTCAAGATTTGGCGCCAAATTTATGCGAGTTTGAGGCTAAAACATTCAATAATTTTAACCGCGAACAAAAAACTTCTCTAATCTCAAAATATCTAATTGCCAAAAAAATAGAATTTATCAGGGTTCACGATGTAAAAGAAAATTGCATTTAAATGGTGGGTCTGGGTGGACTTGAACCACCGACCTCACGCTTATCAGGCGTGCACTCTAACCAACTGAGCTACAAACCCATTTAAAAGACTATTTTTATATTTACCGCTACCATCTTTGCCATCCCCGCCCACTTGTCATCGCCGAGGGAGGCGGCGATTCCTCTGTCAACAGCTACAGCGGATCCTCGCCTCCCTCGGGGATGACAAAGAAGCTTGGCGGTGATGACAAAGAAAGGGTAGGAATTATCGTGCATAAAGATCAGTTTTTAAGACAACTGACTATGTATACTAAAACAAAGACGGCCAAATATAATTATGAGCTTGCTAAAAGTCAATTTGAAAATCAATTAAATTGCTCTTTGCTGATTCTTTCTTCTAATGAATGTTTGGAATCAAAGAGAATTCTAAATTTAATGCCGCGATCTTCCTCAACTAAAACCTTTTTGACATTCCTGACTTCGTTATAATCAGCGGTGGCGCTTACCGGTCTTAATAAACAATCAATAATCTCAAACTCAATTTTACTGTCTGAGGGCAGTAATGCCCCGCGCCAATTTCTTGGTCTAAAGGGGCTAATTGGAGTTAGGGCTAAGATATTGGCATTAAGTGGGATAATTGGTCCGCGTAACGAAAGGTTATAGGCAGTACTACCGGCTGAAGTTGCGACCAAAATACCGTCAGCAGCTAGATTTTTTAATCTGGTTTTGCCATTAATTTTGATATTAATTTTGGCGGTTTGGTTAGTTTGCCTAATTAGCGAAACCTCATTAATGGCAATATTGCTGTGTAAATCATTGTTAATATCAGTTACCTGCATTCTTAAAGGGTGAATTATTTCCTCTTTGGCATTTTGAATTTTTTCAATCATTTTTTCTTGATTATAGCTATTCATTAAAAAGCCGATAGTTCCGCAATTAATACCATAAACTGGCAGGTTTTTTTGTTCATATTTGTGAAGCAAATGTAACATTAGGCCATCGCCGCCAAGGGCCAGCACTAAATCAATATTTTTAATTTTTGAGTGATTTTTACCGAGATCCTTAAAGCCATATTTTTTGATCAGATTTTTTTTGATCAGCTCCGCTTTTTTATTTTTATCAGCAGCAATAATTGCAATATTTTGATATTTCATAATTTTTGGCCAAATAATTGATATAAAGCAATAGAGGCGGCCGCTCCGGCGTTGAGACTCTCAACTTCCTTATTTAGGTTAATTTTTGCTAAAATGTCACAATTTTTCTTAACTAATTGCCTCATACCATCTCCTTCAGAGCCAATAATTAAAGCAATATTTTGATAGTCCTTAATGTCACTAATTAAAGTTGAGCCGCTGCCATCGAGGCCAATACACCAATAGCCGGCAGCTTTTAATTTTTCGATAAAATTATTTAAACTTGAAATTAAAATCAAATCAACAAATTCAATCATCCCTGATGAGCTTTTGCACATAATTGAGCTTTCTTTAGGAAAATTATGTTCTAAAAAAACGATTTTTTTTACTCCAAAAGCAACGGCACTTCTGATGATAGCGCCAATATTATGAGGATCTTGTAGCTGGTCCATGATTAAAATTGGCGGCAATATCGGTTCTTTATTGCTAGCTAAAAATTGTGATTTTAAATCATAAATTGCAGTTAAAAAATCATGCTGATTACTAGTTTTAAGATAAGAGCAATTAAGGGCCAGACCTTGATTAACCTCATCTCCAACTAATGACCTTAAATGGTTGCCATCAGTTAATTTTATTAATGGCTGATATTTAGCCAGTAGATTATGTTTAGCTAAAAATTCCTGTAAAATTATTTGGCTATTTTTAGTTGCTAAAATTGTAAAAATTTTCCTTTTTGCCTTTAGTAAAATAGTAAAAACCGGATGTTTGCCGCAAATCCACAAAGCGTTATCTTTAGCCTTATTGTCAGCGTTAAGGAGCCAAGGATTTTTTATTTTATTTTTTATTTTTTGATGGCTTTGCTTGTGATTTATCATCTTTTTTTAGGAAAATTTCTATTTTAGCATTTTTAACAATTTCTGAATAATAATTTTTTATCACCTGATGTTTAAGCTTTTGTCTGATATCTTCTTTTACCGCGTCAAAAGGCAATATTCTGGCCTCCCTTACATCATCGAGCTTCATGATATGCCAACCAAATTTACTTTCAAAAGGCTTAGAAATAGTGCCCTTTTTCATGGTCGTGATTATCTTTGACATTTCTTGATCTAGCTTAGTTTGTACAACATAACCAATCTTGCCACCATTTTCGGCGCTGGCTTTATCCAGAGAATATTTTTGTGCTAAATGGGCAAAATCCTGGTTTAATTGATAGCTGGAATTTAATTGTTTAAAAATATTTTCCGCCTCTTCTTTGCTACCAAGTAAAATATGAGAAATTGAATATTCTTTTTTGCCACTAACCTCATCGACTAAGGCAATATATTTATCTCTAACATTACCATCGCTGGTTTGGTCTTTAATTAAATTATCCAAAAACTCTTTTCTGATTAGTTTATTTTTATAATCTAACAGCTTGTCTTTTACTTCCTGACTTTCAGCGATTTTTGAATTTTTAATTTTTTGATCGAGTTCTTTTTCGATATAAATTTGTTTGGCCAAAACCTCAATTGCTTCCTTAGGCAGATCTTTTATTTCAGGAACGCCATTGATAGTTTCTTTTGGATTTTGCTCATTAATCATCTCGAGTAATTTTGCTTCTAACTCTAATTTGTAAATTTTTTGATTATTTACTTTTGCTACCACCTGATCATAATTTGTGCTCAAAAACACTGATTTAGCGAGTAAAATTAATATTGTAGCGATGGTAACTAATAAAAATATTTTGATTATCTTTCTATTTTTAATGCAATTTTTTAAACTTTTCTTAATTTTTAATCTAAGATAATTTCTTCTTTTTAAACGCTTTTTTAAGCGCAGAATTTTCTTTTTCAGTTCGATCATATATTAAAATTCGTTGATTTTAAAGCCATAATAATTCAAAAATCTTAGATCATTTTCAAAAAACATTCTTAGATCATTAATGCCATATTTTAGCATTGCCAGACGCTCAATTCCGATACCAAAAGCAAAGCCCTGATAGCAGTTACTGTCGATGTTACAATTTTGCAAAACATTTTTATGAATCATGCCGCATCCTAAAATTTCCATAAATTTTTGGTTACTGCCAATTTTAATTCTACCTTCATTTAAAGAATAACCAATATCAACTTCAGCTGAAGGTTCGGTAAAAGGAAAAAAGCTTGGACGAAAGCGCAGCTCTAAATTAGTAACGGCAAAAAATCTCATTAAAAACTGCTCTAAGCACCATTTTAAATGCCCCATATTAACATCTTTATCCACCATTAATCCTTCAATTTGATGAAACATCGGGGTATGAGTTTGATCAGAATCTCTTCTAAATACTCTGCCAATAGCGGCAATTTTTAATGGCGGCTTTGAGCCGAGCATTTTTCTAATTTGCACAGTCGAAGTATGAGTTCTAAGGAGTCGGTCATTTGGCAGATAAAAAGTATCCTGCATTTGTCTTGCTGGATGATTTTTTGGCATATTTAGCGCGCTAAAATTATGAAAATCATCTTCTATTTCAGGTCCCATTGCCATCTCAAAACCAAGATCGCTAAGAATCTCTCGTACTTCTTTAATCACTTTTGAAATCGGATGAATCAAGCCAAAATCCTGCTTTCTTGCCGGAATTGTGACATCAATTTTTTCTGCTGCTAATTTTTGATTTAATTCTAGCATCAAAAATTGCTCTTTTTTATCGCTGATTTTTTTGGTGATCTGTTCCTTGGTAATATTAAGATTAGCGCCAAAAGATTTTTTTTCTTCAGCGGCAAGATTTTTTAAATTAACAAAAAGCTCAGTTACCAAGCCCTTTTTGCCCAAATATTCGATTCTCAGTTCCTCGAGCACTTCTTTATTTTTGACATCATCAATTTTTAAATTAAAATCAGAGATGATTTTTTCTAGTCTGTGCATTTAGCGATTAAATTAAGTTTAAATCTGAAACTTGTAAAAATTCTTCGCTTGTCATTCTCACGAGGCATTTTTGCATAAATCAGTAGCACAAGATCCTCACATTTGTCATTCCGGCGAAGGCCGAAATGACAAATGTGAGGATCTTGTGCTACCGGGTAGTTCACTATGGCCTCTATGGTAATGACAAAAGGTGGCAGTTTTTACAAGTTTCTAAGTAGTTTTGGTATATTAACATAAAAAATATTCTTACTTATGTCAATAAATTGGTTTGGGGCCTTGAGTTTATTTAAAAAAGAGGTGTGGCGGTTTTTAAAGGTTTATCATCAAACCGTACTTTCGCCGGTAGTTAGTGCCATGTTGTTGCTTGCGGTATTTTCTTTATCAGTTGGTAGTAAGGTCGAAAATATTGCCAATGTAGAATTTGCAGTTTTTTTGTCATCTGGTTTGGTGATTATGACGGCAATGCAAAATGCCTTTGCTAATAGCTCATCTTCTTTGGTGATGGGTAAGGTAATGGGAAGTATTATTGATTTTTTGATGCCGCCACTAGGTCCGCTTGAATTATTGCTTGCTTTATCTCTAGCGGCAATTATTCGTGGGGTTCTGGTTGGCTTAGTTGCTTACGCGGCAATTTCATTTTTTGTCGATTTGCATGTTTATAGCTTTTTTTATGCTTTTTTTATGCTTTTTTTTGGCTGTATGTTTCTTGGTTTACTTGGGATATTATGCGGGATATTATCCAGTACTTATGATCAGATGTCGGCAGTAACCAGCTATTTTGTTACTCCTTTAACTTTTCTTTCTGGAACTTTTTATTCAACCAGCTCTTTGCCAGAATTTTGGCATAAAATTTCTCATCTTAACTTGTTTTTTTACGTTGTTGATGGCTTTAGATATGGTGTGACTGGCTATCATGACGGTAATTTATTGATCGGTATTTTTTACTTAATTTCAATCAACATAATTTTATCCTGGCTGCTTTATTATTTATTTAAAATAGGTTATAATAGTAAATCTTAGAACTTGCTTACAATTAAACAGACTCAACCAACCAGGCTTTTAGCGAATTCCTTAGCGTTAAATTCTTGCAGATCCTCAATCTTTTCGCCAATGCCAATTGCGTAAATTGGTTTTTTAAATTTATGAGCCAGCGCTACTACTACCCCGCCTTTAGCTGAGCCGTCTAATTTAGTGATAATCAGTCCAGTGATACCAACGATTTGATTAAAAACCTCGAGTTGGGTTTTGGCATTTTGGCCGGTGGTAGCATCAATTACTAGCAGATTTTCATGAGGTGCCAAAGCGTCAATTTTTTTTAAAACCTGATTAATTTTTTTTAATTCATCCATTAAATTTTGTTTATTTTGTAGTCTGCCGGCAGTATCAATCAATAAAATATCAAAATTATTTTTCTTGGCATAATCAAGTGCGCGATAAGCAACTGAGGCCGGCTCCTCACCTTCTTTATTGGCGGTAATTATTTCGGCGCCGCTTCTATTGGCCCAGATTTGTAATTGGCTGGCGGCAGCAGCGCGAAAAGTGTCGCAAGCGGCAATTAAGGTTTTTTTATTTTGTCGGCCTAAATTAGCGGCGATTTTGCCGATGGTAGTAGTTTTGCCAACGCCATTAACGCCGTTAAAAATAATAATCTGAGGCTTAAATTCGCGGTGAAAATTAATCGTTTTTTGATGAGGAGAAAGAATTTTTTCTAATTCTAGCGCCAGGAATTTTTTTACTTCATCAATTTCGATAGATTTTTTGAAGCTTTTTTGCTTTAAATCATCAATAATTTTGGCGCTAATTTCGGGGCCAAGATCATTGATAATCAAGCTTTCTTCCAGATGATCAAGCATCTCCTGATCAAGTTTTTTATGGGTAAAAATCTCAATAATTGATGAAGATATTTTATTTGAGCTATTTAGTAGCTGATCTTTGATTTTTGATTTTGAAAAAAAACTAAACATTATTTTTTAAGATTTTTGATTGGCGTTTTTAGATAATTTTGTGGATTAACTGCGTCTCTGCCTTTTCTAAGGCCAAAATAAAGCTGCGGACTCTTGACATTGCCGGTAGTGCCGGCATTTGCAATTACCTGTAATTTTTGGACTTTTTGGCCACGTTTTACTAATGGTTTTGCTAAATGAGCATAAGCGGTAATCCAGCCCCCGGAATGCTTGATGATTACCAGATTGCCATAACCTTTGAGCTCATTACCTACATAGGCTATAATCCCTGATTCTGATGATCTAACCGGATCATTTTCTTTAACCGCAATATTAATGCCATCATTATAAAGCCCGCCTTTTTTAGGGCCAAATCCAGAAATAACCTTACCATTGCCAACCGGCCAGGCAAAATTATTAGCCTTATTTTCTAATGCTTGTTCGGGTGCTGCTGATTTTACATTATTATTGGCAAGATCTGAATTTTTATTGGTAGGATTTTTTTCAGACGCTATTTGGCTATGATTATCATCAATTGAGATCCGAATTTTTTGTCCAACCACCACATGATAAGGCTCTTTAAGGCCATTAATTGTAATTAAATTGCTCATATTCATATTACTTCCGCGAGAAATCGAGTAAAGAGTATCGCCATTTTTAACTACATAATAATTTGGTGTTGGCATCTTCAAATTATCACCAGTTTTAAGATTATAGGGAGCGACCAGATTATTTTCCTTGATTAAATCTCGCATTAAAACATTATATTTTTTTGAAATACTAAATAAAGTTTCGCCACCTGATACGATAATTTGATTGTTTTGTAGTTTTTTGCTTGGTTTACTAGCGATATCAATAGTTTTTTGATCAGAGTCGCGAGCAGTTAAATCTTGGTGTCCACTATATTTGCTTTTAATGGCGCTTTTATGATCGTTCTTGCGGCTATAGATATTTTTATTATTCTCAATTATTGGTGCCGGTTTTTGGCTACAGCCAATAATTAGCAAGCTAATAAAAAAGATTAATGAAAAAATTTTGATAAATTTCATTTGTTAGTAATATTTTAAGAGGTCAAATGACAGGAACTTTTTTATTCTATTTGGAGTTTAAAAATTAGCAACATTTACAAAGATATTTATGGATTTATTTTTTCTTGAGCAGCTAGATATCAACTTAAAGATTACCTTTTTATTGGTAATTGCACTTTCTATGGGCAGTTTTGCGAGTCTGGTAAGTTATCGTTTGGCTCATGATGAATCAATATTTATCACCAGATCAAAATGCCCGGCCTGCAATCATAAGCTAGCATTAAAAAATTTAATCCCGCTATTTTCCTGGCTGATACAAAGAGGTAAATGCTCAATTTGCGCTGCTAAAATTTCAATTCGCTATCCTGTAATTGAAGTTGCTTTTGGGCTGGTATTTTTGATTATTTTTTTTGCTGGCGGCAAAAAAATTGATCCAAAAATGCTATTGATCATGGCAATTTCAACAGTGATGATCATTATGATTATTACCGATCTTGAGCATTATTTTATACCTAATTGCCTACAATATAGCCTGGCAATTTTAGCAACTATTCTAAATATTCATTTAATTGGCATCAATCAGACCATCCATAGTTTTTACCCGGCATTTGCCTATGCTTCCTTTGCTATGCTGCTACTGATAATTTTTTTATTATTGACTAAGAAAGAAGCAATTGGAATTGATGATATAAAATTCTTCTTTATTGCCGGCTTTATGCTCGGTTTTAATAAATTTTTTACCTTTTTACTACTTACCGGTCTAGGTGGTACAATATTTGGCAGTTTATGGATAAAATTTAAGCAAGAAAAAATATTTCCTTTCGCTCCGGCTATTTGTCTGGCGAGCTTTATTTGTTTGCTATTTGAGAAGAAAGTTAATCCCCTCAATTTATTTGGTGCTAAATTGGCCAAATTATTATTTTAAATTAAGCAAATGTAATGCCGTATTTTTGATTGAGATAATGATTAATGTCATTTATTTCTGAGCTTTTTAAAGCGTGATCAAACATAATGATTTCTGAAATATAACCATCAAGAAACCGGTTCATTATTCCATGTTTTTGTTCGCCGATTCTTAATGGTGCGGTACTATGAAATATAGTTGCTTGAGTCGCGGTAGTATAAATGGCGCTTCTAACATTAGTCATGAATTGATGACCTCTTGTTGCATCAAAAGTACCACAAAATACATATGGGGTATTGGTTTGGAAGGTAATGCCGGATCCAAGAGTGCCGCCTGTGCTGTTAACATTGGCAGGCGAAGTTATCCCCGAAACAACGTTAGTTGCACTATTTGCCTGTATGAAATAAGGGGGATTGGTAACACCGCTACTGGTATCTTTACTGATAATCCCAATTGTACTGGCGGTAACAAAAGTAGTCAATTGCACTACTACGAACATAGTTATGCCGCTTTCTGGAGAAATAATACTAGAATCAGGAATTGAAAGATAATTACTATTAGCGCTATTAAAATATATTGAGGGAAGGCCATTTATACCTGAGGCAACATAAGTTGGTTGGTTACCTCCAGTAGATTGATTAGCAACAGTTGGATAGTTTATCTGCGGGTTGATACTATACCAATTTTGTATTTTGTCTTGATCTTGAATCTCAAATTCTGAATTGGCGTTTTGTAACGAATTTGGTCTGGCAGTGTCAAGCCAGACTATCAATCCGTTAATTGAAGCAACTGGTGAATTGGCGGTCAGGGAATTAGCGGTAGCTAATCTTGATTGTCTAACCAATCTTGAGCCCTGAGTAACTCCGGCAATTAAAATACCAATAATCAGAACTACTATCGAAAGCTCAATTAAAGAAAATGCCAGATATTTTTTTTTGTTCATTTTTACTAAAAATATTAATTTCATACTACTAATGCCTCCATAAATACAGCTACGAATAATTATGTCAACAAATTTTGCGGCATCATTAAAAACCCCTGCCTCTTTGTAATTAATTGGTGGTATTTGATGTTAATTGAATTGAATCAAGCAAATCCGCCCCCCCAATTTCTCTAAGTTTTTTCTTTAATTTATTAATTGCCACCTCAACTATTCCGGTATCATTGATATTTTCAAGATTTTTGTAATTCCACACCTGAATTAACAGGTTATTCTTAGAAGGATTGTCGCCGTGACTTATCAGATATTTGAGTAAGTTACTTTCTAATTCGGTTAATTTTATTTCATTTTGATTTTTGGTAATAATCCTGGTTTGAAAATTTATCTGGCAATTTTTATAATCGATAATTTTTGGCTCCTGATTGACAATTATTTTGGTAATCATTGTTGATAATTCCAGAATTCGAATCGGTTTTGGCAGAGTAGTTAAATTTTTAATTTGCGAAAGATAGCCTTGGTTTTTTAGCATCGAAATTACTGGTAAATTTTTTGACAAAATAAGGTCAATAATTTTGCTTTCCAAAGAGATTTCCTGATCTATAATTACCAGTATAATCTCTTTTGGGAGCTCATTATCAATTTCAGCAATTTTTTCTTGCAAATCACTAAAAATAAATTCAAATTCTTGTTGATTTGTTAGTAAATTTTTCAATGCTTGATTGCTTGAAATAACTAAAATTTTATTCATTATAATTAAAACAAATTTATGTTAAAAAATAGTTCTAAAATCGTAATCTACACTAAAGATTCTTGCCCATATTGCGTTAAAGCCAAGGCTTTATTAAAGATGAAAAATGCTGCTTTTGAAGAAATAAAAGTTACCAGCGATGATATTTTACAGGAAATGATTAAAAAATCTATGGGCCGTAGAAGCGTACCGCAGATTTTTATTAATGATCAATCAATTGGTGGCTGTGATGATCTCTACGCCCTAAATGATCAGAAAAAATTAGATGAATTACTTAAATAATCGATCAAAAAGCTTTTAATTAGACTATTTATGCAAGATTTTGATTATTCTTACTATGTTGGCGCTGCCTATCTGATTAGTGCCTTTATTTTTGCTGCTTTTGCAACAGTTACGATTATTAAATTTGTCAAAAAAAAATCTGCACTAAAAAAAATCACCGATGAAAAGTAGCAATAAGAAAAAAAGAATCATCTTTATTGGCGTAGTATTTGCTATTTGCCTGATCTCAGTAATTTTTGTAATTAGCAATTTCAAAAATAATATCGTATTTTTCTACTCACCATCCGAGCTAGAAAACCGGCAAATTACCAACAAAGCCGCCAAAAAAATAATTCGCGTTGGTGGGCTGGTCAAAAAAAATTCCTTTAAAAAAATCGATAATTTAGAAGTAGAATTTATGGTCACTGATTTAAATCAAGATCTGATCATCAATTATCGCGGCCTGTTACCAAACCTGTTTAAAGAGGGTCAAGGTGTTGTTGCTAAAGGAAAATTAGATCAAATAAATCATAAATTTATCGCCAGCGAATTATTGGTAAAGCATGATGAAAAATACATGCCGCCCGAAGTTGCCAAATCTTTGAAAAAAAGCAAAAATTGATTTTAAAGATCAGCTTCAAATTTATTATATTGCCTTATTGATCAAGGCCTGGAAGGATCTATTGCCGCAACGGTCCAAAAGCCCTCTTGCAATCATTAAAGCGAATGGCTGATTGTCTATTTTCCAAATTGCCACGTTGCTTACACTCCTCGAGAGTCATAATTACGAGAGTCCGTCACTCTCGGGGAGCGTAAGCGACGTGGCAATTTGGAAGTTAATTTAAGGCGGCATCATTCCTACAACGGTCAATACCTTATACCAAGCCTCATCTTTGGATAAAACTATATAAGCAAAATATTTTTGAGAAGAAAATTTAATAAAAAAGTCAATCTATTAGGATAGATATTGGATTTTTTTATTAAATTTTATTCCAAAAAGACGAAGTTATATGTAGTATTTTATATGGATTTTGGTATTATATAGCTATCCAAAGATGAGACTTGGTATTATTATTCAATCTCAATTTCTTCAAAACTATCTTCCAAACCTCGCTTTGGCAGCAAATCATTGCTGGTAGCGCTGAAAAAGCATTGTAAGGAGCTGTCTTTGATTTCTATTAGTAAATCCTGCTTTTTTTGTTGGTCTAAATGGGAGGCGATTTCGTCGAAGATTAGGATGGTGGGGTGTTTTTTATAGATGGCAGAGATTTTGGCGCGGGCTAAAGTTAAAGAAATTAGGATCGATTTTTGTTCGCCGGTGGAACAGAGATTGGCGGGGAGGTTTTTGCTTAGAAAAATGGCCATAAAATCGCTGCGATGGACGCCAAAATTAGTTTTAAAACTCACTGAATCGAGATGGCGATTTTGTGCTAATTTTTGGCGGTAATATTCTTCGATTTGGATTGCGCGGTGATTTTCGGCAGTTAATATTTTTGATTCAATATCGCCAATTACTTCTAATCTGGTTTTGGGAAAATTGGAATTAAAAGAGATGATGGCTTTATTAAAAAAATCCACGGTTTCAACTCTTGCGGTGGCAATGACAATCGCTAATTCGACGATTTTATTTTCAACGATATCGAGCCATTGATTGGCATTGCCAGGTGAGTGATATTTTTGAATAATTGCCAGTCTTTCCTTTAGTAACTTTTGGTAAGAATTAATGCGCTCAATATGCTGATGATCGATATCACAAACGATACGGTCAAGATAGTCGCGTCTTGCTTGTTTGCCTGAGATAAACAGCGAATCTAATTGCGGGGTCAGCCAAATAAAATTGGGCAAATAATGTTTAAAGTCTGATAATTTTCTGGGGCCGATTAATTCGCCATTGATTTGGGTTTGTTTCTTTTTATTACTTTTGTCAAAAGCAATGCCGGCATTTTCAATAAATTGGTGATTTTCAAGCTCAAAATAGAGGCTAAATCTTGGCTTGTCATTTGCGGTCATTTCTTCAAAAGCGCTATTTCTTAGGCTATGATTTTTACCAAATAGAGTGAGGGCTTCTAATATGTTGGTTTTGCCAACGCCGTTATTGCCAAAGAGTAAAATGAGCTGATTAGAAAAAATCAGCTTTTTTTTAGAAAAATTACGAAAATCATTTAAGACAATCTTTTTTACTAACAAGATTTGCTTATATTCTAATTGGCATGATCACGAAAAGATTAGTCGAATCTTTAGGTTCAACTAGGGCCGGAGAATTACCATCTTTAAATTTTATTAATAACTCCTCTTTATCAGATTGTCCAACGACATCCATCAAATAACGGGAATTAAAGCCGGTTTCAATTTTTTGACCGCTATAATTAATATCGATTTCCTCACAAGCGAATCCGCCATCGGTGGTATTTACCTGCAAGGTTAATTTTCCTTCTTCAATGATTAATTTTATTGAACGATGTTTGTCGCTAGCAACAGTTGAGGTGCGGTCAATGGCGTCAAATAAGAGTTTTTTATTAACAGTGACAATTTGATCGTTATTTTTTGGCAATGCTCTGGCATAATCAGGAAATTCACCATCAATTAATTTAGAAATTATAGTGCTGTTATCAGTAACAATTTTAATTTTAACTCTCGAAGTTGAAATTTTTATATTGCCAGCGCCTTCAATAATTCTCCTGATTTCAGCAACTGATTTTTTGGGAATAATAACTCCGAAATTGGAATTCAGGTCGGGATCTTGTAAGTAAGATAATGCTAGCCTGTGGCCATCAGTTGCTACGCATCTTAATTCTGAGATCTCATCTTTTCTAATTGATTGTAGATATAGGCCATTTAGATAATAACGGGTTTCATCAGTTGAGATTGAGAAGCGGGTGCGATCAATCATTTTAGCTAATTTGTCAGCATCAACGGTAATTTCTGGACCCAAATCATCAGCAGCAAGTGCGGGAAATTCAGCAGCATCAATCGTAGGTAAGCTATATTTGGCCTTGCCATATTTGATTTCAAGGGTGAGCGAGGTGGTTTGTCCAACAGAAATTATGGTATTGTCGGGGATTTTTCTGACAATATCGTAAAACATTTGAGCTGGAACCGTAATTGATCCGGTTTTGGTAATTTCGGCATTAAAAAATGAATTAACCAATATGTCCATGTCGGTTGCCGCTAAAGAAACTCTTTTTTCATCAACCTCGATTTTAACATTTTGTAGAACCGGAATAGTATTTTTCTTCTCAACTGCACCATTAACATTTGACAAAGCTTTTAGCAAAACTGATTTTACGATTTGAAATTGCATAATTAGAACAGTTATTGGTTGATTTAAATATTGTTAGTAATCATTTAAATGGGCCATTATCAAAAAGCCTTACTTTATTTCAATGATTTTTTGGATTATTTTTTAAGATGATTAATTATTTGATTTTATAATTTATACCGCCAGAGCCAAATTTTGCTCTGCGAAATCCCAATTAACCAGATGTTTTATAAAAATATCGATATAATGAGGGCAAGCATTTTGATAATCTGGATAATAAGCATGTTCCTAAATATCTATAGTTAAAAGAGTGGTTGCCTTAGTGGTAAGTGGGTTTTCAGCATTGCCGATTCTGGTTACTTTTAACTGGTTATTTTCTAGTACCAGCGACGCCCAACCAGATCCAAACTGGCTTGTGGCTGCGGTTTTAAACTCAGCAACAAAATTTTCAAAAGACCCAAAATCAGCGATTATTTTATTTAACAGTCTTTCATTTGATTTGCCGCCACCTTTTGGTTTCATTGAGTGCCAGTAAAAAGTGTGATTTCAGATTGGTGCTGCATTGTTAAAAATCACCGCTTTGCTTTTATCGGGATAAGAAATGCTAATGATCTCTTTTAAAGTTTTTGATTCTAAATCAGTGCCCTTAATCATTTTGTTGATAGTGGTTACATATCCTTGATGATGTTTTCCATAGTGATAATTGATGGTATTT
>JACCDG011475495.1_pt1 | contig 17381 bp, 13 predicted proteins | sample 7442471 | NCBI WGS metagenome assembly JACCDG01 (sample SAMN15323444, study PRJNA562643) | freshwater metagenome | isolation source: river surface water | place: USA:Blue River Watershed | collected 2017-08-17 | reverse complement strand
TCAGTTTAGGTGCTTGGTATTTGTCGAGATAGGGCCGGCCGAAGTGTCGACCGAGGACGAACCCGACTTGGTCGCCTAAGAATGCAGCAAGGAAGATCACGGTGACAAGAATCGTGATTGATGTGTCCTCACGACTTGCCGCAATGAAGCCTGCTGCGAAGAGGACTGAGTCGCCTGGAAGGAAGAAAGCGATCAGGATCCCAGTCTCGATGAAGACGAAGAGGAAGAGGGTCGTATATATGAGTAGCGGTGTGGTCTCGATGAGAATTCCCTCGGTCCACTCAGAGATGGAGGCGAGGGGGATCGCTACGGACGAGAGGCCAGAGAACATGGAGAGGGCGCTGCCTAAGACTTGAGCGCTGCCTCGAGTTGCTCCGCGTGAGAGTTGATGTGGTTGGCCGCGCTCTTGACGATGTCATGGAGAGTGATCGCTCCACGCTCAGAGTGGACTCCGGGGCGGGAGAGTGAAGCTTCATTGACCCGCGAGAGGACATCACTGATCGTCTTTCGCGTCGCTTCAATCAAGGCAACGGATGTCTTCCAATCACGCGCGGCGTAGTTGAGATTGCCTGGATATGGCTCTTCGCTGTAGCCAACGATCTCAGGATTCTCCTCAGTCAGGAGCCGGAGGATGCGATGAGCGAAGTGGATCTCGAAGTCAGCCATGTGATGGACGATGAACGCGCCATTCCATTCGTTCTCCGCTGGCACCTTGGCCATGTCGGAGTCATTGCTAGCGCGTGCGATCGAGACGAATCGATTACCTGAATCCTTATACGCAGTGATCACTTCATGGGTCATGCGAGCACTCTAGCGAAGGCAATCAGAGCCCGATAGCCAGACCTTCACATCGTGGATCTGAGCCGAACTCGTATGTCCCATTCTCCAAGACGCGGAGCAACTGCACGGCAGAACCATGTCCGAAAGGTGTGATGGCAGCCACTTCATGACCTTTCGATCGCAGACCTTCGATCGTTGCACCATCGAAACGCGACTCCAATTGCAAGACTCCTTGATATCCCTCCACGCTCGCCGATTCACCAGGCGCGACAAGATGCTGCCACCGTGGTGCATCGACAGCCTCTTGTGCGCTCATTCCGAGGTCGATCACATTGCTGATGATCTGCGCATTGGTTTGTACCTGAATGTTCGCTCCTGGTGTACCGCTGACCAGGTGGAGCGAACCATCTGCGTGAGTGACGATGAAAGCATTGAGAGTATGTGCCGGGCGCCTTCCGGGCGCGATGAGATTCGGCGAGTCCTCATCAAGTGAGAATCCGGTCAATCGATTGTTCAAGAGGATTCCAGTTCCTTCGACGGCGAACGAAGCGCCGAAGCCATGGAAGACGCTTTGGATCCACGAGATCGCGTTGCCCTCGTCATCCGCGGCAAGTAGATAGGTGGTATCGCTTCCCTCGCTTCCTTCGATCGGAGCAGTGCGAGCACTTCCCATCTCGATCTCGTCGAGACGACGTGCGATATGAGATTCGCTCAACACTCGCGCAACATCTTCCTTCGTATCGGGGAGGTCTCCGAGCGTCTCATAGCGATCTGCAAAACCGATCTTCTTTGCTTCGACGAGGAAGTGGATCCGATCGACCTCACTCATCGATTTCAAGTCGATCCGATCAGCGAGGAGCATCTCACTAAGCAGGATCATCCCTTGGCTCGGTGGTGGTTGCGCATGGATGATCTGATCACGGTACTTCCCACGAAGGGGCTCTTCGATGCGGGTGTGATGTGCCGCTAGGTCTTCCAGCGAGAACCACTCCGAAGTCGCCGCGACGATGCGTTCTGCGATGGAAGTGGAATAGAAAGCATCACGACCTTTCGTGGCGATCTCAGTCAGTGACCATGCGAGATCGGGGAGTGTGATGATCTGCCCGACTTTGAGATCCGTCGGGATCTGCAACTGTTGAAAGACCTTCGAATCTGGGAAGTTCTTGAGGTGGTGATTGATGCGTCGAATCAATCCCGGAGTAGCCGGAAAACCTTCTCGCGCATAGCGGATCGCTGGTGCAAGTATCTCTCCGATGGGAAGGCGCCCCCATCTCTCGTGAGCTGCGAACCATCCTGAGACAAGTCCAGGAACCGTGGCCGCCTTGTAGCCGTGGAGTGGGATTCCACCTTTGAATTCGCTGAGAGTCGCACCGTGTGGAGCTTCGCCGCTGCCATTGAGTGCAACAGTCTTTCGATCCTTACCTGAGTGATAGATCGCAAAGAGATCTCCACCGAGGTGTGAATCACCTGGTTCAACGACGGTCAGTACCGCACTCGTTGCGATCGCTGCATCGACGGCGTTACCTCCATCACTCAAGACGGAGAGACCTGCACTCGTGGCAAGGGGTTGACGGGATGCCACCCCACCCCGGTGTGAATAGACATTCGCTCTCGGTGACATAGTTCGAATGCTAGGGGTTGAATCGGCCGCAGTCATCGCCGATTCGATTCGGAGAAGAAGGATGCATCTTCCACCCGTAGGCTTTGGCCATGCTCTCATCATCACTGCCTATTGCGCTTGCCGCTGACCCTTCGATGAATGTCTCGCTGACGGTCTGGGCGGTGGTGGTAGCTGCGATCATCGCGTTGATCGTCCTCGACTTGGTGACGGTGAGCGCTCATCCCCATGAGGTGAAGTTCAAAGAGGCGGCGCTCTGGTCGATCGTCTACATCGGCATCGCTGTCATCTTCGGTATCTGGGTGCAGTGGTACTACGGCGGTCCGTGGGGAACCGAGTACTTCGCCGGCTACCTTGTGGAGAAGTCACTATCGGTCGACAACGTCTTCGTCTTCGCAATCATCCTCGCACAATTCGCCGTCCCAGCCATCTATCAACAACGAGTCCTTCTCATCGGCGTGATCCTTGCGCTCATCTTGCGTGCCATCTTCATCGCGATCGGTGCAGCGGCCCTTGCCGCCTTCGCTTTCACCTTCGTGATCTTCGGTGCGATCTTGATCTGGACCGGTTTCGGCTTGATGCGCCATTGGAACGAAGACCCGGATCCGAATGAGAATTTCATCGTCCGTCGCGTCCGCAAAGTCACACCGATGACAGATGAGTATCACGGAACCAAGCTCTTCGTCAGGATCGACGGTAAGCGACTTGCTACCCCAATGTTCCTGGTGATGATCGCAATCGGTGCAACCGACCTTCTCTTCGCGCTCGATTCGATACCGGCGACCTTCGGTGTCACCCAGGAGCCATTCTTGGTCTTCTCAGCCAATGCCTTCGCACTCCTTGGACTTCGGGCGCTCTATTTCCTTCTCAAGGGATTGCTCGACAAACTGGTCTATCTCTCGCTGGGTCTGGCATTCATCTTGGTATTCATCGGCGCAAAGCTCGTGATGCTCTATTTCCACGATATCTATGATCCGATCCCGAAGATCCCGACATCGACGAGCCTCATCGTCATCGCTGCGATCCTGATCATCTCGGTCATTGCCAGCGTCATCAAGACGCGTCGTGATCCGAGTGCGAAGGCTCATGCCGGTCGCGTGACGGGGGAGAAGAAGAAGGATGAAGGCAAGCAGAAGTAGTAAGACTCCGTGAGCCTTCTTTGGCGAGAAGAATCACTGACTTAGTCCTACTCTCTGCCCCGTGCGCGATCTGAGTCATCTTCCTATCGTCAGACCGTTAGCGAACCGATTTCGAGAAGTGGTCTCCGGCTCCAAGGATGGAAGACCTGATTGGGTCGATTCGATCGCAGAAGGCGACGATGAAGGGCTCTTCGGTCCTGAATCTGCAGTCTGGAAGATCCACGGAAGTGTCGTCACCATTATCGGAGGAATCAGAGCCCTTCTGCTTCAGGCGACACATCCCGCACCACTCAACGGCGTCGCATCACACTCTCGGTACGAGTCCGATCCCTTAGGTCGACTCGCGGGCACTACCAAGTGGCTCACCATCACGACCTTTGCTTCGCGATCAGCGATCGAAAAGGAAGCGAACCGCGTCAACGCGATGCATGAGAAGGTCACTGGAGAGTTCGTGACAAGGGATGGATCTCGCGCGCACTATCGTGCGAAGGATCAGCGATACCTGCTCTGGGTCCACTGCGCCTTCACCGATTCCTTTCTCAAGAGCTACCTGATGGTGGGAGATGGTGTGCGTCCAAAGAGCGAAGATCAATCCCAACTCGAAGGTAAGGCGCTTGCTGACGCATATGTCAGAGAGTGGGCGATGAGCGCGACCCCACTTGGACTAGTTGATGCACCGCAAGATCTTGCGGAATTGGAGTCGCTCCTTGCAGATTTTCGCGTAGATGAATTGACTCGTAACGAGAAGACCGAGGAAGTTGTCCGATTCATACTTAAGCCACCATTCAGTAGAGCAGGGCTCTTCTTCTATTCCATCCTTGCCAAGGCTGCGATCCTCACCCTCGATGATCAGGATCGAGAACTTCTCGGGTTACCTCGTCCATGGAGAATCAACCTCCATCTCTCCAACATCGCGCTACGAGTTCTGAGTGCGATTTTGGGTCATCGCTCTCCCAGTGAGAGAGTCGCACGAGAACGAATCGAACGGATCAGATCGCGTAACGCCGATTCCGGTCCGGGATCGTCGAACTCCATCCCAACCCCTCACTGAGGAGCCCTTGGAAGTGAGTCCCGGCATCAGACTCGCCATGGACGATGAAGATGTGTCCCGGCTTCTCACTTGCAGTGGATAACCATGTGATCATCTCGTCGGAATCGGCATGAACGGAGAACTCCTTCACCTCCGCTATCTCCGCGTGAACATTGACAACCGATCCAAATAACTTGAGAGTGCGTGCGCCATCGGCAAGTGCGCGACCTCGGGTCCCGATGCTTTGATAGCCGACGAGAATGACAGTGTTGCGTGGATCAGGCAGCAATCGTCGCAAATGGTGGAGAACTCGACCACCGGCAGCCATTCCACTTGCAGAGACGATGATCGATGAACTCTCCATCTGGGCGATCGCCTTGGATGCCTCCACTGACCTTGCTGCTTGATAGAACTCTGAATCGAATGGATCGCCATCGACTGCGATCTTGAGGTCTATGTCGATGGCATCTGACTCGAATGCCGCACGATAGACATCGAGTGAAGCGAGAGCCATAGGTGAGTCGACGAAGATGGGGATCTTGGGGATCGACCCTGTCGCAATCAATTCCTTGAGGCGATGGAGAATCACCTCAGTCCGATCGACGGCGAAGGCCGGGATGACGACCGTTCCACCTCGCTTCACCGTGCGATTGATGACATCTCTCAACGCATCCCCGGGGATCCGGTGACTTCGATCTCCGTAGGTTGACTCCACCAAGAGAGCATCGATCTTTCCATGTGGAAGTGGATCAGGATCAGAGAGGAGCGGATGGTTCTTCCGGCCAAGATCGCCGGAGAAGATGATCCGTCGCCCTTCGATCTCAAGCTCGACGAACGATGAGCCGAGGATGTGTGCGGCTCTATGGAAGGTCACGAATGCACCGGGTGCGATCTCACTGCGTTGATGGAATGGATGGGGAGTGAGATATTCGATCGCCTCTTGTGCATCACGCTCATCAAAGAGTGGGAGCGGAACCTTGTGCCGTGAATAGCCCTTACGTGCTGCGTACTCGGCATCCTCCATCTGCATCTTCGCTGCATCAGCAAGGACGATCGCTGAGAGTCGTGCAGTATCCGCGGTGCAATGGATACTTCCGGTGAAACCCTCCCGTACCAATTTAGGTAACAGACCACAATGGTCGAGGTGTGCATGTGTGATCACTGCAGCATCGATCTCTCGCGGTTCGATCGGGAAGGGCTCCCAATTCCTTCTTCGTAACTCCTTCAGCCCCTGATATTGACCGCATTCGACAAGTACCTCGACTCGTTCTCCTCTGACCAAGAACTTGCTACCAGTGACCGACCTGACACCACCGAGGAACTCGATCTCGACCATGCGACAAAAGTACTCGCCACAATCCAAGTGACGATGCTTTGTGAGATAAACGTGATGTAGCAAGTATTATTTGCGTCATGGAAACTTGGATCCTTGGTGCGATCACCTTCTTCGTCGCTCTCGACTATGGAATCAACACCTTCGTCGACTTCCTCAACAACAAGTCATCGAAGAAACCGCTTGATAGCGAGTTGTCAGAGCTCTATGACGAGAAGGAGCATCGACGATCCGTCGATTATCAGGCAGCGAACTACAAAGTCTCATTCATCTCATCCACTCTCTTTTTCGTCCTTCTGATCCTCGCGCTCACCTATGAGTGGTTCGCGGCCCTCGATTCCTTCGTGAGAGAGCAGTGGAGCAATGAGATCGTCATCTCTCTCGCCTTCATCGGGATCCTGACACTCCTCTCCAACCTGATCTCGCTGCCTTTTGGCATCTACTCCACCTTCAAGGTCGAGGCCAAGTACGGCTTCAACAAGTCGACCGTCGCCACATTCGTCTCCGACTTGATCAAGGGTCTCCTCCTCACCTTGGTCATCGGTGGAGCTCTCCTGACCGCAGTCCTATGGATCTATCAGGAGCTTCGTTCGACCTTCTGGCTCTGGGCTTGGCTCCTCTTCGCCAGTTTCTCCCTCTTCTTCTTCATGTTCGGGACGAAGTTGATCCTGCCGCTCTTCAACAAGTTGACCCCGGTCCCTGATGGCGAATTGCGAACCGAGGTAGAGCGATACTGTGCATCACAAGGTTATTCACTCGGGAAACTCTTCGTGATGGACGGATCGAAGCGCTCGACGAAAGCGAATGCCTTCTTCACAGGACTAGGCAAGAGCAAGACCATCGTCCTCTTCGACACGCTTTTGGAGAAGTTGAGCACCAAGGAAGTGGTCGCAGTCTTGGCGCACGAGATCGGCCATTACAAGCGTAAGCACACTCTCTCGATGTTCCTTCTCTCGAACCTGCAGACCTTCGTCCTCTTCGCACTTCTCGGTTGGCTCCTTGGTGTCGAAGAGTTGTCGACGGCGCTCGGAGCGAGTGAGTCGAGTTTCCATCTCTCGGCACTTGCTTTCTTCCTTCTCTTCTCTCCAGTCTCGATGTTGCTCGGTCTGCTCAACAATGGAATTTCACGACGCAATGAGTATCAGGCAGATGACTTCGCACGGGAGACTTACGATGAGGGTGGGGCTTTCCTTCGTGAAGCGCTCAAGAAGATCAGCACCGATGCACTTGCCAATCTCTCACCCCACCCGCTCTATGTCGCGGTCAACTACACACATCCACCGATTCGTGAGAGATTACGGAATCTTGCTTAGTTCAGTGACAAGTGGTTCTTTCGTTGTACCAGTAGGCTCACGCGGTGAGTGAATCGGCCTCGAAACTTCCCTCTGCATTCAATCGTCTCTGGAGATCGAGCATCGTCAGCAACCTTGCTGATGGATTGCTTCGTACCGTGGTACCGATCTATGCAATCTCGTTGACGGAGAGCCCGATCCTCATCTCCTTGATCTCTGCGATGACTTTGCTGCCATGGCTCTTCTTCGCCGTCATCATCGGAACCTTGGCTGATCGCATCGATCGAAAGAAACTACTCATCTACTCGAACCTGCTGCGCACATCGGTGGTCGCTGCCATGGCCGTCGCAATCTCCGCGGGAGTGATGACGATCTATCTGCTCCTCGCCTTGATATTCATCGCAGGCGCATGTGAGGTGAGCATCGACACCACCGCACAGTCGATGATCCCGGAGCTCCTTGAGAAGGATCAATTAGAGCGCGGAAACTCTCGTCTCTACATCGCAGAGACCGTCATCTCACAATTCATCGGTTCTCCTCTGAGTGGATTCTTGTATGCGATCGCTGTCGTAGCACCTTTCTATTCGGCTTCCGCGGGCTATCTCGTCGCACTCGCCCTATTGGTGTTGATGCCGTACCAGAGCCTCAACCGCACCGTCCGCGAGGCGAAGGACTCCACCTCGCCTGAGGATGCCCGCGCCCGATTCATCGATGAACTCAAGTTCGGGATCCGATACCTCTTCACCCATCAGAGGCTGCGTCAATTGGTGATCATCACGACGATCTTGGGATTCCTCTTCTCCGCATCGAGTGCCACAGCAGCGCTCTTCATGGTGAAAGAGCTGGGGTTAGATCCCCGCTACTTCGGAGTGGTCCTTGCCATCCAAGGTGTAGGAGGTGTTGCAGGAGGGTTGCTCGCGAATCGACTCTCTACGCGCTTCACGCGAGGCAAGACCCTTGCCACGACGATGATCCTCGCTACCGCTCTGGTCGCTCTCACCGGTCTCGTTCCGAATATCTATCTCTTCACTGTAGTCGCGACAGTCGCAGGTATGGCCAGCACGATCTGGAACATTCTCTTGATGTCGACCTATCAGGTATTGATTCCCAATCATCTCTATGGTCGCATTCACGGAGCAAGGCGAACCATCGTCTGGGGTCTGATGCCAATCGGTGCATTCCTTGGTGGTGTGATCGCAACAGGAGGTCTGCGACTTCCCTTCATCATCTGCGGAATCATCGGATTCATCGTCGCGATTCGCGCTCTGCCATTCGTCATCGCGGTAGCCAATTCGACGATCTCTGAAGAGGAGAGCGAAACGGCCTAGTTGAGATTCCTAGGTGAGAGAATGCCCGCATGCCGCTCTGGGCCACTGCATCTTCCGATACGGGACTGGTTCTCGCTGAGATCGGTGGCGTCCTTCTCTTCCTTGGTCTCGTCTCCTTCGTCGCGGCCCGCTTCAAGTTCTCAGCAGTACCGATCTTTCTCATCGCAGGGCTTGCGCTCGGTAATGGCGGCTTGATCCCGCTCAGCGTGAGCGACAGCTTCCTGGACCTCGGTGCTCAGTGGGGTGCGATTCTCCTTCTCCTCTTGCTTGGTCTCGAGTACACAGCAGGAGAGTTGATCGGGACGATGCGGGAACGCAAGTCATTGGGCTTCTTCGATCTCATCGTGAACTTCCTCCCTGGCGCACTACTAGCGTTGATTCTCGGCTGGGGAATCACAGGTGCACTCGTCCTTGGCGGAATCACATATGTCTCATCCTCCGGAATCGCAACGCAATTCATCAAGGATGCGAAGTGGCAGAAGCTGGAGAGCACGAAGCGCGCTGTCGCAACACTTGTCGTGGAAGACCTCTTCCTTGCTCCCTACCTACCCGTCTTGAGTGCAATCACTGCTGGTGTCGCACTCACGACAGGCTTGATCTCCATATCCGTCGCTCTCGTCATCACCGGGGCGGCGCTCTTCTTCAGCGCTCGAGGTGGTCACATTCCTCACGCACCGGTGATCCTGGGCGATTCCGCGACGCTCTTGCTGATGGTCTTTGGTGCAGCGCTCGCTGCATCAGGTCTTGCCACTTTGATCGGGTTCTCTGGAGCCGTCGCAGCGTTCTTGGTAGGACTCCTGTTGACCGGTGATGTCGCAATCGTCGCTCGAGTCCGTCTTGCTCCACTTCGTGATCTCTTCGCCTCGATCTTCTTCCTCTTCTTTGGTCTTGGCACTGATCCACGCAATGTCGTTCCGGTCTTGATTCCTGCCGTCCTCCTTGCCGTACTCGGAGTTGCAACGAAAACTCTCACTGCCTGGTGGGCTGTCCGGGATGTCGATGAACCACGAAAGGTTCGACGCGCTGCCACATTGATGATCCCACGGGGAGAGTTCTCCATCGTCATCGCGGGACTCGCTGGATCGACTCTCTTCGGCGACGAACTCCAAGCCCTCACCATCGCATACGTGATCCTCACCGCTCTTGTGGCATCATGGTTGTTGCGTTTGGAGTCTCAACATGAGAAGAGACCACACGCCTGATGATCGATGGGATGTGACGAGATTGAATAGAGAAGTGCGTTTCGCGACTGCACCTGGTGGGCTCTATCCGTATGTGGTCGGAGTCTTCGTCGCGCTCTTGCTCATCTCCAACATCGGCGCGGTCAAGTTGATCGAACTCGGACCCATCATCACTGATGGCGGTGCGATCCTCTTCCCGCTGGTCTATATCGTCGGAGATATCCTCTCTGAGGTCTATGGCTTCAAGGCCGCTCGTCGCGCGATCCTCACCGCCTTCTCGATGTCGATCCTGGCTGCGGTGACCTTCTACCTAGTCCAGTTGGCACCACCAGCAAGTGACTGGGGTAATCAAGATGCCTTCGAAGCGGTCCTCGGATTCGTGCCACGGATCGTCTTGGCCAGTGTCGTCGCCTTCGTCGCCGGGCAGTTACTCAACTCATATGTCTTGGTCAAGATCAAGGAGCGCACCAGTGAGCGAAACCTCTGGCTACGATTGATCGGATCGACCGCTGTGGGGCAGTTCGTAGATACCTTGATCTTCTGCACCATCGCCTTCTACGGTGTCATCACAGGTGCTGAGTTCCTCAACTATCTCGTCGTCGGATATCTCTACAAGAGTGCAGTGGAACTTGCGCTACTTCCCGTCACCTATCGTGTCATCGCTGTAGTGAAGAAGGCAGAACCTACGTACAACTAATCCTTGAGGTAGTGCCCCAAGAAGTCATCCTTGAACTCAAAGTAGAAACCGCCCGAGATTGCATCGCGGATCCGATCAACGAGGGTGACGACGAAGTGAAGATTGTGGATCGTCGCTAAGGTCGAGGCCAGCATCTCCTTCCCGCGGAAGAGATGGTTGATGTAGGCGCGGGAGTAGTTCTTGCAGGTATAGCAATCACATTCGGGATCGATGGGGGAGAAGTCCTTCCGAAAAGGACCATTTGAGACGTTGAATCGACCTTTCCTCGAGTAGACCGCACTGGTGCGCGCCTCACGTGAGGGTGCGACGCAATCGAAGGTGTCAGCCCCATTCTCGACTCCTGCGAAAAGGTCGGTCGGCTCGCCGATACCGAGAAGATGGCGAGGTTTGTTCCGCGGTAACTCTTCGTTGACCCAAGAGAGGATCGTCGCCAACTGGGCCTTATCGAGCGCACCGCCGATTCCGAATCCATCGAACCCGATCCCGGATGAGGTCATCTCAGCGAGATCACGAGCGGCCTTTCGACGAAGGTCCTCATATTGCGCGCCTTGGATCACGCCGTAGAGCGCTTGATACGGGCGGTGGACTCGCTCTTTGGTGAGGCGATCGTGTTCATCGAGGCAACGGATCGCCCAGAGGCGAGTGCGTTCCAACGCCTTCTCCTGATACTTGCGGGTGTTATGCAATGTGGTGCACTCGTCGAATGCGAAGATGATGTCAGCGCCGATCTTGTGTTGGACCTGCATCGACACCTCTGGTGTGAATCGATGCATCGATCCATCGAGGTGCGACTTGAATGTGACTCCATCATCGTCGACATGGGCAAGGCGCTCCTTCTTGTCAGCGATGACGTCATCTGCTTGCCAAAGTTCGGCGTCCATGGCGATGACCTTCTTGAAGCCCACGCCGAGAGAGAGCACTTGGAACCCACCGCTATCGGTGAAGGTGGGACCTTGCCAATTCATGAATCTTCCAAGGCCACCTGCCTCATCGATCGTCTCGGGTCCTGGTTGAAGGTAGAGGTGATAGGCGTTGGCGAGGACTGCTTGCGCACCCAAAGCCTCCACGTCCTGGGGGAGGAGCGCCTTGACCGTAGCTTTGGTGCCGACAGGGATGAAGGCCGGAGTCTTGATCACGCCATGCGGAGTATGGATCTCACCGGTCCTACCGAGATGCTCCTTATGGGGAGAGTGCAATCGCTCCTTCTCGAGGAAAGTGAATGCTGAAGCGTCGCTCACCCTCTCATCTTAGTTCGGGTGAAGGTCAGCGAAGTTGTCGCACTGTAGAGTCGCAAGGTGCGCTGGGGTTCCACGGGAAAAGTTCAAAAGGAAAAAGTCAGGCTCGGCAAGAACTACTGGCGACTCTGGTCAGCGACTGCGATTTCGAATCTTGGTGATGGAATCTCATTGATCGCATATCCCTGGTTGGCCTCTGCGATCACTCGTGATCCCTTCCTCATCGCTCTTGCCGGGTTGGTCGGAAGGCTGCCGTGGTTACTCTTCACACTTCCCGCGGGAGTCATCACTGATCGCGTCGAGCGACGGAAGATCATCGTCGCGATGGATTTGCTCCGCGGAGTGCTCACGATTGCAGTTGCGACCATCGTGTGGCGGGCGAGTTCATCCTTACCTGACCTTGACACTCTGACAGAGGCAGAGATAGCGACCAATTGGTCGCTCTATATCGTCATCCTCATCTCTGCATTGCTCTACGGGATGGCAGAGGTGTTACGAGATAACGCAGCACAGACTTTCATGCCGCAGATCGTCGAGAAGGAGAAGTTGGAAGTCGCCAATGGTCGGATGTGGTCCGCTGAGTATGTGACCAACTCCTTCATGGGACCTCCGCTAGGTTCTTTCCTCATCGGGATCGCCATCTTCATACCCTTCTTCGTCGATGCCGCGACATTCCTCATTGCAGTCATCTTGATCGCAGGGATCAGATTGACAGTTCCGCCATCGAGATCAGGATCCGAGACTTCTGCTGAAAAGAAGCCGGTACGCATGCGAGCCGAGATCAAGGAGGGTTTTCTCTGGCTTTGGAGTCACGAGCTCTTGCGCCCGATGGCGATCATCCTCGGCCTTCTCAACTTCCTTGCTACGACGTCGACTGCACTCTTCATCCTCTTCGCCCAAGAGATCTTGAATACCTCGGTCTTGATCTTCGCGATCCTCGGTACGTCAGCTGCGATCGGTGGGACGATCGGCGGTCTGCTTGCGCCGAAGATCTCATCGCGACTGGGAAGTGGAGGCACGCTCGCCCTCGCACTCATCACATTCCCGACCGTCGCACTCATCATCGGATTGACCAGTTACTGGCCGCTGGTCTGGATCTTGACGGCTTTCTCGACGATCATGGCCGTCACGTGGAATGTCATCACAGTCTCGCTTCGACAATCGATCATTCCTGATCACCTCTTGGGTCGGGTCAATAGTGTCTATCGATTCTTCGCTTGGGGTTCGATGCCACTAGGAATGCTTGCTGCTGGGGTGATGGTCGACCTAGCATCGGAGTTCACGACGCGCGAGTGGTCGCTTCGCACCCCCTATCTCTTCGCCGCCTTCGCTGGATACCTTCTCTATCTCTATGGTCGAGGGATCCTCACCACCGAGCGGATCGAAGCGGCGCGTAGGAGCGCGACAGGCTGAGTGACAACGGTGTAACTTCTTTCGTTACCTGTCCGTTATCTTCACTTTATTGCTCATTTCGGTCAATTTCCGGCAGACTGCCGCCACTAAATCGCGAGGTATGGGAGCAGTCGACTTCCCATAGCTACTCGATTTACCTACCCCTATCCCTTAGGAGGATAAATGAAGAAAGCACGAGTAGCGAAGGTTGCTCTCGGCGGATTCGTTGCTGCAGCGCTCGTTGCCGGACTTGTCGGTCCAGCACAAGCTGCAAAGCGCTCCACTGTGGTCGCGGTTGAGAGTAACTCTCTCACCGGTTTGAACCCATCGGTTCGTGGCCAAAACCTTCTCACCAACTCCAACGTTGCGTACCTGACCGGAATGGGTTTCTGGTACTACAACGACAAGTCCGAGATCGTCCCGAACCCTGTCTTGGGTTCATTCAAGGTGACCAAGGACACCGCAAAGGATTTCCGATCCGAGTGGCGCCTGAACAAGGGCCTCGTTTGGTCTGATGGAACTCCGATCACTGCACATGACCTCTTGCTCACCCACGCGATCTGCTCGAACAAGTTCTCGATCGATCGTGGACTCGGCGATCCAGCAGCAGGTGCGACAAAGTTCAACGCACTCTGCTACAGCGGTCTCTATGACCGTGCCAATGCTGGTGCTCCGATCATCTCGAGCGATGCACTCGCAGTGACACACCGCTTCACCTATCAGATCCCTGACTGGGAGCTATATGGCCCAGGTATCTTCCCAGTACACGCGCTTGTCAACCTCGCTGAGGGCAAGACCAAGCTCGGTACTGTCGCAGAGAACAACAAGGCAAAGGACAAGTTCCTCAAGGCCTTCCAGGGCAAGGACAGCGCACTTCTCACCAAGATGGCTGAGATCTGGTCAACTGCTTACAACATCAAGACCGTTGATGGCAGCACCAATCCAAACCTCTTGGTCAAGAACGGCCCATACTTGATCGACTCCATCGTCCCAGATCAGTCTGTGACCATGAAGCTCAATCCAAAGTACAACTCTGGTCCAAAGACCAGCGGCATCAAGACCATCATCATCCGAACCCTTGCTGAGACCGCTGCACCACAGGCGCTCGCAAACAAGGAAATCGATGTCTACGCAGGTCAGCCAACCGCTGACGGCGTTGCACAGTTGAAGACCTTCGCAGGTGTCAAGGTGATCGGTAGCTCGCAGGCAATCTACGAGCACATCGACCTTCGCACCGGTGGTGGAACTGGTATCGATGATGAGTACCGCGGCCCATTCGCTGTGAGCAACAACAAGCTCCGTAACGATCGTGCACGTGACCTTCGTACCGCGTTCCTCCTCGCCTATCCACGCGATGAGATCGTCGACAAGTTGGTTAAGCCGATCAATGCGAGCGCACAGCGCCTTGACTCGCTCTTCTTCTTCCCAAGTGAGCCTTCATACAAGACGGTCACTAAGGCAAGCGGAGTGAGCAAGTACACCGCAGGCACCCAGGCAGAGCGCACTGCAAAGGCTCTCGAACTGGTCAAGAAGCACTACCCAACCGCTTCTGCGACCAACCCAGGGTTCACCGTCAAGCTTCACTGGGGTACCCCTGCTAACCAGCGCCGAGCAGACTCTTCACGTCTGGTCATCGCAGAGTTGGCTAAGGCTGGTATCAAGGTCGAGGCTCCTGGCGATGCTGCATGGAGCACCAAGCTCGGTTCTGTCGCGAACGATGCGCAGTACTTCGCATGGGTCAAGAGCAGCACCTCGCTCGTTTCAACTGTAGCGATCTACCGCACCGGCGGTGGAAACAACTACTCTGGTTGGAGCAACCCAACTCTCGATGCAGCAGTCTCTGGCTTCGAGAAGAAGGCGTCCGTAGCCGAGAAGGCTAAGTTCGCAGGTCAAGCAGAGAAGGTGCTCGTGGATGAGGCATACAGCCTTGGTATCTTCCAGCACCCAGGCGTCACCGCACATAACACTGCGTTGAAGAACGTCAAGCCTGCTCCGCTCTCACCAAACCACTACTGGAATTTCTGGGAGTGGAAGTTCTAATCGAACCTTCGATTAGTCCGATGTGGCCCCCGCTAACGCGGGGGCCACACTCGTTTCACTAGGTTGATAGAGGGTGATCATCACTCTCCGGCTCACTAAATCGCTCAGTCAGCCTTTATTTTCGCGCCTTCTTCGCTACGCTTTGGCAGTTACAGCAAGGCTCAGATCCGACCGAACCTGCTGAGAAAGAGGTCACGTGCTTTCATATATCGCAAGGCGCCTTGGTGCACTTGTTGTGATCCTCTTCGGGTCGAGTTTCATCCTCTACAACTTGGCGGCGATCTCCGCAGACCCTCTCGAAGGTCTGCGCCAGAGCACAGAACCGAATGCCAAGGCCCTGATGGAGTCTCTCTCTCGGGACTTGCGTCTCGACCTTCCGCCTCCACTTCGATACTTCCTCTGGCTCCGCGGCGTCTTGGGCATCTTCACCGGAAACTTCACTTTGGGTGAGACTCGCGAATACCAGAACGTGATGACCGAACTTGGTACAGCTATTCCAGTCACCGTCCGCCTCGTCTTCGCGGCGACGATCATTGCGATCATCCTGGGTGTTGCGATGGGAATCGTCTCTGCGCTTCGTCAATACTCCCGCTTCGACTATTCGATGACATTCTTCGCCTTCTTGATGTTCTCGCTCCCGATCTTCTGGGTCGCAGTCCTCTTGAAGCAGTACATGGCGATCGAGTTCAACAACTTCCTCTCCGAACCCAATATCTCCATCTCCTGGCTGGTTGCGATCTCACTCGTGAGCGGCATCTTCTGGGCTGGCGTGATCAGCGGAAACAAGCGCCAAGTCGCCCTCATCTTCTTGGGTGTCACGGTGGCAACAGCAGCCCTCATCTGGATCTTGGATGCTGCGAACTGGTTCATCGAGCCACAACTTGGGATCATCGGCATGACTCTCCTTTCCGTAGCAACGGCCTTCGGCATCACCCAGCTCTCGACAGGTGTCGCAAACAAAGAGGCCCTTCGCTCCGCCCTCGCTGTCGCACTTCTTCTTGGTGCGATCGGATACTTCCCAATGCAAGCAGTCCTGGAGTTCTCGAATAAGGGATTGATGTTCCTAGGTCTCCTCGTTCTTGTCCCACTCCTAGGTTTCATCGCCTCTCGCGTCTTCGCTCGCGTCGATCAGGGCCCAGTGATGAGGACCGCGACCCTTAGCGGCTATGTCATCCTCGTCTTGCTCTTCTTGGATCGTCTGATGCAGGCGTGGCTTCCCTACATGGAGAGCGATGCAGTCAATTTCCGACCGATCCCGACGATCGGCCAGTCGAAGGCAGAACTCACCCTCTATGGCGATGTGAATTGGTGGGTCAGCACTCTTGATGTGATGGTCCACTTGATCTTGCCAACGGTCGCGCTCACGCTGATCTCATTTGCAGGTTATATCCGCTACTCGCGCGGAACGCTCCTTGAGGTCCTCAATCAGGATTACATTCGAACCGCACGCGCCAAAGGATTGACCGAGCGCACCGTCATCATGCGGCATGCATTCCGCAACACCATGATCCCTCTCACCACGATCATGGTCGCCGACTTCGCAGGAATCGTCGGCGGTGCGATCATCACAGAGCGAGTCTTCGGGTGGACCGGAATGGGAACCCTCTTCAACAAGGCGATCACCGGCTTCGATCTCAATCTCCTGATGGGTGTCTTCCTTGTCACTGCCACCCTTGCAGTCTTGGCGAACTTGATCGCAGACCTGCTCTATTCAGCACTCGATCCACGAATTCGTGTCGGAAGCGGGAAGTGATCCATGAGCATAGAAAAAGAAGTGATGCCAGGTGACAACGAAGATGCGATTCGTAACAAGGAGACCGAAGGGCTAAGTCAGAGCCAGATCGTCTTCCGTAGATTCGTCCGTCACCGCGCGGCGATGATCTCAGTCTTCGTCCTGCTCTCCATCTTCATACTGGTCTTCTCGGCCCTTGATTTCTCCCTTGGCCCCATCCAAATCCCTGGGTGGTGGAAGTTCTCCTACCTCGATACACCAGAACTTCGATTCGAGGATTGCCCAGGCGGTGTGACAGGTTGCCCGACTCTCGACATGATCCCATTCCTCGATGGCGATGGCGTCGTCGTGGGCCAACATCCATTCGGTCAGGACAACATCGGTCGTGACTATTTCGCGCTTGTCATGCGTGGTACACAACGCTCGCTTCAGGTCATGATCATCATCGGATTCATCGCTGCGCTCATTGGCACCGTTGTGGGTGCACTCGCAGGTTACTTCCGTGGCTGGATCGATGCGCTCCTGATGCGTTTCACTGATTTCATCATCGTCATCCCCGCCATCATCATCGGCTCCGTCATCGG
>JACCDG011180589.1_pt1 | contig 17382 bp, 16 predicted proteins | sample 7442471 | NCBI WGS metagenome assembly JACCDG01 (sample SAMN15323444, study PRJNA562643) | freshwater metagenome | isolation source: river surface water | place: USA:Blue River Watershed | collected 2017-08-17 | reverse complement strand
TTTTGAATCAACATGTTGATAAGAAAAAACTACGAGAAATTATCATTTCGTTATTTACAAAACAACAAAATTAGTATATACTAGAAACACAACAACAAACAATACAACAAAATACAATGTCATTCGATAAATTGAAAGCAAATCGTCAAAGCGCTATTGATAAACTTGTCAAAGCTGCTGAAAAAGTAGGTGGAGCAACCAAAAGTTATGGTGATGATCGCATCTGGAGTCCAACCGTTGATAAGAGTGGTAATGGCTATGCAGTCATTCGATTCTTGCCACAACGAGAAGGTGAAGATCTCCCATGGGTTCGTTACTGGGATCATGGTTTCAAAGGTCCAACTGGTCGTTGGTATATTGAAAACAGCTTGACCAGTATTGGTAAAGAAGATCCATGTGCAGAAGTAAATGCTCGTCTGTGGAATAGTGGAATTGAAAGCGATAAAGAAATCGTACGTGATCGCAAACGTCGATTGCATTATGTCAGCAATATTCTTGTTATCTCTGATCCTGGTAATCCAGCAAATGAAGGCAAAGTCATGCTCTTCAAATATGGTAAAAAGATCTTTGATAAGATTATGGATATTATGCAACCTCAGTTTCAAGATGAAACACCAGTAAATCCATTTGATTTTTGGGAGGGTGCAAACTTCAAACTTAAAATTCGTAAGGTTGAAGGTTATCGTAACTATGATAAGAGTGAGTTTGATAGTCCATCAGAACTTTTTAAAGGTGATGAAGCTAGTCTCAAGGAAACATATGAAAGCTTGCATAGTCTCGCTGAATTTGTTGATCCTAAAAATTATAAGAGCTATGAAGAGCTTAAGCGTAAACTCATTGAGGTAATCGGTGAAGAAGAAGTTAATGGTTCACGTAGTATCTCTCATGTTGAAATGATTAATGAGCCAGCACATGCTGGTTTGGCAAGAGTTGCAAGTGCTCCTGAGCCTGCATCGGCTGTCAGCTCATTTGATGCTGATGACGAAGATGGCGATGATCCTCTTGAATATTTCAAGAAGCTTGCCGCACAAGGCTAATAATCATAAGATTAAATCTAAAGGTCAGAGGGCAACCTCTGACCTTTTTTATTTTAATAACCTCGAGCACTGCCTGTTTCAATGCTTGGAGCAATACGAACATTTCGATTATTGTTCGATACATTTGTCGTGCTTACATTGCCACCAGTATTTGTAACATTTGTTATAATAACTTGGTTGCCACCTGTCATTGTTGCACCTGTTGTTTCTAATTTTTGACCATTAAGACTATTAGCATTAAGTACTGGTATAATTTGTAATGTAGCACCATCTTCCAGTTCTTTTGAAATTTCTCTGATTTTATCCCATGGAAATTCATTAAATCCAGCAAATGATCCGCTTTGTATTTGTGCCAACATATTCATGCCTTCGGCAAGATCTTTTACACCCATTCCAATAGCAGATAAGCTTGTTAATGTTGATAATTCTTTTAGCTGTTCAATGATGCCTTTCTTTTTAGTGAAAAATCCAATTATACCACTAAATGCATCAGAAATGCCTATAGCAAAATTAGATGCAGCAAATGCACTTATAGCAAGACCTAATGTACCAATCGCTGCACTTAAACCAAGAATTTTACTTATTTCAATTTCTTTTATAAATGATTTAAAGTCATTGAAAAAGTTAGTAACTGGTTCAAGATGTAAACCAACTTTTGATAGACCCATTAATGTTGCTGCAAGTACTGCCATTGATAGCGATAATATACCAACAAATGGAGCAAATGGCACAAGAGGCAATATACTTAAACTCAATCCAAGCATTGCTCCAGCTACCTTTAATAAGTTCATCGGATCAATCGCATTAAAAAGATTTGCAGCTTCACCTAACATTTTCATTGACCAACCAATACCAGCAATTGCTGCTGTTATTAATCCGAGACCCAATAAAGCTTTTGGATTTGTTGCTAATGCTTCTCCTCCTTTAGATAGAGCGAATATTAAACCAACAATAGATGCGCCTGCTGCTACAATTTGACCAATTCCAACATCCTTTAATAAACTTAAACCATAAGCAAATGGTATCATAGCTGCACCTAAAACAATTAAAGCCATACTTGTTTTATTCGCCTTTCCTGCAACTGAACTAGCTAATATAGCTGTTGTAAGAAATGTACCAATAGCAATTCCGCCTTTGAGTAATGCTGCAGTATCAATTTTAGATACAAGATATGCAGCACCAGTTAATGCTACAATTCCTCCAGCAATTGCAATTAAGCCCAAGCCCATTTTTAAAAATGAGCCCATAAATTTAGTAATTGGACTTAAAAACTTATCAATACTTTCAGCAATTCTAACTATATTTTTTGTAGTTGATGATTTAATGCCATCAAATTTACTAATTGCTTTTATCATACTTGGTATGATAAACATTGATAAAAGTTTTACTTGTACCCATGTTTTTGCCATTTTAATATTTTGAATGACATTTAAGCTATCGGCTAGTTTTTGTATTGATTCAAAAATGTTTGAACTATAATCAAATGTTTCTTCAACTATTTTTTTACCAATTTTAGTTTTAGAGCTTGTTGTTCTCATTTTACCAAATACATCAGCTTTGTCAAAACGTTGCATTGCCTTTACAAGATTATTAATAATCAAAGGCATAAAAAGACTTGCTTTAAATGCAGGTAAAACTTTAAAACTATTAATGGCATTAAGAAACGATCCTAACGCTGATGTTGCCCTTTGATATTCATCAAATTTTGATTGACTAGCTAAAGCTATTGTTGGTGATGATGTATTGGCCGATTGTTGTGCTGGTGATAATGCGGAAGTGCTAGGTTGATTAATATTATAAGTGCGAGAAACTTTACCGCTTAAACCATTATTTGATTGAATAAGATCTGTAATATTTTTATTAAGCTTTGTATTAATAGCAATTAAATCTTTTGTGCTATTAACCATTTTAAAAAATAGTGTTGATAGATCTCGTATATTTCCAGATTGAGCTATAGATCCACCTCCATTGCCACCTCCAGAATTATTTTTAATCTCATCACGAATTTGTTCAAGCAGACTTTTTGATTCATCAAGAGTTTGCTTATTGTCCTTTGACGATTTTTCAAATTGCTTATTTAAATCTGTTATGCCCTTTGAAATAAGAGCGTCTTGCGAGAGACTGTCCCGCAAGACTTTTGAATCCGATACACCTCGTGCATTAAGATTTTTTATTTCGTTGATTAGATTTTGCAATAGGGTTTTATCGTCCATTTGATTTAGTTTTTTGTCTTGCTTCTTCTTCCTTTATCCATTTAACAAGCAACGAAACATAGATTTCTCTCTCCCAAGGCATCATATTATCAAGTTCCGTTAAACTATATTTATGATGCTGCATCATCGAAAAGTTAGTCTTATAATGATTTAAAAGACTATCATGGGAGAGAGCTATTCGAAAAAACTTTGTATACCACTAAGCTTATGACTATTTTCATGATTACAACTAATGCATTCAAATGTCACATCTTTTTCAAACTTAGGAGAGTTTTGAATAAGCTCTTCGATCTTGCTCAGCTGTTGACGATTAAGGCTGCTAATAAAATTATCAATTTCTTCATAGCCAGCTTCTGACATATCATAAACATTATTTTCATCAAAAATACTAGCGATGCTAGCAGCAATTGTCAACACTAGACTTTTTGCTTTATCATCAGAGTGTGCACTAATAGCCTCAACATCTTTGATTGAAATATATTTTGGTACAATGCCAATACTATCAGTAAGCATGATTTTCTTTGGCAGTTTTGTATCACCAATCATGCCAATCTGTTCAAGATTAATATTCACATGATTTAATGCACCACAACTTTCACATTTTAATCCAACTTCAACATCTTCACCCACACTTTTTGTACGAAGTTTAACAAAGATATATTCAAGATCAAAACTTGCAAGTTTTTGTGGATCAACTGCACCAAAAGTACATGCATGAATAATATCAAGCATTGCTCGGGTCATATCTTCGGTCTTGCCACTTTCTTGGGCAAGCATAAGAACTTTTTCTTCTTTAACAAGAAATGGTCGATATTCAATAGTCTGACCAGTGCTTGGTACTTTAAGAGTATATTTCGGAGTGTTTAATGTAGGTAATTTCATAATAAGTTATCTATGCTGGTTGATTATTTGATAATGAAGACTGTTGACTAGATTGTCTTCTTAATAAATCACTTCTAGAAGGGCCTGCATTTCCAGCCGGTGATGGAGGTCCGATAAATGGAGGTGCTTCTTGTACAGGGGCAGTTGAAGCTTCAGGAATAGTTTGGGTTTGGCTATTAGGAATAGTCAATGGAACTGTACTAACCAAATCAAGTGGTTCATCTAATTGTTCACTGCGAACAATAACAGTTCCTTTTGGTGTGAAATATTGTACATCTCTAAATGCAAAACCTACATCAAATGATACATATTCACCTTCTTGTGTATTGCTATATTCAATAGAACTAATGCTTATTGGATATGCATCTAATATTAGAACATTATAATAGTTAATGCCAAGATATTTGTCATGATCAGGTGTTCGCTCTGATTCTTGTGTAATTCTAAAATTAACAACATTTTCTTTGCGATAACTTAATTTATAATCTTCACGAGGTACGATCTTTTCTATCCAACGATCAAATATGCGTTTAACAAACATATTGGTTGGAGCCCTAAATTTCATATTAAAATCACCGTTTTTATAACCAGTTGCATAGGCTATAGGATTACGATATGGACTATAATCAATTGTTTCGATCTCTTTACTTGGTATATTAACATCTTCTAAAAAATATTCAAGATCACGAATTTGATCATCGTTTTTGGCATATGGTCTCATGCCAGTAAAATCAACTTTAAAACGGTTAGTGCGCGCAATGCTGCCATGTTTTTTAATTGCAGCCTTTAAATCATTGAGCATAGACATAACTATATTTATGTTAGTAGTCTAATGCCAAGTGCTTTTAAAATGTCTTCGTGCCAGACTTCAAAGATCATGCCACGCTCTTCGCAATAACTTTGAGCAGCTTCCCATTTTGATAGATTTTTGGCATAGGTCATAACCTCTGTCAAATATTTTTGTGTTTTTATTTTTTTAGGTTGAGGTGCTATGGTTTGTTTTTTAGGCTTTATTTCGATTAGATATTTTTGACCCGTGACAAATTCAATAAGCATATCAACATAATAGCGATGCATCTTGCCATCAGTACGGCAACGATATGCTATAACTACTTCTTCGCTGCTCCAACTTTTCACATTTGGATTTGTATCACACCATTTAAATACTTGTCTTTCCCAAAGACTACGATAAACAATATTAGAATAATCACCTCGATATTTTGATATATTCTGAGGTCTATATTTACCTTTATAATATTTGCCCATGACATATCTATAAATAGAATTATGAGCGGTGCCAATTATTATAATCTAGGTTATCAAGGTCCAACTACTAATGTTAGTGGTGTGCCTAGTCTTTATGATAAAGGTAAAGAAATTGGAAAAGATATACTTACGGCTGGCCAGGATCTAGCAAATGATGCTGCAACAACTCTTGAAGCTAATAAGGCATTTGCCGCAGGCATGGCTCAGCAACGTAAAGAGGATAGTTTTAAAACTTCTTATGCTGGAACATTAGGCAAAGTTAATACATTTCCATCCGAATTAATATCAACAAATCGACCAATTATTGAATTTAGATGTTTACAAAATCATAGTATACTTAAAGAAGGCACAACTATATATTTGCCTGCTCCTGAAGGTCTTGCATATAGTAACTCATCAACATATAATGATTCTGAATTAGGCATTATGGGCAATGCTGTATTGAGTGGTCTTAATTTTAAATCAGGTCAATCATTAGAAAAAATAGGATCAGATTTGGTTGGAAAAGCAGGAGCAGCATGGCAAGCGGCAAAAGGTGTTGATCTTAAAACAGCTATTTTGGCAGGCGCTTCAGAATTAATGCCTGAAAGCTTTGGACCTGGTGTAAAAAGTGCAGTTGGTATTGCAGCTGGTGCTCGCTTTAATCCATATGTTGTAACATCGTTTGATGGTACTAATACACGTGAATATAGTTTTGAATATAAGCTAATACCATCATCTGCAGAAGAAGCGGCGACTATTAAAAGAATATCACAACTATTTCAAATCGCGGTATATGGTGAAGTTGAAGGCGGTTTTCTTTTAAAATATCCACCTAAATGGAGATTAACAATTCTTGTGCCAGATGATGAAGCTAGAACCGGTAAACCACTAAAACCTCTTAGCTCATTTCATGAATGTTATTTGCAAGGCTGTGACGTCACATATAATGCTTCAAATAATTCATATTTTCGCGATAATTCTCCGTTTGAAACGGACATTAGTTTGACATTTAAAGAAACAAAAGCATTGCATGCAAATGAAGTTGCTAAACTATTAATACAATAATCATGAAAGGATTTTTTAAAAATTTTACAAGAGCAATTTATAATTTTGATGCTGCAGATTATAAATCAGAAAGAGTTATAACTGACATTACGCGTAGCATTCAATTTAAAGATATTGGAAATGTTGTGCGATATGACAAATATTATATCACAGACGGGGAAACACCTGACAGTCTAGCATATAAATTATATGGTGATCCGACAAAACATTGGATATTATATTTGTTAAATCCTGATTTAAAAAATGGTTGGCCATATGCTGATACAGAATTAGAAAGATATATTGAAAGTAAATATGGAGCATATAGCTTTCTCTCTTTAGCGAATGAAGATGTCTATACTATTGATTTTAGTATAGCTAATAGTGTAAAAATTTATTTGGATCCAGATACTGAAGCATTGGATGTAACGTTTCATCAGTTCGATTATACTCGAAGAGCGCTTATAATATCCCAAAAGCCAAATGATACAGAATGGATGAATGATCTTGAGACGATCTTTATTAAATTTTTTGATAGTAATAATGAACAAATTGAATCAACATTTGAATTAAGTGTTAATCCAGATAATTGTCATTATCTTATGAAAAATGCTGCATATAGCTATAACTTTAAATCATATAGAGATGCATTATTAAACGGGGATGGCATACAAAATGCAACAAGCTTTGAGCAATATGAATATGATAAAAACGAAAGTAAGAAATATATTCGCGTATTAAATATCTCTGATGCAGAAAGAGTTTCACAACAATATTTTCAGATATTAGAAGATGGCTGAATATACCAAAAATAGTCCAAAGGTTCTTAATGCTGATGGCAAACCACTTGTACCAGGTACATATGAAATAGAAAAGATAGCTCTTAAACGAGCGGATCTAGCACGTGAATTGGACATTACACGATTGATTACTGATATGTCAATAACTGAAGAATTATTTTCTCCAGTTATGGTTGTTAAAATGACAGTTAGTGATACGGCAAATAGTGAAGATAAAATCTTTAAAACATATTCAGAATATTTTCAAGGTCATGAGGTGATAGAGATAAGCTTACGTTTTATTGATATTAATGATAGTAAAACTATAAAATTTGAATGCGGTGTTCGTGATTATAGTGATTTTGAACTTGATAATGAAGGTCTTTATACTGGTACATTTGTAATTACTGCAGTTGATAATTTTGCAATACTTAGCCGATTTCAACAAATATCATTTGGTGTCGGTCAACCGCATGATGATTCAAAGCGAGGTAAAACTACAATTGAACATATTGCTTTGATTTTTAAAAAATATCTAAAGCTTAATGATTCATCATTTGATTATTCTACTAGTTTTGTTAATACAATATGTGATACTCGAATTAGAGCTGTTATACCATATTGCACACCATTACAAGCAATTGAATGGTTAAGATTAAAATCATTTGATAAAGATAAATCACCATTTTTCGTATATGGTATATTCAATAATCTGAATAATAAGCCAATACGAAAAATAATGATGAAAAGCTGGAATTGGCTTATTAATAGAAATCTTAATCAGCCTTATAGAAAGTTTGTAAAAAAATATAATGATGAGACATATAGTGATGATAACTCCCGTTATAATTTTGAAAAACAAAGATTATTAGAATTTACAACTGATACCACAAAAAATGAATTAAATAAGTTTTTGCAAGGTGAATATAATACTATAGTAAAAACTATTGATTATGCTGGTGGAGTTTTTGATTATGATGATAATGTTGGTTATGTGCCTTCTCTTGAACAATCATTAACAAATACATTAACTATACAACAATATAAAAATCGATTTGATAAAAATAAAAGACTACGTGATAGCTATATTGAAACATTAAAACTAAGTTCACGAGATATTGCAATATATGAGCCTGCGATTGTTTCACATAAATCGCAACCGTTATATGATAATAGTGGTGATTTAACAGATGCAACACAAATACGTAATTGGCATAGTCGTACTGCCAGATTTTTCTCAACAAAAATAGATAATGAGCAATCTGAGATTGTTGTTTATGGTGATATTAATTTAAATCCTGGAAAAATATTAGAGATCATAGTTGATAAAGATTCTATCAAATCATCACGAAATAGCTTTTATATAATTATAGCAAGTGTTCATAGTTTTGTAGATGGTCGATATATTAATCGTTTGAGAATCGTACAATTACCAAAAAATAATGAAAATAGATAATTGGTTTACTGGCATAATTGAAGAATGCGATCCTGCTACAAATCGTGTACGTGTACGCATGTTTGGTGTACATAGTTTTCAACGCGATTCATCTGGATCGCCTGAGATATTTACGACTGATTTGCCATGGTCATCATTATTATTGCCTGTTAATAGTGAATCGTCAAGCACACCAAAAATATCCGAATTAATTGGTCGATGTGCATTTGGTTTTTTTCGTGATGGTGGTGATATGCAAGATGCTGTCGTGATTGGTATATATGGTGGAAAATGGAATCAGGCGAATCTTGGAGGATTTAATTCAATTTATAATAGTCAAGGTTATGTTGTCTCTGAACCAAGCGCAAATGAATATTCTAGTATTATAAATGGTTCATCAACCTTTGCAACAAATATTGCGAGTGGTGGTTATATACCATCTACTGCTGCGCATGGTAGTGGATTATTACAAGAATTTGATCAAACATTGCCAGGAAATGCATATGATTCAGAGATTGCATCACGAATTATAACACCAGCGCGTAGCCAACTTGGCCAAAATGTATCATATAATGCAAATGCTGGAGCAATTGCTCAATATTTTAGATCAACAAATCTGCCTAATGGTGCAGCAAATAAACAACCATGGTGTGCGGCATTTGTTTGTTGGTCTATACAACAATCAGGATTATTTGATGAAGCTACTCGACCTAAAAGTGCAGCAGCATTTGATTTTGATGATTGGGCAAAACAAGAAAAAGTAAGAAATCGTGTTGCAATCTATTATAGACCTAAAGATATAAAACCAGGAGATATTACTGTTTTTAGTTGGAGTCATGTTGGCATTGCAATTGAAGCTTCCTCTGGTTATAAATTCAAATCAATTGAAGGCAATACAAATGGTGGGGTTATTGCAATACGCAATCGTGATATAACAAACGTAAACTATTTGATTCGCGTTGTTAAATAATATATAGATCATGGATATTAATAATATTTCAAATCAAAATTCATCAATGCCGATCTATGCTGATAGTTCTATCAATGGATTGGTAAAAACTTCACAAACGATTGGTGGACATATTGATGAACTTGATGATACTCTTGGTGCAGAGCGCAGATCTCGCTTTCATCCCAATGGAACAAGAGAAATTTGGTCGACTGAAGGTCGTGAACTTACTGTTGTTGGTAAAAATTTTACAATGACTGTTGGCGATCATGATATAACAGTTACTGGATCTGTTAATATTACTGTAAACGGTGATTGTAATACAAAAGTAGGTGGCAATTATAATCTAACAATATTAAAAGACATGAACGTTAGTGTTAAAGGCAATATTGTTCAAAAATGTGATGGTGCATTTGTAACTGAAACAGCAAATGGTGATATTATACATAATAGTGGCAGTCAATTGCAACAGCATAGTGTCACTGATATGATTACAAGATGTGGCGGTGAATATGATTGTCGCATCGCAGCTGATGCAAAATTTAATGCAGTTACAACTAGCTTTTTTGGAAAGAATTTGGTTTGTGGTATTTCAGATGTTATTAGCATGGCATCAGGTGTTTCTACCGCGATTAGCAGCACAAGTCTAAATCTAGCTGGATCATCAAGTATTAATTTACAAAGTACTGGAACAGTTAATAGCACAAGTCCAATTACAAATATTGATTCGGCAACAATAACAACAAGTGGAACTGTTAGCGGTTTAGACTTTGTTTCAGGAGCAATCAGTCTAATTGATCATGTTCATCCAACTGCACCTGATGGACCAACAAGCAAACCTTCAGCATCTTAAAATATGTCAAATATAGAAGATCTCGCAAAAATACAACAAGCACTGGGTTCATTACAATCTAATAATCCAATTGACGAATTGACTGCAAATCGATTGTTGCAGGAGGCTGATATTAGCAGCGCTATTAATAGTGCCGATCTTATACGTATTGGTAAAACACAAGCTGATATTAGTCAAGTTCTTGGTGGTGAAACTCTTGATTTTGGTGCAGTTACGCGATTGTCTGATTGTATTAAAAATATTGACGATATTATTATTGATCGATTAACTAAAAAGTTAACATCATTATTATTGCAAAATAGTACAGTTTCTGCAGCTATTGCTACCGCGACAGATGTTTTAGCAGTAATTAATACGGTGAATGGATATATTGCATTTGCACAAAGTTTACTTGACAAATCATTTTTAGAACTTCTCATACTTGCCAAAAATGCAGGCTTGCTTGAAAGAAGTGAATTGTTTAGGCAAATACAAGAAAAATATGGTGATACTATTAAAAATCTTAATGAAATTTTAGCCAATATTGATAGTCTAAATATTTGTAATATGATGGGTCTAGGTGGAGGACCAATGCCAAGTGGTGTTAAAAATATGAAGCCACAAGCTTTGCCGGATTTTGGATCTTTAGTTAAAGTTGATACTGAAAAACTTGAAAAGAAACAAAAATATGAAGATGTGATTAGTAGAATTGGATTTGAAATAACAAATACTATTGATTTTGTACCTAATCAAATTGCCGGTGTATTAAATAGTATTAATCGACCATCTCCGGCAGTAAATGCTGCATTAAGTCATTTACAGAATTTTTCTCGTGCAGTTATTAATCGATATGGAGTTGCAAGTGATGATGAGGTTACAAAATTACGAGCTCTTTTTAGTGATGAAATTGACAGAAAAATAAATGAATATAGTTATGAATGGTCACCAGAGACTCGTGAGTTTTATAAACAAAAGGCAAATGAAGCAATATCAATTGCCGAAACTGAACATAAAACACTAAGCGATTGGTCTATTGTAAAGAATAGCAATTATCAACCTGGTCAAAGAGTTTCAACTGGCATTACAATATATGGTGATCCTGAATGGGATTTTACAACATTTCTTGATCTTGCACCAGCTGAAAGAGAAAAACGACCAGATCTTATAGCAAAATATGGCTCTCGTTTAAAAAGCGGATTAGAGAGTCTAGCTAAACAAGGTTATAAACCAGGAACATTAAAACTTTCCGAGACAAATAATGGTGCCTATGGTAAATTAACAAGTGGCTATTCATGCGGCACTGCGCGTTGGCCAGGTGGAACAAAATTACAATTAAGAAATCAAGATGGTTCAATTTATGATCCGGCTGGAATAAATCCAAGTGGTATTGTTACTGTTAGTGATTATGGTCCAATTAGTCAAAAAACATGGGATAGAATTGATGTTTATATTGAAAAGGCGCAAGATGCCGAAAAATATAAAAACTCTAATACATCAGGTGTTGAAGTTTATTTGGTTGAATTGGGCACAAAGATTAGTAAGAAATATACTAAAGCACAAAGTCTATTTGCATAAAAACGTTTATATCATAGACATATAAATAGATTTGATGAGTAGAGCTCTTAATCTCAACGACTATAATACTGAACAATATCAACCGATTATTGCGTCAAGTGGAATATATCGTGATGTTCATACTCGTTTTATTCATCCAATAACAGGTGATGCTATGATAGCAAGTGATATTGATGCTATTAAAAATAGTGTTAAAAACATCATTTTAACTGAAGTTGGATCTAGACCCTTTAATCCTGAGTTTGGTACTCGTGTAACTGATATGTTATTTGAAAATATTGATCCAATAACACAGCGCCAAATAACACTTGAAATTGAAAATGGCATAACAAAGTTTGAGCCACGAATTTCAGAATATAATGTAAAGGTTATTGCAAATAATGATCGCAATAGTTATGATATTAGTATCATGTTTCAAACAATATATTCACAAACTGGAGAAATTAAATTTATACTTAACAAAATACGATAATGGCAAATCTAGGCAAACAGATCGATGTTACAACTCTTGATTTTGATCAGATCAAGGCTAATCTTATTAGCTATTTCAAAGAGAGTGATAAATTTTCAGATTGGAATTTTGAAGGCAGTAATCTTAATACTATTATTGATGTATTGGCATATAATACACATTATAATGCAATGCTTGCTCATATGGCAGTTAACGAAAGCTTTATTGATAGTGCTCAATTGCGCAGTAGTGTTGTATCATCTGCAAAACTATTGGGTTATATACCACGCAGTCGTAGTGCATCACAGCTTAGCTTTAATATTAGTATAGCAAAAAATCCAAATGCAGTTGATCCTCCACCACAAATAACAATTAAGGGTGGAATATTTGATAATAATGTTTCAACATTACAAGCTCAAAATGAATCAGGTGAATATAGTTTTACATTACGCGATGATGTTGTTTTAGACTTAGATCAAAGTGGCAATAATTATGTTGCAACAAATGCTATCGCATATCAAGGCAGTTTAGTAACACGAACATATGCAGCGATCGCATATGACACAACTGCTACATATGAAATAATTGATGAGAATATTGATATATCAACATTAAAAGTACGTGTCTATGACGATTCATCGACTAATTCTAGTAGTTTATTATTTCAACCGTTTAATAGCAGTTCTACAGTAACAGATAAAACACCAATATATTTCATTAATGAAAATATCTTTGGAAAATATGAAATTAGTTTTGGTGATGGTGTCTTTGGTAAAAAACTAGATGCTGGAAATATTATTGAAATTGAATATATTATAACAAACGGTGTAGAGGCAAATAATTGCTCGCGAATCCTTAGTCAAGGTCTAGTTGTTGATGATCCATCTGCCATTAGTTTATTATCAACAAGCTCTTTAACACTCGTTGGTCGTTCAAGTGGTGGTCAAGAAAAAGAAAGTATATCTGCATTAAAAAATAATGCGATATCAAGCTTTGCAACTCAAAATCGCGCAGTTACAAGTGATGATTATGCTAATCTAATCAAAGCAAATTTTGGTTATATTAATAGCATTAGCGTATGGGGAGGAGAAGATAATATACCACCCGTTTATGGTAAAGTTTTTATTAGTGCCAATAAGATTAGCGAACAATCAACAAACGAAGATCTTAATGATAATGATAAAGCTGAGATATTAGCTTATCTACAATCTAAAAAGGTATTGAGTATTTTTCCTGAAATTGTTGATGCTAATCGATGCAAGATTGTTCTTGATATTTTGGTAAAATATAATCCAAATATTACTACATTGTCACGCGCTGATATTTCTTCACGTATTAATGATATTATAACCGATTATAATATTAACCGCATCAATGAATTTAATAGTGTTTTTAGGCATAGTCAATTTGTTAGAGCAATCGAAGATAGTTCAAGCTCTATATTAAATAGTCTTGTTCGTGTTTATCTCAGTCAAACATTTAATCTTAGTTCCGATGGTGTTAATAATATTACATTGAATTTTGGTGCAAGATGTGCAACAGATGATGGTAAAGTTTTTATTAATATTATTAGTGATGTGCCATGGACTTTAGGTGATCTTCAACTTTATTTTGGTGAAGAACAAACATCTGACCGAAATATCATAAACATCTATAGCTATTATATTAAAGACAATAAGAATGTTAAATATGCAGATGTTGGAACTTTCAACATTGAAACAGGCATAATGACATTAAATACTCTTTATGCTGATAATGATGTAGAATTTAAATTTGTTGTTAATAGCTTTTCAAATGATGTAGTTGCAAAAAGAAATGCACTATTAGAAATTGACCAAAGTCTTACAACAACTAATATCTTTGTTGATGAAATTGCCAGAGGTGGTAATAGTCGCAGCGTTGATTATAAAACATTTCCTAAAGATCGATGAGTCAATTAGTAACATCTAATACGCGTGTTGAATATTCAGAAATTGCTGAGCCAGCAAAGGCGTTAAGTAGTTTGCCATATCATTTTCAAAATGAAGCCGAAGAATTGGTAAAATTACTGGAAGCTTATTATGAATTTTTAAACGTAAAATATGCAAACGGTCCAAGTTTCGAGATTAACAATATTATGCGAAATCATGATATTGATATGACAACAGATGATCGTTATCTTGATGCTATTGAAAAACTTATTGGTTCTTATATACCGCCTAGTCGAGCTATTGATCGTGTACGTCTTTATAAGATCATTGCAAACTATTATACAAACAGAGGCAGCGAAGAAAGTATTTTTAGTTTCTTCCGATTATTTTTTAATGAGATTGTTAGTTTGTTTTATCCTAAAAACTTTTTGTTTACAACAAGTGATAATGATCGATCAAAAACTTCAGGTGATAATCGTTTAACTGACCATCAGCGTTGGCAAAACTATTCATATGTCATTTATACACAATTGGCCAAAAGTGAATGGGGTCTTGAATATGCAAAATATATTCATCCGGCTGGTTTAAAGTTTTTCGCGACACTTATTCTTGAACTTTCTAATAATAATGATTGGTCAAATGTTGATTGTTTAAACATTGACTGGTCAGAATATCCAAATAGATTTTTAGATGATCCATATGTTGGACCAAATGGCTATGGCGTATATTATTTTGAAGATGCCACAGACTATTATAGCTATACTGAAAATATTATTAGTGACGATAAAATAGATCCAATAGTTGATGATAATTGTTGGCGCAGTATTGACTGGGAAATAACTGCTCGTGGCAAACATACACCAACAAATCAAAGCGCTGCATATATTTACGATTTTATAACGATCTTATCACTATTGCCTGATGGTGGTTATCATTTTATTAAAAATCTACGACCAATTAGAGGTAATAATGGAGCTTATGTTTTTGATGAAGCTCTTCGTGCATTTTATACGACATATGGCATAAGCTCTAAAAATTCTAATACACCATTGTCAATCTTTAGACAAGGTTGGAATGGTTATGATAAAATCTATGATAGTGCATGTTTAGCCGAATATGCTGATCTAACATTGTCAGATGCATTCTCTGATCCACCTCTAACTGGTTCTGGTCCTCAATTTAATAACTTAAGTTCATATATCATATATGATGGCAATTATAATTCCGGATATAATGAACTTGGTGATGAAATAGACTATGAACTTATCGACTTTACTGAACAAGGTGGAATTATTTTTTAAAACAATTCAATATAAATACTAATAACTATGGCTGCGATTATAACAGAACAATTTAGAATCAATTCTAGAAAAAGACTATTTGATGATATTAATGATAATGCTAATCATTATTATATCGGCATTGGTAAACCTGATGCATGGAGCGAATTAAATATTGGCCAAACTGCGACTAGCCCATTTCCAGTTGGAACACCAGGAGATGCAGCTGAAGTTAGAAAAAATATTTCGGGATTATTTAAAATCAATGGCAGTAGCGTAGCTACAATGTTGCCGAATAATATTATTCAATCTGATCGCGATTATAAAGTTTATAATCCATATGATCCTACTTGTTTTTATGCAAGTTCAACACAATTTCCATGCTTTGTAATTTCTCGACTTGATAGCATTGGTGGTGGAAGTGGCAATCATGTATTTTTGTGCATTGCAAAAGATCATGATGCAACAGTTGCAAGCAATAGTTATAATCGTATTGGTTCACCATCAGAAATTCCATCATCAGATGTTCCTGGTCTTTATAGCTATTCATCTGATGGTTATGTTTGGCTTTATATGGGAACTTATGAAGCAGCTAATACATCTGTAAATAACGGAGCATTTGTTTCATATGATTTTAATCAGACTGTTACAGCTACACCATTTTCATCTGGTTTAATACATGGCTTTCATATTATTAACGGCGGTGTTAGTTTAGAAGATGATTCTGATGTCGTTGTTGATGTAGAAATTAAAGGTTTAAAAGATGACGTTAGAACAACACTATCAGATGTTCAAGCTCTAATCAATATTGCCGGTGGAAAAGTTACAAAAATAACATTGTATGATGATATATCTGGTTCTGATTATCAACTATGGTCATCTGCAACTGCGCGCATAACAACAACTGGTTATGACACTGTAAAAATTGTTCCAATTGTTGCTCCAATCAATGGTTATGAAAATAATCTTGAAACAACATTGCCAAGTTGGTATATTGGTGTTGGTGCAGATACTATTAATAGTCAGTTTGTACCAAGCGGCACAACATATCGTCAAATTTCAATTATCAAAAATCCATTGAAAAATGATAGTTTAGCTATAACAGATGCAACAGTTGATCGTATTAATAAATCATTTAGCACTACCGGTGGTTATCCTGCAGCTGAAAGATTAGCTCTTGAAAATTTTGATGTTGACACTGGTTGGAAAATTAAACAAGGTGACTATGATATTGCCACAATAAGTGCAGTTGAATTTAAGGATGGAGCATATCACTATTATTATTATAACAGCATTCAAGCTGGACAATTTGATATTGATGATTCTACTACATTAACACTTGTTGCACCCGCTAATCTTGAACTTGTCAATGATGAATTGCCATTGCTATCAACTGATTATACTTTAAATACCAGTACAACACTATATGATACCTCAACTGGTGAAATTCTCTTTATAGATAATAGAGGTGCGGTTACACGCGAAGCAGGTCAAAACGAAGAAATTAAAATCATAATTCAACTATAATGGCAATTACTACCAAAACTGAAAATTATTTTGACGATCTAAATGTTCAATATGCTGATGGCTCTCCACTTGATAAAAACTATTTAAGAGTTCTTTTTAAGCCAGGTGTTAATGTTCAAACTCGTGAACTTAACCAGGCTCAGAGCATGTTGCAAGCCCAGATTGATCGTCTTGGATCCGGCTTATATAAGCCCAATAGTCAGGTTGTCGGAGGTGCAGC
>JACCDG010487959.1_pt1 | contig 17386 bp, 14 predicted proteins | sample 7442471 | NCBI WGS metagenome assembly JACCDG01 (sample SAMN15323444, study PRJNA562643) | freshwater metagenome | isolation source: river surface water | place: USA:Blue River Watershed | collected 2017-08-17 | reverse complement strand
GGTCATCCTCTTTTGGACGAAATTGATACGTCCATTCTCAGCGTAGAATCGCAGTCTTTAATGAGATCTCGATACGGTGTGACGAGTACCAATCGACTTCTTGGTCTGATGCCAGGAAGCAGGATGTCTGAGATAAATCACAATTTATTTGTTCAACTCCAGACAGCAGAACTCCTGGTACGCAAGGATCCGCAATTGAAGGTGGCGTTGTTAGTTGCACCCTCAATCACCAAGGAAAGCATTCGTGCGGCACTTCCTCCCTCTCTGGGAGTGTCATTGATGTTGATTCAAGATGAGCCTTTCAAAATGATCGCAATGATGGACAGTGTATTGTGTGCTTCTGGAACTGCTACACTGATGGTGGGTCTCGTTCACAAACCCATGGTAATTATGTACCGAATGCATCCTTTTACCGCGCAACTAGCAAAGTTCTTTGTAAAAGGAATCAAATATTTTGGGATGATTAATCTCATTCATAACAAGAGTGTTTGCCCTGAATTCTTTCAAGAGCAGGCAAAGCCTGAGATTCTGAGTGAAGCGCTGGAGCCACTACTGAGGCCTTCTTCGCAAAGACAAGAGATGGTAAATCAACTTCAGGCAACTGGTGGGCTTCTCGGCGTTTCAGGCGCAAACAAAAAAGTGTTCGCTATTCTTAACGATATAATGGGATTGTCCAGGGCCTCCGACACTTATGCAAATTCCTAGGGGTTTGGGGGTTGAGCGGCCAATGCTGAAGGTTGGATAGGGTTTGCGACGGCACATTTCCTGCTGGGCGTACAACAAATCAATGAAGGCTTCTCTGGTTTGTCAGCCCGAGTAACTATTGTCCGCAACGAGAAAAATTGGGTATTGATGACGAAGGAATTTTTGGGCGTGTTGAGTGAAGTACGACGAAGGACTAGCCAAACTGCCTACGCCATTTCTTCTCAAGTTGCCCTTGGAGTGCTTGAGAAATTTTTTTCCCAGGGAGTGTCCTGGCGGAACTGGGCTTACGACAACAAAGTTTTACCGTCATGGTCTGTAGATTTGCCAGTTGTCAGTGTCGGCAATGTCACAGTAGGTGGGTCTGGGAAATCGCCATTTTGTGATTGGCTGCTGACGCAAATGCAGGCGCGAGGCTGGAATTCGGCGTTGATCTCTCGTGGTTACGGTGTTCGAGTTGGCAGGGCAAATGCAGATTTGCCCACCCAAACACTTCTCAAACAACTAGGTTTAACCTCTGCTGGTTTTTGTGGGAATATGCTTTTGGTAGATCCTAAGGGGCGGCCTGACGTCTATGGAGATGAACCTCTGTGGCTAGCGCGCCGGCACTCCAGTGTGCCCATTGTCCTCAGTCCTGATCGAGTCAATGCTGCCAGATTTCTCGCGGCACAGAGAGCTCGGAGATATGTATTGCTTGATGATGGTTTTCAGCATCGCCGCCTGCAACGGGATTTGGACATTGTCTTGGTCGACGTTTCACAGAGCTTGTCTCATTACTCGATGTTGCCGTTGGGCATGGCTCGCGAGCCGCTTGCTGCATTGTTAAGAGCCGATGTCGTAGTTTTTACCAAGACTAACTTGGCTCAAGAGAATGGCCCCTGTGTGCGGTCTGTATGTAAGAGATATTTATCAAGTTCCCTGGTATTAGAGTCAACAGTGGAGTTGCAGGGCATCGTCGATCTCAAAGGCAATCGTGCCGTGTTGGATGTGAAGCGAGTCAATACTGTTTGCGGTATTGCCAATCCCAAGGCTTTCGCAATTTTTGTTGAAAGAGTTTTGGGGTTGCAGATCGATCATGCTCTCATATTGCCTGATCATTTTGACTATAACCAGGATCAGGTGCGCCAGATTCTTGAACGAGAGGGAATTTGGTTGACCACTGAAAAGGACGCCGTGAAACTGTCGCGCTTTGAGGAGTTGCAAGGCAAAGTCTTTGTGGTGCAAACCAAAATGAATGTCAGTGGAGAGACCGATGCGCTATTTTCTCGCTTGGATAGGCTCATTAGGTAGAGCGTTAGCCTATTGGGTGACTCGCTGGCCTGTCCAAAGACGTGACTGGTTTGCCAGTTGTTTGGCTTGGATTTGGTGGGACTTCCTAAGAATTCGCAGGGATGTAGTTTTAGACAATATTGCCAGAGTCTTTCCAGAAATGTCTTCTGACGAAAGAGTGGCTCTTGCCCGTCGTAGTCTCAACAATCTAGGTCGCACGTTTATTGAGTATTGTGAATTGCCATTTTTGAACAAGGGCAAGCTGAATCAATATTTTGTCTTTCAGGGTTTGGATAAATTAGATGCTGCCCTTAAGGATGGTAAAGGTGTTTGTTTGGTCACTCTCCATTTAGGAAATGGAGATTTGGCAATTGCAGCGATGTCGCTACTTGGATACCCACTTCATTTGCTATCAAAGGAATTCAAGATTCGCTGGCTCAATGATTTTTGGTTTGGCATGAGAGCTAGATGTGGGACTCGGTTTATTTCTCCCCGGCATTCATCGGTGCACGTTTTGCGTGCTCTCAAAGCTGGCGAAGTTGTCGTGTTTGTTCAGGATCAATTTACGGGTCCGCCTATAGGAGTACGATCTCATTTTTTTGGTATTGAAACAGGGACTGCCGCGGGAGTTGGGGTGATGGCACGTCGCTCAGGATCAGAGGTGCTGTTGGCCTACACATATCGTCGTGACGATGGCCGACATCAGTTGGTTTTTGACGAAGGAGTGGGGTCATTGTTGCGGCAAGACTCAGACACTCATCTCAAGAAACACCACCAAGAGGGGCGGATGATTCTCGATAAAGCGGCTCTAGATAAAAGTCTGGTTGAATTTGTGGAGGTGTTGAATCGGAGATTGGAGAGATACATTCTCCAGCACCCAGACCAATGGCTATGGATTCACAAGCGTTGGAAAGTATTTCGCGATCACTAATACCGATTCTCTTTGGTTCGCAGACCAAGGCATCGATTGTGCCAATGATAGTCTTTTAGTCTGGGGTGCTTGATATAAAATGACACATGCCAAAGGTGCTTTATTCAGTTAGTCTGTGGTTTTGGACTTTAAGAATGCCTTGGCTCACTCGCGAGTACTAAGGTCATTTTAGAGGATCGAGAGGTATCTTGATTTTTCGCAGACGGCGAGCATTTTGGACTACGCTTCCCCTAAATCTTTCCTTAGTGAGCATTTTGTTGTTGGGGTGTGCGGGTCGGATTTTGCAAATTAAAGATGGTCAAGGATTAGACGTTGATCAAGACTACGGCAAGATGGTCCAAGTTTCTACGATTGTAGCGGAGCCAGTCGTGGAGCCATTGCCAGAATCTGAACCTCAAATAGTCTCGAAAAATAAAGGTAAGAAGAAAGGCAAAAAAGGAAGTGAGAAGAAGGGGGCTGTTGGCAAGGAAGTACGCAACGAGCAATCTGAGGCAGCCAATAAGAAAAAGAAGCCACAGAATAAACTGAGTAAAAAAGGGACAATGGATTCAAACTTCGTTTCCTCCAACCAAACAACAAAGAACCCGCCAGTTCAAAGACAACCTGAAATTGAGGACGCGGAGAATTTTTTAGGCCGGAGACCTTTGGTAGATCCCTTTCGACCAGGTGAAAAAACCATTTTAAATATATCTTATTTTGCGGTATCTGCTGGAGAACTTGAACTCCAAGTTTTGCCTGACAAACAGGTAAATGGGGAGAAGGCTCATCATTGGAAAGTGTATGCGCGGTCGAATAATCTATTTTCACGAATCTATAAGGTAGATGATTCGGCTGATACGTATGTGAGCTACGATTCCCTGCTGCCGATCAGCTTGCAAATACATCTCAAAGAATCTGCCCAACTGAAAGAGAGTCGCACATTCTTTGATTGGGAGAAACTAAAGGGCCATTTCTGGGAAAAGCGAATTCACAAGGAAAAAGGTGAGCGGGCAAAGAATTTCGAGTGGGATATACTGCCATTCTCTCAAAATGTCATATCTGCGGCATTCTATTTGCGAACCTTTACGATGAAGCCTGGAAAGCAATTGGCGTTTAGAGTGGCTGATGAAGGAAAAAATATTGTATTTACTGCGGTGGTTGTCAAAGAGGAACGACTCAAGACAGACATTGGGGAAATCGATACGATTTTGATAAAACCAAAAATCACTGTCGATGGGGTTTTTCAGCAAGTCGGAGAGATTTTAGTTTGGCTGAGCAACGACGATCGTAAGTTTATAATTCGTCTTGAGTCAAAAATTAAGATTGGCACTATCGTCGCCAAAATCAAGAGCCTCGACCGAGGGACTTAAGGGTGCTTTCTGCACGCTATTCAAAGCAGATTTTGTGTGAACGAGGGGTCTTGAACCTGGTATTGGGTCAAAGTCCAATATTGGTCTAGTTCGGGCTCCTAGGGCACCAGGCTTGAGATAAGCTGATCTATATGAAGGCTATTCACTGTCGCCATTTTTCCGGCTACAAACCCTGCGGCCTCAATGAGACTTGCGACTCTGTGTGTCCCTCTCTGGATCCCATTCATCATCGCGTTTTAGTGGTGTCCTTGGAAGCGATGGGATCTGTGCTTCGCTCTACGGTATTGCTTCATCCAATTCGGCGAAAGTATCCTAAGGCCCATATCACCTGGGTTACTCAAAAGGAATCTTTGCCACTTTTGACCAATAATCCCTTGATCGATCGATTGATCGCTGTGGATCTCGATGGGCTTTTAAGCTTGTCAGCGCTGAGATTTGACGTGGCATTTGTCGTAGATAAGTCGCTAAAGGTGGCTGGAATTTTACGACAAACTGAGGTTCGAGAGATTTTCGGGTTTACAGTGGATGCATATTCTGGCGCGGTAATGCCCGCCAATGTCGAGGCCCATGAGCTCTGGGAAGTGGGGCTTTCAGACGACATCAAATTTCACAGGAATCAAAAGACCGAAGTCCAATTGCTACTTGAAGCTATGGCTTTAGCAAGCCATGGGCCGGCCTCTTACGTTCTTGAGTTGACGACCCCTGAGGAGCAAGAAGTGGCGCTGCGCCGGAGTATCTGGGGCAAAGATGGCCGGTTTCTTGTTGGAATCAACACCGGTTGTAGTGGGGTGATACCTTACAAGAAACTCTCTTTTGATGGCCATTTGAGTTTGATACAAAGGCTGTCGCAACATTCGCATCTGCAGGTTGTCTTGCTGGGTGGTGCCTCGGAACTGGAACTTAATCAGGAGTTGGCGCGAAAGACGACAGCAGTTGTCTCTCGCCATGGTCGAGGACTGCGGGATGGCGTCTTGAGCGTGGCGGCTTGTGATGTGGTCTTTAGTGGCGACACTCTGGGTATGCACATTGCTATTGCTCTTGAGAAATTCACTGTCACTTGGTTTGGGCCCACTTGCAGTCAAGAGATAGACCTTTTTGGCCGTGGGAGAAAAGTTCTGACGAAAGCGAATTGCTCTCCGTGTTGGAAGAGAAGTTGCTCGAAGGAGCTGATGTGCTACGATCAAGTCCGTTTAGACGAACTGGAACAGGCCATCCTTGAAGGTGTCAAATGGACTCGCTCCTCATTCAAACCGCATTTCTCGGAGATTTACTCCTAAGTATCCCTTTGATCAAACGTTTGAAACTCAAAGGATCAGTGACTCTGGTCTGTCGTCACCCCTATGGACAACTGTTTCGCGAATTGAAATGGCAAAAAAGGCCTTTGGTAGATGAGTGTCTAGAAGTTCGTAAGGGGGACTCTGCATCTTATGAGGCTGCGACCTCACTCCTGCGAGCTCGCAAGTTCGATGTATTGATCAATGCCCATATTTCATTTCGAAGTTACCTGCTAGCGCTGGGTATCCCCGCCCAGAAGCGAGTGTCGTACAAAAGATGGTTTAATTTTTTTGGGGCTGGCTATCGGGTGCAGAAAAAATCACAGCGCCCCGAAGCTCTTCGGCAATTGGAATTAGCCAGTGTTTTGGACCCAGAGCTAGATGAGTTGATGCGTACCAATAGTAAACACGAGTACTTTAACAATCCTATGGAACGCCAAGGTATATTGAGTCTAGAAGGGCATTCCATCCCCGAGTGGGCACAGATGTGTCTTGACGATCACATGTTTCAAGAAAATGCCGGCCCTCCGATGGTGATGCTGGCTCCAGGGTCTGTGTGGCCAACTAAGAGATGGACCGAAGAAGGGTATCAGTCAGTGGCACGACATTTTTTGGCTAAAGGTCACGCAGTGACTTGGTTTGGTTCTAAGGAGGAAGCCTCATTGTGCGAGCGCCTGCAACGGGCCGTGCCCAATACAGATATTCTTTGCAGTGACTCGGTGTTGGATAGTTTGGAAAGTCTCAAGACCGCGTCTGTCTTGGTTGCTAATGACAGTGGTGCTATGCATCTAGCTGCAGTCGCGGGTGTGCCAGTGGTGAGTGTATTTGGACCAACAACACTGGCTCTTGGATTCAGGCCTTGGCAAACTCGTTCGCGCGTCGTGCAAATCGATATCGGGTGTCGCCCCTGTGGGCGTCATGGTCACACTGTTTGTCCCATAGGCACACACTCCTGCATGAAGGATCTCAGTGCAAACATGGTAATCAACGCCACCGAGAACTTGTTGGCGGGATTACCTAATGCCAAAAATTTGCACTCACTATGACTCCTAGTCACCGCATTCCGGCTTTAGCTGGGAATTCGCATATTAAAGAATCAGCTAGATAGATTTTTTTACTGATTTCATGAAAAATTCACAAATTTAATTTAAGGTAGCAAGATTTTTGATAGACGGAAATTGTCCTTTGGTGCCCCCCCCCAATCTGCTGTGATTTTAGACCGGCAGAAAAGTGTTCAGATGATGAATAGATAGGGTGGTGTAAGTATAAAAAATTTGTTTAATCTATTGCCTTGAAATTGCTGGTGACTAAGAATGACGACGAAAAACGAAATTCCTCTGGTTCAGTAACTGCGCCCTATACAGATGCCTGTGTCTTGTGTTATCCGCACAAGGCATGATGGTTAAACAATCTAAAACACCCGGGCTTATCCTGGCTGTCGTTTTTTTTACAATGAGTCACCCCATTTGGGCCGCAAATTTATGTAGTCTTTTATTATTTACCGAAGAGCAACCTGGGGAGCACTTAACCGCCGATCTTCTTTTCTCTCGACTTACAAATGCGGCCTTTGACGGGTTTGTTGCTCGCAGATCTCTGTTTACTGAAAAACCTTATGCAAAACTGACGGAGATGGCAACGGACGGGGGATCAATGCACAGTATTGTTGGCAATATTGACTCTCGCTGGCTATTAGAAAAGCCCTCGTCTGAGCAGAATATTTGGCACCGGCTGGAAACAAGGGAAAGACTGCTACTGATGGATCTTTTGGAAGAGGCTTTTTCTATAGGCCGCTACGATGATGCGCTCACCGAGGATCAGGCCAACGTGTTTACGGCTGCCCTGTGCCGCAAACTGGTTCAACCTACATTGCATGCTTTGGCAAAGAGAGACGGCTTTGAATGGGGATTTTCGCCGCTGCTTTTTTTGGGGGCCGCAATTGCGGGTGCCAATATTGGCATTTGTCGACACGTGAACCTGGCATTGGCTGGGATATTGATCGAACTCGGTATGCCGGGGGAGGATTTGCGAGTGATCACTGGCTTTGAGGCGCTCGAAGCCAGTGATGGCCATATGTTTTTAGAACTTCGAGCAGCCACCGGACTCCCCTGGTTTACTTACGATGCTACCCCGAAGAAGAATGGTCGTTCGGATACCTTACAGATGGAGCAGCGACTCACGGCTACGTTACCTTTGTACCAGAGTGGATCAATGAATTCCACTTATCGTCTCTCCGTCGATGAACTTGTTACTGTGCGATCAATAAGGAATTCAAGGGCGGCGTTGCGAAGGCGTTTTGGTTTTAAACAAATGGAGCATTCTGACTTTTCTATCTCTGAAGAGAAAATGCGAGATCCTTGCGCCTCGATGAGCGTTTCAACGATTTCATCTGAAACGTTAGGAGCAACTTATCATAAGCTATATGGAAATCGCGCAGGGCTTTCGCCATCACCAAATATGGTTCTGATTGTTTGTGAAGTCGAAAGATAAATAGTTTAATTTGAATGGCATGGTATCGAGGCCACTCGTTTTGACTGGTTTTGGCCCCGAGTGGCATTTGTCTCAGCGGTTTGGTGACTGAAGTCTTTGCAGCAACTTAAACGAGAAATTCAATTGAGCAACAGGACAGGATCAGGGGGCAATGCAAGGTGGATGAGGGGAACGAGAATTGCAGCCCTTCTCAAGAGTTTATAGAACGGTCGGCTTTTCATTGATAAGAGGTATTTCAATGCCTAAGAAAGGTTCAGTGCCTACATTTTTTGTCACCGGATTTGCCCTCTTGCTGACATGGGCTAACCCGACATATGCCATAAAAATCTGCGAAGTTGAGTATTTAAACAATCGTGAAGCCAGGCTGCGAGTTGGCTCAAGTTATATCAACGTCATTGGCTGGGAGCATCTCTTAGATAGCAGGGCTGAACGTTTGGTCGAGGAAGTAAAAATTGTTTTACGATCCGCAGAGACTGGAATGTGCAGTGAAGCAAATAATCTCGCCAACGCAATATTGCATGACCTAGCCGCAGATTTTCAAAATGCCAGCCTGGTTTTTGACAGACTTTCTTCCTTGAACCGTGAGTTACCATTGACTGCCATCGGGGTCGAATTGTCGCCCGAAGAACTTCAAAGCCAGATGCAGATGAATATCAGGACTGATGAATTTTTCGCTAAGTTTCGCAATTTGTGTGTCCCTGATTTGCAAGCTCCAATGGCATCGTTGCGCTTGATGATCCCTGGGCCAGAATTTGAATTTCATCGACTCAATGAGAACATTTCTCTCGTGGGGCTTGAGGATCCGGCAGCAAGGGATGCCAATCTCAAAGATTTTGAAGGAGTAGAGCAGAGCAGTTTTGATTTCAACGATTCGGCGATTACTCCCCAATCTCAAGCAGCGATCGAGGCAATACGTCAATCGATGTTGAAGCAAAATTTTCCTTCTGATTCGATGATTCAAACTGCGGTCGCATTTGAAAAGGACAGTGCTCGTCGGGTGAAACATGAAGCCGCGTTAAGGTCCTATGTTGTAAGTGGCATGCGGATTATAGCCGGGGCATATAAAAGAAACGTTGCCATAGCCTCGGAACTCATGCGCTTGCAGGGAAACATTGCTCTGCCTATAGGATTTTATCACGTAGATCACCTTGTCGGTGAGATATTGAGGCAGTGTCGAGCAAAATAGACTCATATAGTTTTTAATTGGATGGGACTGGGGTGAATTTTTAAGCTTCGTGGAGTCATTGGCGTTGGTCTATCCTTAGGTGCTGTTGTCGAAAACCTAGGTCAGCGTGAAAATTGCTGAGATTTGGCCAAAGTGACCAGGTCAACAAATTTTATCGTATCCGAATGGAGCTTGCACAGCTAATGGGTGCCAAGAGGGCTATTGTCTGCCCTCGCAATTGGGGTGCCTTTGCGCTCTTATTTTCTGTGATCATTATTTAAGATTATTTTTTCAATCAATACAAATCCAAGATGTACCACTTTTTGAAACCAATCGATAATCTGCATGTAATTCTATAGAGTCAGACTCAATCTTTCCGCTTTTTAAAAGAGAAGAGTCTAGTGCCCAAACACTAAAAACATCTCTGCTATGATTAGCGTTTCGATCGCAAGGTGTTTCCTCAAAGCTCAATGAAATAAGTGGTTTTTTTATTTCAAGGATTTTCCTAGATCCATTTAAGTTTACAAGATTAACTGGCGAAGATATATCATATATATTTACAAATAAATTCTTATTGAACGGGTCAGGTGTTCTAAACGTATTCCTCATGGAGAATGTAAATGAGCTCACTTTTTTGTTATTGACAGCTAAAAAGGTAAATTTATGATTTGCGAAATCCTTCAAAAATTTTTTTAAATTTCCATTGGGATCAATAGTATTTATCTTTTCAAGCGAGAGGCGTTCAAATTCCGCCAACTCCTTTGGGTCATCCTTTCGAATACCAACGGTATTTTTCTTTGCCAATATCGCAAGGGGACTAGTCCCAGAGTTCACCTGTGCTTGCCAATTCGTTACATTTAGCTTGTCAAGTGCAAGACCAGATAAAGTCCCCAAAAGGTAAGCTTCATCGTCAAAATCCAAATTACTTTTCTTAAACCATTCGCTACGTCGTTTTTTAAGATAAGCATATCGAGACTCCACACTGGAGTCTCGATTCTCTAAAAAACTGGTGGCGGCAATGGCTACGTATTCAGCGATGCCTTCTGTTCGGTCTGCTCCAGAGCCTGACTCTATTTCGTATACTTTCTCCCATTCCGCATAAAAAGCAGAAAATGTCTTGAGGTACTTTACACTTCCAGATTCCAAAAATTGACTCAGTAACCTACCCATTTCCCATCGATAATAGCGAGCCTTAGGGTCAATAGGCAGAATAAGGCCCTTTCTCTGAGGCCCCTCTTGCATCTTCCATTCTGGATTGTTGCCTTGGTAAAAGATATGGAATGCCTCATGAACAATCAGGTGAACCGCACTCTCTTCATTGGGCCTACTGCTGAGATTGTCTAAAAGCATAACTAATGTTCTGAGGCCGCGCACTTCCGCTATAGCAAAAGGCACAGGTAGGATTTGAAAATCCTTTGGTATTGAATGAAAGCCAAGAACCTCAATCTGTCCACCATGGTATAAATAGGCGGATTTGCTTTTTGAAAGAACAAAAGCTACGGGAAATTTTTTAAGATCATACCCTGGCCAAATATTTTGATTGTTTGAGAAGATCGCATCCAGTTGTTGCTTTAAAACAGCAATGCGCGTTTCATTTTTTTGGCTGCTTGCGCAGCTTACCAAGAAAGCACAGATGCATAAAAAATATTTCACCATATGCGAAAAAGACTAAACCAGTAGTCAATGTCCTGCAAGCTTCTGAAACAAAGTCACCCGTATGCTGTTCTGGCAATGGTTCGAAAAGAATGGAGGGGAGAATTCGACAAAGACAGCAATTAAAACGAGATCTTCGCCATAAGAATTGCACTTGGAATTGGCTTGATGACAATTCCGATTTAGATCCGTGTGTCAGAAATTTTGCATTTCATTATTTGGCGGTTGCTATCCATTCGTTTGTTGACGGCAATGGTCGAACGATGCGACTTATGCAGCACCTGTGGCTTCTTAAAAATGGGGAACAGATCGCGCGATTCGTTCCAAGCGAAACTGCAATCATGGCTACACGAGATCGATATTATTTCTCGATCCGTCAATGTAAGTCGTTAGGCACATTGATTCCAATTATAGAATATTTAGCCGAGTATTTTGCTGTGTCGGCAGAGCAGGTGATTGAAGACAGCAAAAAACTTGTTAAGAAAAGTTTGGATCGAAAATCTGTAGCAAGGCGAAAAAAGTACTGAGTCTCAGCAAACGGAAGAAAGAATTTACAATTCAGGATGACCTACAAATTCTTCCTGAGGTTCCAGGGAGAACTTTGGAGAGGGATTTTGAAACGTTAGTGATTGAAAATAAATTAAAATATAAAGGTGATAAAAGAGCTCGGGTTTACAAAAAGTCATAGAGTTTTTGGAATGATAGGAGAAGAAAAGTTTTTCATTCAAGTTTTGTCTCTCATGGTTCCCTTAGATTCTGGTCTATCGCCCTCATCGAATCAAATCGGCGAATCACGTCGACGTCTTCGCTAAACCATCGACTTACCCAGTCTGGTACTTTTGGACTTTCTGAGTATCCTAGCTCTGCCAGGGCAAGCGACGGTGACCACAGCCTTGCTCCGCGAGAAATTCCCATCTTCGCCCCACTCACAGCGAATAGAGTTCCGTGATGATGGAAAACATGAAGCACATACATAAATTTCTCATCCCACCCAAGAACTTGGGCCCTGACCTCAAATGATTGAAATACAGGAATTTTTCTTCGATGTATGATTTTTCGCCCAGCTACGTAAATCCCAATTTTATTCTTTAGTACGTAAGGAATGACCCCAGTTCGAACATTAAACTCCCACTGGATGGCATCACAGTAGTTAAAATACTGACCCGCCTGTAGAGCTGTACAGACCTCAGTTGTCCACGGCCAGACGCGGTAGCGTGACGTGAAGGCGTCTGTAAACAAGATCTTACTTTTTCTAAGAGCCCCAAGCATTGAGGTAGCTAGCAAAAATAAATACCAAATCACTGATACTCCAACGACTAAGCGATGCCAAAAAGCAGAAGCTTAAACGATAGAGGATTCAATGGCAATGCGCCAGCTATGCAGCCGGTGCGGAAATTCGGACTAAGAACAAATGTTATCAGGGCACTTACTGAATTTTCACAGTCTGAATTCCTGACCCTCTAAGGTAATAGAATTGATTTACCTTGCCTTAAATTGCGATTGATTACAAATGGCTACTCAACTTCGTATTTCTTTTGAATGTGCGCCAACCTGCCGGTCACGTGCGGCTGGCGCTTTGATCTTCCCCGTTTCAATGGACACCCATTTTTAAAGAAATGGGTCCAGTATCAAAGGGGAAGATCAGGGTCTAGTGCGCCCATCATGGTACAGATACCCCAGTCGGTATCATTTAACATGCCTCAATTCGCCCTGCGCAACGACGGAGTGACCTTTGCATCTAGATTCCTTCGTGACTTCCATTAAGCTGAGCGCCTGGTTTTGGCGACTTATTACATGTTTGTATGTTTCTTCGTCACTGTGGTGCGGGTCATTTGCCTTTGCGACTTCTCCCAACTGCGAAGATTTACTCTCCCGCGAAGCCTATCGGGAAGGTAGTCAGATTGTATTGGACCCCAGCCTTTCTGTTCTCTCAAGGACGCCGGAAGCAAGCAGTCTTGAGGCTCGGAAACCTGGCGTGGCTAAGGCGATCATTGCAGTTATGAATGGGCGTATACCTTTTTTTCGATGGCCCCATGCGCGTGCGATGACTGACGTCGACGCGGAGGAAATAGTCGCGGAATTTCGGGGGGTCACCGACGACCTTAAATCTGTTCCGGAGCATTTCGAATTGGACGCTTCCGACCGTGACCGTTTTGAGATGATCGCAGAGATAATTCAAGAGCAGATTCGACTGGCCCTGGAAAGTTATGGCTCATTTTCGTTAACTTCAACGAAGATCACCAACTTTACGGCACTGGCCGCGCAAATCCAATCTTCGCTTTTCGAGTTGCTAGTAAGCACATTCATAGACGGCGAAAAATTTTGGTTTCGCCAAGATGTCTTAAAGTTCTACCGCGGCCAAAGAGTAACTCCGTCTGGGCGGATCAAATCTCACAAGGGTGAACACGAAATTGATATTATTGTGCGTCGTCGTGACGGTAATGAGCGATGGATTGAGGTGAAGAACAATGCGATGGAGTGGACTTTGGATGATTACGCTGCATGGGCTGGAGTGCCTTCGTCGCGATTATCTGGGAACTTATTGGAGTTTCATCGGAGTTATAAGCGTTCACGGACATCTGGTATGAATGGTTCTATTGTGGAGCAGCTCAAGAACCAGCTAGGTACCAGGGACGCCTTGGGAAAGAGTGCTTTTGTCGAATTGATGTTGATTTCCAAATTCCCTATTTCCGGTGCGGAGCACATTGCGCTCACTGACCTGTGGATCCAAACTTGGCCGATTTATTTTTCGGCACAGTCATTTTTGCCTCAGTATTTTCAGGCGATTTCAAAACAGATCGCGCCCTAGGACAGTTAGTAAACAAATGTATATTTAATTAGATGGGGTTTTGAGAGGTCCCAAAAAATGACGACTTTCCTTCAGGTTTCTGCAAATGGGCTTACAATTGTTATGTGGCGCGATGGATTGTGTGGAGCGTGCTTATTATCAAGGTTATTCTCACTCTATGGCATGCTATCGCTCCACATAATCCCTAGCGGCTCTAATAAGTCGAAATTTTCTTAATGGTATTGGGTACCGGTTTTTTTAAACGAATGCTTTGCATCGGTTTCGAAAGCTCTATTTTTTCTGTAGCAATCGGACGCGGTTATTTCAATAACTAAGGCTGGCCGAAAGTCACTAAATCAGAGCTTTTGTCACTAAGATTTAGGGCTTGGTCTGCTGCAAGTCCACCTTCAGGTCTCTTTAACATGTCCATATATTCCGAGTAGATAGCATGTCATTCAATGGATGGAACATTCTCTTTTTTTTTACCGCTTTTCAGATTGCACCTACTTTTGCGCAATCGTCTTCTCCATCTGAAATCCTTGCTCAAATTTCCGGATTTAAAATTGAAAAACAAGAAATAAAAACGAAGGATGGGAAAATTTTAAGCTGGGGAAGAGCCGATTTCCCTCATCTGAACCAAAAATTTAATCGACAAGGGCAGCTGGTTGAAGAGCGTGAGTACTTTCTGAATTCAAAGAAATTACAATCCGTACATAAATACTTTATTGAAGCTCATTCTTCTGAAAAGACATTTTATTCTGAAGCCACTCAAAAGCCAATTCGGATACAGAAAAGTGAATTAAAGGGACAGCAAGTCTACACTACAATTCGAGATCTCGTAACCGGTACCAGTAGATTGCTTGTCGGCGACCAGTATGAACAAGAATCGCAAAATACAGATGAACCCTGTCTTCCATCGGCCAGAGCTTTTTCTCAGGTGAGATCGTTAAAGGCTTTTACAAGATTGTTTTCTGCGCTTCAAGTTCAAGGAACCAAAGGCGATTACTTAAAAACATCTATGGGAATTTTAGTTGATCCTTCCTGCACACAGAAAAATGAAAATTTTCTTTTCAAAATACAGGATTCGATTACAACTGGGCTTGCCTGTCTAAAAGAACTTAACACACCAAAAGCAGAAATCATGCTGTCAAAAATGGCTTCTATTCTCGACAATCAGCAGAATCCTTTGAAAATTCGATGCAATGAAACCTCGGGATACGATTGGTCAGGCACGATTGCCCATGCCTCCACCACTCCAGATCAGAAAGACCATCCTTTTATCTCAATCAATCCTGAAAAAGTTAACGATCCTGATTTAAAAGCTACGCTTTTTCATGAATTCTTTCATAACTGCGGGTATAGGCACAATGTCGATCCTGAGGTAGTTTCTACATGCGAATCTTGCTGTATGAAAAGGAAGAAAAATTATAAATTCGAATTTGAAGCGAAATCTATAAGATTGGCTTGTGAACTCTGTGATGGTAATTATTCTGATGTGACGAGCATTGATTACTTACGCAAATTTACTGATTGGGCAAAAAATAGTTTTTCCATTAGACCTGAAAAAACTTTAATTTCTCAGATAACTACAGACCAGACCCCTTCAAAAGAAAAATTTCAACTGCTCCTCGAAAACTTTGGCACTTTCAATTTAGCCTACGGAACTTTAAACGACACTCTGTTTAAGAAATTGTCCCGTTCAAAACAGTCCCTACTTCCTAAAGATTTTCCAACGCAGTCCAAGTCGCTGCCAGGCCTTAGGCCTTCTACAAAAGAATTTGTCGATGCACTCGTCATAATGTCGAAAGGAAACAAAAAATCTGCATTTGAAAAAATACTTCGCGCCTGGGAAAACCTGCCCACTCAAGCTCCTCCTAACCTCAATGAAGCAGATAAGAAAGAGTTTGTGTCTCAAGCAGAAGCTCTAAGTAGCCTCTATCAAAACTTTGCTCGCGATGTTGCTTTAAGTGGTCCTGGAACAGAGATGTTCACAAAATATGAACGTGTTAAACAAGGTCGAGGAAGTTCATATCGATAGAAATTTATTACTTTTCTGCCCCTGGTTTTTGAGCGTTCATACGATGAGAAATTTTGGAAAGTTGTGGATGGCTTGAAGAAAAAAGCATAGCGGCATAACCTCTTTGGTGAACAAAACCAACCGGTCACAATGACCAGAAAGAGGAGAGCCGCTAGAGCATCAGTTCTATCAATCAACAATGAATCACGCAAAGATTTTGAATTTAGGCTCGACGAAATCGCAAGGGAAGGCGCGCGTCGCCTTTTGGTTCAGGCTCTCAACCTAGAAGTGGCAGACTACATTCAGCAGTTCAAAAAGGAGGTTGATGAGTGCGGAAAGCGTCTCGAGGTACGCAACGGTGTAGGTCGGCCTCGCAAGGTCACAGTGGGCAGTGGCGCCATTGAGGTGCGGGCCCCAAGAGTGAATGACCGGCGTGAAGGTGAACGGTTTTTGTCATTGATTTTACCGCCATACTTGAGGAAGTCACGGAAGGTGGAATCCCTTCTGCCAGTTCTTTATCTGAAGGGGCTCTCAACTAGCGATTTCAAATCAGCACTGGCGGAGTTTTTAGGTGAAGGTACGATGGGCCTGTCAGCCGCATCAATCGTGAAACTAAAGAAAATTTGGGAGGATGAATTCGAGGTGTGGTCGAAGCGTAAGATCACAATGAAATATATTTACATGTGGGTCGACGGAGTCAACGTTATGATCCGCCTTGGTGAGGATAATAAAGTTTGTTTACTGGTCATCATTGGCGTCACTGAAAACACCGAAAAGGATCTTCTTGCAGTTCATCCTGGGTACCGAGAGTCGGCGGAATCTTGGGGGACGGTTTTAAGCGCACTTGTTGAGCGTGGTTTAACTGTACCACTACTCGCCATCGGTGATGGTGCCCTTGGATTTTGGTCAGCACTCAGAGCCGCTAGCGGCTTCGAGAAGACCGAGGAGCAAAGGTGTTGGGTTCATAAGATTGCCAATGTCCTCGATAAAATGCCAAAGTGAGTGCAGCCCGATGCAAAGTCACTTCTCCACGTGATGATGAAGGCGCCAAAGGCTGCTGGCGCGCTGACGGCGAGACAGAAGTTTGACCAGCTCTTCACTGACAAATATCCGAAAGCAACAGACTGCCTCGTAAAAAGTTGGTCGGAATTGACAACGTTCTTTCACTATCCCGCGGCTCACTGGACAAGCCTTCGTACCACAAATCCCATTGAGTCATCATTCGCTACGGTGAAACGCCGAACAAAAGTAACTGAATTCCCTAATGTCGCCGCAAATAAAAAAACCGCCTGTTAAGCGGCTTAAATTGGATGCGGCGGCAGGATTCGAACCTGCGAATGTCAGAATCAAAATCTGATGGCTTACCAGCTTGCCGACGCCGCAATGAAGTTGGTGGCAATGCAAACTGGATTTATCCATTATCTTTCTTTTAAATCAAGGGCTTTCTTCCTTGAACCGCGGTTGGTTTACAATGGCCGAAGGTGATTTAGTGTCAATCTTCGTCATACCGGCGCAGGGATTGAAGGGATTCACCCATCTTGCGAACCTCTTCTTCGTAGGCATCGAAGACTGCTTTTTCAATCTGATTGCGCATCTCCTGATTGAGGGGGTGGGCGATATCTTTGAACTGTCCATCCTTGCGTTTTTTGCTGGGCATAGCCACAAACAACCCATCGTTGCCTTTGATAATCTTTAGATCGCGGACCACGAACACATCATCAAACGTGATCGTAACGTAGGCCTTGAGTCGC
>JACCDG010422492.1_pt1 | contig 17388 bp, 16 predicted proteins | sample 7442471 | NCBI WGS metagenome assembly JACCDG01 (sample SAMN15323444, study PRJNA562643) | freshwater metagenome | isolation source: river surface water | place: USA:Blue River Watershed | collected 2017-08-17 | reverse complement strand
GGGGTGGCAAGGGCCAGGGCGGTGGAGGCGGCATGGGAGAAATGCCCATGGCTCCGGAGCTTGGAGAAACTCCCGAATTTGCTCTGACCGAAAGCCCGCGCGAAGTCGAGTTGGGTTCCGTTGCGGACGGTTTGGCCGCGCAGCCGTACCAGTCGACTCCAGGGCGCACGGAGTTTACGTCGACACCGTACCAACCGTCGTTGTTGCCGCCGACGCAGATGCAGGACTTTTCTCCGGCTGCGATGGCGACCCAAGCTAAAAAAGGCCTATTCCTCACAGGTGCAGGCAACCCCGGCAGCCCGATTGCCGATGGCGGCATGGGTGCCCAAGGGCCTCAAGGCGCAGCAGGGGGAATGCCGGGACAGGGTGCGGGCCAAACGCCGATGACCGGTGGAGCGGGTGGCGGTGCAGGAGCTGGTGGTGGCATGGGCGGCGATCCGTTTGGTGGCAACACACCCGCGGCAGAAGAAATGACCAACCGCATGGCTTCGCAGGAATTGCAAATGGGAACAGGCAGTGGCGGCGAGGGCGCTGCCGGGGGCGAAGGTGGCGGAGAAATGGGCGAAGAAATCGCTTCTTCCAAAGGGCCTAACATTCCCACCGATGCTTTGCCGGCCAAACACGGCGGCAACAAAAACCCTGTGGCTCAAGGCTTGATGACGTGGGTCGGGTGGGCATCGAATATGTGCCGCACAGCGAGTGGTAAATCCGTCATGGGAGTTTGCACAGGAGCTCCTCGGGTTGCAGCGAGCGGGGTGCGACCGCTGCCCGAAGGTGCGGTGGAAGCACTGCTTGCTCAGGGCAAAGGTTCTCGCGAACGCGCCGTGGCGTCGGTAGACGGTCTCAAACCCAAAGAAGCCAGCACGGCGACATTCGACAAAAACAGCCCAGCCGCCGCTGCGCGTGGGCTACTGGGCTTGGTCTCGGGGCAGTAACGCACCGCTCAACCAAACAGGTCTTTGCTTACTCTCTCCCAGTGCTAGAATCGGGAGCTAGGGGGAGAAATCATGTCGAAACAATTCCTACAGGCTATTGTGGGTGCAGTTTTGTTTTCCGCGGTGAGCGTGCAAGGCGAAATTCCCAAAGAAGCCAAGTACGAAAAAATCTCTCCCACTCTGATCAACGGCACACCGGTGGATCCAGGGACTTGGCCCGAAGTTATTCGTATCCGTTCGGGAACCTCGGGGTGTTCTGCAACGATAGTGGGGCCGCGGGCGATCCTCACTGCCGCTCACTGTGCCAACAATGGCGCCACCGCGACGTTTACTTACAAGGGGGCCAATTACAGCGCCAAGATCACGCGCAGTCCGATTTGGCCCGCAAAGGATCAGGACGTAGCTATCGGCATTTTGTCGTCGGATATTCCCGGAGTCACTCCGCATATCATCGGGGGCGAAGCCAAGGTCAAAACCGAAATCACCTTGTTGGGCTATGGGTGCATTCACCCACCTAGCGGCGGAGGTGGCGTGGGGACGGGGGGTAACGACGGGATCTTGCGCATTGGAAAGAGCACGATTGTCAGTTTTTCGTCGTATGACATGGTCTCGCGGTCGGGTGGAGCGGCTTTGTGTCAGGGCGACTCCGGAGGCCCGGCTTTTGTGCAAGTGGATGGGAAGTACTTGCTCCTGGGGGTGAATTCCAAAGGCAATATTCGAGACACCAACTACAACACACGCACGGACATGCCGGAGACAGTGGCATTTTTCAAAAAAGTCAGCGCCGACAACGGCGGCGTGGTGATTTGTGGAATCACCGACCCGTGCTCGTCGACACCGGCGCCGGAGCCAACGTGCACGCTCACCGCGAACCCTTCTGTTGTGCCGCTCAACGGGTCCCTTGCCTTGATGCTCAAATCGCAAAACGCCGTCTCGGCGGATATCGACGGAACGTCGGTCAATGTCCCTGAGGGGGAAAAACGGCTCAACCCGGACAAGGCAGGAACTTTCAAAGCCGTTGCGACCGTACGCAACGCCGACGCCAAAACGGCGACCTGTTCTGCGGAGTACACCGTCAAGCAAGACGATCCGGTCGAACCCGAACGGCCTTCGTGCACAGTGACGGCGATCCCTTCGGTGGCCAAGATCGGCGAGACGATCGTGCTCGAAATCTCGGCCAAGGGAAAAGTCGATTATGCCAGTATCGACGGTAATTCCGTTTCCGTGCCGGTGGGTAGGCTCAACGTCAATCGCACGGCAGTGGGGGACTATTCCGCTACGGGTTTTGTGCGCGGTGCGGGCGGGTCGGCGAATTGTTTTGGCGAGTACCGGATCGAAGACGGCACGGTTCCGCCACCGATTGCCGAGTTTGCGATAACGCCCACGCATTGTGGAGCGAACGTCTTTCCGCAGTCGGGGATTCAGTCAGCATGCCTGGCAGTGGTCAAGACCGATCCTTCCTGGCAGACCACGGTGTCTAGGGTGGTGTTAGTGAATAACGTCGATAAATCCCAAGAAGTCTTGCCCATCCTGGCTTCGAATTCTTTGGCCTCGGGTGTGGGGTCGAGCCAGGCCACGGATCAGTTTGTGGTTTACGGCGGCAAAAGCCTCGCGGGGTCTGCGGTGCCCGTGCTAGACACACGCGCGGGCAAGCTCACCCGGTTAATTGCGGGCAATATTCCCAAAGCAGTCGAAGGGCGCAGTCCGAATGCGGGGCGACTGTATCTGGTCAAGGCGTTGTCGGAATTTGACGTCGGTAAGTTTTTGCCGGTGTTGAACGAAGCGCCGTAAGGATTTTATTTTGAGAGGGGGCGAGTGGAGCCGGCGACTATCTGATTGCGGCTCATGACGACCGATAACGGTCCTGGGAGCAGGGGGGCGTTGGGATCGGTCATGCGTCCCGCGGCACTGCGAGCCGTACTAGCGATTCCGCGGCTGCTTTCATGGCTAAGGGTGGTTTCCGTTCCACTCCAAGACGCCTCAGCTACCGCAGGCGGTGCGCCACCGCCGAGGAGCGAAGAAAAATCCAAACCATCTGAGGTTTCTTCTTTGGTGTTTGTGCCCGTTGGCGCCGAAGGGATTTCGGCGGTCGAAGCCATGCCCCTCCGGGACGCATTGCCCGTGGGCGAAATCGATGCGAGCCGCGTGTCGAGCGAAGTCGCCGCGGTTGCTGGGTTTGTCGTCGAAGGCGTTGAGGAAGCGGCACCAAAAATTGCACCCAAGCCCCCGGCGGTAGTGGTTGCGGTACCGGGCGAGACGCGTGCGCCCAAGTCCCCCGCGGAGGAAGTGCGTGAGCTTTCGGCGATCGGGTTCAGGGTTTGTTTGCTCAAGACTTCGGCCTGTTTTTCGATCGCTGCCGCGGTTTGCAGGCTCGCCTCGGTGATTTGATTGGAGAGTTCTTTGGTGCGAATGTCCGCCATTTGCGCTGGATCGGTGAGGTTCTCAGTAGACGTTTCTTTTTTTGATGAAAGGGCTTCGATTGCTTTCATCAGCTCGGCGTCACCCACTACTTCTTGTTGAGGCGCGGGTTGTGCCGCCGAAGTATCGTTCAGGGGTTGAACGGGTGCTGGAGTCGATGAGGGTGAGGAACTACTGCCTCCACCCGAGCCGCCTCCCGAACCACCCCCGGAGCCTCCGCCCTGCTGGCCTTGTTGTCCTTTCATCAGTTGCGCCATTGTTGCGGGGTCCATGCCACCTTCTTCGCCACCAGCCCCACCGCCACCACCTCCGCCGGCGTCGCCCGCTTTGATCAGGCTCTCTCTGGCCAGGGCAGCGTTGTAGGATCCGACTGCTTCATTGAAATTATATTTAGCAGCATTGTATTGTGTCTGGGCTTCTGCGAGCGCGGTGTTTGCTCTTTCTAATTCCGCCTTCGCGTCAGCGTCATTCGGTTTTGCTTTGGCTGCAGCAGCAGCTTTTTTCTGAGCTTCCTGCGCGGCCTTTAGTTCGCGTTCTTCGGTTTTGAGGGTCTCGCCATTTTTCAGCACATTGAGCTGTTTGGCAGCAATCTCCTCATCACTTCCAAGGTTCTCTCCAAAACCCACCTCTGGCACACAGAGCAGGGCTAGCAGGAGCAATAGGGCTGGCAATGTAAGCTTGGGGCGCATTCTCTACAAAGAACTGCACGACTCGCGCCAAGTGCCGGCAGAGTATACCCCATAACACATTGATATCGTTGATCTAAAAACTGCCCCAAAACCCGCAGAATACGCTTGCCCCCCAAAAGCCGCCGATCTCTTGTTCAACCGCCCATTCGGTACGCGGTTACTTTTGCGAAATAGGTACGCGGTACCTTTTTGAAGGCGCTTGAGTCTCTCGCCCGAGCCGGAACTGAGCGATTTGCTCAATTTTTACAGCTAGTTGACAGATCAGGCCAAGAACCAAATTATCCCAGCCAGTGCATCGCAAAAACATGGGGCCCTCCAAGCGCGCGCAAGCTATCCCAAATCGCGGTGCACAAGCAATAGCCCTTTATGTTCGAGGCTAAACTGCCGAAAAACTAAGAGAACCTTCACCTTTTCGAGATTCGAACGCGCATGTTTTACCGGATACTCCCTAGCCTGCTCATCACGTCTTTTCTGGCGCTGCTTCCGTTCGTGTTTTTGTCTATTGAGAACAAACGCGCCGCACTTTACGATCTGACCTTTACGCTGCCGTACCTGAGTTTGATCCTCGTGGCGTTTTTGGGAGAAAAACTCAACCAACGTCGCATTCTGTTGGCCGCTCTTTCGCTAGCACTGACCTGCGCTTACTTGAGTTTCGATTTGCCGGAGGCCTTAGCGCCACACTCGATTCCCGAAAAAGGCCAACTCCTCGGCATCGCTCTCCCTATCACTCTTTATCTTTGTTTTGCGTTGGAAGAGAGCTGGCTGCGAGGGCCTCAAGTTCTTCTGTTTTCCGTGGCAGTGAACTTGCCCCTCTTTTTGGCCGACGCTCTTTACAGCACGCCGCAGTTTTATGGGGTTTTTCAGGGGCGGCTATTTGACGGTGTGTTTTTCTCACACTTATCAAACGCCGCAGTATTTTTGGCGCTGAGTTTTGCGGCGATGACGTATTTTACCCAAGACCGGTACCTGCAGCAGTTTCGCCTGTTTTTTTCGGTGGGCCTGATGCCGTTGCTATACGCATTCGAACGCACCAGCCAGGTTGTTGCGAATGTGCACCACTTTCGGCTGGAAGTGAGCCTGGCCTATTTATCGACGGCGGCAGTGCTGCTCTATGCGTGTTTTCATCTGTATTGGCAAAAGGTCTACATCGACGAGCTTACTGGTGTCCCCAATCGCCGAGCACTGAATGAAAAGCTTCGTACCCTGCGCGAAGACTACTGTATTGCGATGATTGATATCGATAACTTCAAGCAGTTCAACGATGCGTATGGGCACGAGCAAGGAGATTCGGTGCTAAAACTCGTGGCGAGCCAGTTTCGCACACCCGACCATGGCGAAGTGTATCGTTATGGGGGAGAGGAGTTTTGCATCGTTTTTCATCGCATTTCTCTGGCCCATGCGGCAGACATCGCTGAGGGAATGCGGGAAAAGCTCTCTCGGCGTCCGTTTTATATCCGTCCGTCTCGTGAAAATCTGGTGCACAACGCCAAGCTCGAACGAGGCCGTGGAGCTGCGCCGCATGTGCAGCGCGTGCAGATAACTATCAGTGTGGGCGTCGCACAACCTACTCACCTGGACCAACGTCCGGAAGAAGTCCTCGCGCAAGCGGATCAAGTGCTACTCAAAGCCAAAAAGACCGGCCGCAATCGCGTACTCGCCAGCTAGACGGTACGCAAGGCGGTACGCGGTTACTTTTTCAAGCTAGGTACGCGCTACCTTTTATGAAAAAGTAACCGCGTACCTTTTTGTACCTTTTTGGGAGGGGTTGCCGATTTGTGCTGCGGTACAGGTGACGATTTGCGGCTGGGCGCCCAGAACTTACGCTGTCTAAGTTTTGGCCTAGCCCTTGCTTTATGTCCGACCCGGTGGCGAGACGAGGACGTTCTCGCCGAGACTTTTTAGGGGGATTAAAGCAATGAACTCAAAATGGATTGTCGCATTGGTAGGCGCTTCGCTTCTGCTCATGGCCTGCGGAAAGAAAACCACCCTGACACCCGAGGCGACGGACTCTGGCACCACTTCTACCGCGCGCGCACAATGGGTGAAAAACATCCCTCTGAAAAGCTCGCTGGTTTCGGCTTTGGCCTCTTCTTATAGCTTGTATTATGGTCTCTGCGCTCAGCTGGTCGTTCCGGCGACGGGTAAACACGCGGGCCAACGCATTATCGAAGTCAGTTCAGGCTCCTGCCCATCGGGGCTCGTCGACAACACAACCAAAAAAGTTTTTGCGTTTACGTTCGAGGCGGTAGGTTCTTCCAATCAATACGCCTTGCGCGACGCTGAATATGGCATGCAAGCCGGTACGGCAGAATGGTCCAGCATCGCCGACAAAACCAATAAGAACGTCACCCAGCTCACCACACTTTGCACGGGCACTAGCGATTACTGCTGGATGCAAACCGACATGGAAGGCAGCTTGATTCGCATCGACGTGTACTAAGAACTACTCAAAAGATTGCACGTACCTACGGACTGTCTCTGCAGGCGCACTGTACGGAAAATGTCCGTAGGGCAAAGAGATGAAGCGCTCTGGTAGCAAGTCATCGCGAAGTTTCTCCATGTACTCGAACGGCAAGTAAGGATCGTTGGGACTCGCGATGATTTGCACGGGCATCGACAACCCCGCCCTTTTTGGAAAAGAATCTAAAAACTCCAAGCCCAAAGATAGAGTCATTTTTTCTGCTAATCGGTTTAGAATTAGTGCTCTGAACACTCCACGAATCCGCGCCGCAAAGGGCATGAGCCCCATATCCACTTCGCCACCATTGCGCCTCACTTCATGAAGTATCTTGCGTAGGCTAGTCCACTGCATGCGTAGTGGGTGCCGTACTTTAGACAATGGGACATGGCGAAACCCGCCATTAAAAATGGTCAGTTTTGAATCTAGTTCAACACCACGGCGTTTGAGTCGCATCAATGCCAGAAGGGTCAGAGGAACTCCCAATCCGTGGCATAAGATCGAACCGGGTCGCTCCTCTTCCATGACATCTGTCAGGTAGCGCGAGAGAGCGCGAGGATCCGTCCCTTTGGTGTGGGTCAAAATTTCTCGTGCAGTGATAATTCTTTGTTCTTCGCTCTCGCCGAGCAATTTTTCCCAAGTCTGCGCTGGGCAGGGCAACCCCGTAATGACTAGCCGCTTCCTCACGCCCAAAAAAGTACCAGCAGCCTCCCCTAGAGTTCAAGCGCGTTTGGGTACATAATACCGCTATGAAAAAACTTCTGTTTGTTCTTACGGCATCTTTTGCAGTGAGCTCTTACGGCTTGGTGGGACTCACCACAAGTATCGAACCCATCATGGGGTACGAGCGGGTGCAAAAATTTCTCCCGACCCAACACACGGTCGAGCGGTGGGTGTTTGGCGCTCGAGCGACCGCAGGGTTCACTCTGCTCTCCGCCGAAGCCGAATACACACGAGCCTCTGATACCGAAACTTTTTCGTCTGCTCCAGAAACTATCCGCGACACCGAAGATCGAGCGCGACTCGGGTTGCGCTCCACGCTGCGCATTGCCGGTTTTTTTCGTTTTCTGTTACGCGCAGGCGCGCAAGCAAACTACACCCGTCATGACATCACCACTTCGGGTGTCACAGTCACCACCATCGATCCTATCCGCTATCGTCCCTACGCCGGTGCCGGGGTCGGCCTAGCACTCGGCCAAGGGGTCTCGCTCAATGGCGACGTGACGACAGTATTTCATAATTTTCCAAACTTCAGTACCAACGACTACCTCGTCTCTCTGAGTTTGGCGGTAAACTTTCCCTAAATGGCGTCTTTAATTGGAAAGTCCGTTTTGATCACGGGCGCTTCTTCTGGAATTGGAGCAGCGCTGGCGCGGGCCTACGCCCACCGTGGGGCCAACCTTATCCTCGTGGCCCGTCGCCTGGATCGACTCGAGGGGTTGGCCGAGAAGTTGATTTTGTACAACCGCAAAGTGCTCTTTCTCCAGGCCGATGTTTCCCAGGATGGCGAATTGGAAAGAGCCGTTGCGCAAGCGCGTGCGCAATTGCCCTCGCTCGACGTCGTCATCGCCAACGCGGGTTTTGGCGTCGCGGGCATTGCTGAGAGACTGAACCTGGAAGATTACCGGCGCCAGTTCGAAACGAATGTTTTCGGAGTGCTGCGGACTTTCTATGCGACTTTTGCGGAGCTCAAGAAAAGTCAGGGGTCTTTCGCGGTGATTGGCAGCGTGAATGGCTATCTTTCGCTTCCTGGAAACTCGGCCTATGGCATGAGTAAGCACGCCGTCCGGGCCTGGGCCGATTCTCTTTACCATGAGGGGCGGCAGGTGGGGGTGAGCGTCACACACATTAGTCCTGGGTTTATCGCGACCGAAATTCGGCAGGTAAACAACCAGGGTGAGTTCTTACAAAACGCAAAGGATCCTATCCCCGGCTGGCTATGTGCTTCGCCCGATCGGGCGGCGGGAGTGATTGTACGAGCCGTGGAAGCGCGTGTGCGCGAACGCAGCATTACTTTTCATGGGTGGTTAGTGATTCGCCTGGTACGCCATTTTCCCCAATTAACTCATTGGCTTATACGGCTGCTTGGCATCTCAGCCCGCAAGCAACCTCGCCGTCTTTAATTCGCGCAATGCCGCACTAGCGCTCGGTCCCACTGTAGCAAGCTGCACCGGTTGGGTCGGTTTGGCCCCGCCTCCCTAGCTGACGCTCTATGGCATTTGAGTTGCAAACTTAACCAGCACGCTATAGAGCGATGGCAGGCTCAGCTAAGTGCTGAGCGAAACAAATTGAAGGAGTGAGTGTTATGTTCCCTTCTGAAACAAATCTAAACCCAGTGAATCCAGTAACCCCTGTTGCCCCGCCAAAGAAAAGTACCCGGGGCTTTGCTTCGATGGATCGCGAACGGCAGAAAGAAATTGCGCGTAAAGGCGGACGCGCTGCCCACCAAAAAGGCACTGCGCACGAGTTCACCCCTGAGGAAGCCCGTGTTGCAGGCCGCAAGGGCGGGCAGGCTGTGAGCCGAGATCGCGCGCACATGGCCGCTATCGGCCGCGAAGGCGGTCAGGCACGTGGCGCAAAGGCCGCTCGCCTGGCTCAACAAAACGCAGCAGTTGCGGCGAGTTCTTCAATAAAACAAGCAAGCTAACGCGCTGCTCTAGGCACAGCGCCTTGCGGTTTACAGCGGTTCGTGTAATCTCTTAGGCTGTTATTTACGTTCCGGGCAGCGTTGCCCGGAACGTTTTTTAATAGATGTGCAAACGAGGAGATCTTCATGAAAGCACTGTTTTCGACAGCAATTGCCTTAGGCTTGGCATTCAACGTTACTTCTTTCGCAAATCCAGCTGCTGAACAGCACCCAACCGATGCAGCTGGCCACCCAGCTCAAGCAGCTCCTGCTCCAGGCAAGAAAGTAGCTAAAAAAGCTGCTCATCCAACCAAAGAGCACAAAGGACACGAAAAAGCTGCTGAGCACAAAGACCAGCACGAAGGCGAAGCAAAAGCTGAGTAATCCGCTTTTCATTTCGTTTCATAAAAAGGATCGGGCTTTGCCCGGTCCTTTTTTTTTGCGCCTATAAAATCTCGTCGGCAAAAAGAGATTCCAGGGTTTCGCGGCGTCGGATCAAGCGCGCAGATCCGTTTTCGATCAGCACTTCAGGGGCGCGGGGTCGGCTATTGTAGTTAGAAGCCATGGTGGCGGCGTAGGCGCCGCAGATTCCGACCTGGAGCAAGTCTCCCACGCGCAGAGCCGGCAACACACGTGCAAGCGCTAAAAAGTCTCCCGTTTCGCATACCGGCCCGACGATGTCGTAAGTCTGCAGGGATAGGCCACTAGGGTTCACGGAGCGAACTGGATGAAACGCTTTGTACAGAGCGGGCCGTATCAGGTCGTTCATCCCAGCATCGACGACGGCAAAATGTTTCTGTGGGGTGGATTTGAGCGTGATTACTCGGGTGAGCAAGGAACCCGCTTCGGCGACCAACCACCTGCCCGGTTCTAGGGTGAGTTTCAAACCAGCCGCCGCTCCCGCGCGTACTGCAGCTGCATAGGATTCTATCGACGGTGGAGAGGCTTGGTTGGGTTCGTATGCCACGCCCAGACCTCCGCCCAAATCCAAATGCTGGAATTCGGGGTGCCCTTGTTTCAGGGGGTGGGCCAGTTCCGCCAAACGCAGGGCGCCTTTTTCAAAGACTTCAGTCGACGCAATCTGGCTGCCCAAGTGGCAGCTCAGCCCCGTGAGGGCGATTGAGGGCAGGGACCGGGCCAGGCGAACTGCGGTCTCCAGTTGGGCTTCGGCAATTCCAAACTTCGTCGAATATAAGCCGGTGGCGATGTAGGGGTTAGTATCCACGGCAATATTGGGATTAACGCGGAAAAAGACTTCCGCTTTTTGGCGGTGCGCGAGCGCGAGTTGGTGAATGCGGCCGAGTTCATCCAGGCTCTCGACGTTAAAAGTCACACACTCTTGAAGGCCTTGCTCGATTTCCTCATTGCGCTTGCCCACTCCGGAAAAAACCACTTGTCCCCGCTGAACTCCTGCCCTCACGGCGCGGACAAGCTCTCCCCCCGAGACGACATCGGCTCCAAATCCATGAGAAAAAATCCGCTGTAGAATAGCGCCGGACGAGCAGGCCTTCACCGCGAAGCAAAGCCGAGCTTCCGGGAGAGCACTGCGCATAGCGCGGCACTGCGCCTCAAGTTTCCCGTCGTCGTATACATAGCAAGGCGTTCCGAATTGGCGAGCGATCGATTCTAGAAGGGCCGGAGAGAGTTCCATCAAAGTGCAACCGTCAGCGCTGTTCCAATGCGATTGGGAGAAGTCACTTGCGCTGCGAGGTGCAGCGTTTTTCCAAGCCAAAAGCCAGCTCCCACCGAGTATTCAAACGCATTCCACTGAGTGTGGTAACTGCCTCGGAAATAAAAACTCACCATTTTCACTGCGAGTTGGGCAGATACAGAGAGGAGATAGTTGCCGGCCAAATTCGAAAACGGTGGCAAAAGCACAGTGGCTTCGACATTGAACTGGTCATAGCTCTGTGCACCGAGGGCGACCGCTGCTTGTGCGGTGCCTTGCAGATTCAAAAAGACAAACCCAATATCAATGACTTTCAAGTGGGCTTTGAATCCGACATCTGCCGAAGGCTGTAGCCCGGTAGCGAGATTGTACTCGCGCACCCCCACGCCTAGAGAAACACTCTGGATTTTGTAACCTATTCCGGCAAAAGCATTGTGGGTCAGCGCGCTGTTGAGAATGTTTCCCTCGTAGCCCATTCCAAATCCCAGCTTGCCGTTGGAAGTCGCGACCGATCCAAACGCTCGGTGGTCCTCCCACTGGCTGGGAGCCGGGGAAAATCCGAGCTGCACCGAGGTGGCATCAGAACTTTGGGGCAATGCGGCAGGATTGATGCCGGCGGCCGAGTTGATACCAGGGTATAAAATCCCCGAAGTCTCTGGGTAAAAGCGCGCGATGGGAAAAACGTTCTGATACGCGCTCGCGTGGACAGCGCAAGTCAACGTGATAACAGAGAAAGCAAATTTCCAAACCGGCATCGGGTTATCGTAGGGCAATTCTTGCCGAAATGAAATGGGGTTGCCGCGTCATCCGAAGTAGGCGACGCAGCGTTGAATTAGCGATATAATTTCAAAGAGTTTACGAAACAAGTTTTCCCGTTTGGGGGCGGCATGCCACTTTCTGTTTTCGCCTGCAGCATTGGACTCGCGGTCATCCTAGCTATGCCATTGCAGGCAGCTAGCCCTGCGCGCTCCCTGCTCAATGAAAACCGTTTGGACGAAGCCGTCACGGTGTGCCGGCAAATCGAAGTCTTGTCGACAAGCGATCCCGACGGTTTTGCGGCCTGTGCTTGGGTTTTTTTCCGCCTTGAAAAAGATGAAATTGCCGAACGTTTTATGGAAAAAATCCGCAAAGCGGCGGTAACCATCGAATACCAAATGCTCACGGCCTATTCTCAAATACGCAAAAAAAACTACGACGCAGCCAAAGCGACTTTGGGCACTCTTTCCGAAGCAAATCGCGGCGGAAATACTGGGCTAGCGATTCAAGAACTCAACGCCGAGCTCTACGAAAACATGGGGCAGTTGGATACCGCGGCGTTTATCTACAAGCAGCTCGCGAGCGAAGATCCTTCTCGCGCGCGGGCACACTGGAGCCTTGCCCGTTATTACCTGAGCAAAGGGGATGTGGGACGTGCCACAACGCACTTGGAACAGACAGCGAAACTTTGGCCCAAGCACTTGGGCAGTCGATACAATTTGGGTGTATTGAAAGTCCAGGAAGGCGCGCTTACCGAAGCGGCTCGTTGGTTGGCTGAATGTTATCGGATCAACCGAGCCGATCCCGGTGTGTTGGAGCAGTTGGGTTTGTTGTATGAGAAAAAAGGCGCTCTCCCCGATGCCATCCGGTATTGGCAAAAAGCGGTGGCGCTTTCGAAAGACACGCCCATCGCCAAAGAAAAACTCGCCTATTATGCGACCCAATCGGTAGATACCCTGATCGAAAACAAGCAATTTGATCGCGCTTTGGCGCAGGTAGAAAGCATGGGCAAGGGGCTCATCAAAGATCCCAAAATGCTATTTCGCCGTGCCGTGATTTACCGCAACCTCAACCGATTTGACTCAGCGATTCGAGACCTGAAGGCCTTCCGTTCCTTGGCCCAAGAGGACGGGGCCGTCATGCGCGAACTGGGCATGTGCTACATGAGCATTCGTATGGTAGAGCAAGCGAGCGCGAGCTTTTTGCGTGCGCTAGAGCTTGAGCCTGAGAACGGCTTGAATTACGCTTGGCTCGCTTATGTGCTAGAGACCAAAGGAAAGTTATTGGAAGCGCGGGAAGCTTGGAAGCGGTCAGTACAGTACCTGACAGAACCTGATGAAGTCGAACGCGCTCGACGCCGGTTGGCGCTCGTGGAACGCAGAATCCCAGCCGGCAAGAAGGACAAGCCCGTTGAAGACCAAGAAGCCAAAGAAGAAAAACCCGCGTGGGAAGAAAACGGCGCCAAAACGCGCGCCCAAATCCCGCGTTAGAAAACCCCCCATGCAAAAATCCGCTTGGTTTGAAGTCCAAATGCGCATCGCCCCCATGCTCAAAGACGCCCTGGTGCACCAGCTTTTTGAGTGGGGAGCCCAAGGCATTACCGAAGACGATATCGGCGACGAAGCGCTCATCAAAGCGTACTTCCAAGAAGAAAACCGGGATTTAGTCGAGGATGAGATTGAGCCGTTTGTTCAATCCTTGGCCAGTTTTTTTCCCACCCCTCCCAAAGGTGCAGGGGCGACGCAGATCCAGTGGAACGATGTCGAAGACGAAAACTGGGCTGACTCCCACAAAAGTTTTTATCCCGCTCAAGAGTTGACCCGTTTGTTCTTCCTAAAGCCGGCTTGGGATCATTCCACGCCAGTTCCAGACGGAATGGTGCCGCTTATATTGGAACCTGGGCAGGCATTTGGAACGGGGCTGCACGCTAGTACCCGATTGTGCATTCGCTTATTGGAATATTTCGTCGAGTTTCACCCGCGGCCCGACAAGATTCAGGCGTTAGATGTGGGAACGGGCACCGGGATATTGGCGATGGTGCTCTCCAAGCTAGGCGTGGCCCACGTGATTGCGACTGACAACGATCCTATCGCGCTGGAAGTTGCGTCCACCAACCTTGAAGTCAACAAATGCGAAAACATCGACCTTACAGACTCGGGCTTGGAGGATATTGAGGGAGAGTTCGGTATTCTCGTGTCGAATATTCTTTTAGAGACTCACCGTCAATTGGCGCCCCACTATCGTCGATTGATATCGCCCCGAGGGCAAGTAATCCTGTCGGGGTTGTTAGGTCATCAAAAAGCCGAGATCGTCGAAATCATGCAGCAGGAAGGTTTCACCCTCGAAGCCAGCGAGTCGTCGCAGGATTGGATTGCGCTGGCATTTACGCCCCGGCCCGACATGCGCACTGCCTAGACCAATGTGCGGTGGGGCAGTTCGGAGCGTTGGGGAAAGGGGATCACGTGGCGCGGTTGGAGAGCTACTACCGGATCGATTTCCCAATGCGAGGGGTGCTCTCGTAGTGCCTTTAGCAGAGACAAATGCATGGAGTGCCCGCCCCTAAAGCTCACCATCTCGCCTTCGATCCAGCAGCCAATCAAGGCCAGATCGCCAATGGCATCCAGGAGTTTGTGGCGCACACATTCATCGGGGAATCGAGCTCCTTCGGGGTTTACGATTCCGTCTTCTGAAAAGGCCAAGACGTTTCGGATAGAGGCCCCCAGTGCTAGGTTTTTCTTGCGCAGGTTTTCAACTTCTTGGACGAAGCCAAATGTACGAGCGGGGCATACTTGCTCAATAAACGCTCCCGGTGTGACCTCGAGTGCAAATGTTTGCAGGCCAATCGACGGGTGTGGAAAATCCACAGACGTAGTCAGGCGCAAACATTCTCGAGGGAGCAGTTCGCAGATTACTCCGTCTTTAAAGACTTTGACCGGCTTTAAGACCCGCAAGACCGCGTTCGAAAAGGGTTGAAACTCAATCCCTGCGCCGAGGATGCCTTCAATAAACGGGTTGGCACTTCCGTCCAAAATGGGGATTTCCGGGCCCGAAACGGTCGCTCGCACGTTGGTAATCCCCAAAGCGTAGAGAGCAGCCATCAGGTGTTCAATCGTTCCGATTTTGGTCTCGGGGCGGTCAGCAACGCCCAATGTTGTCGCCATCGAAGTTGCGACCACCGAGTCGATATGCGCAGGAATCCGCACGGCTGGTTCAAGATCGACCCGCTCAAAAATGATTCCATGGTTGGGCGGGGCCGGGTGGAGCTCCAGGCTCGTATCGACACCGCTGTGCAACCCCACTCCCTGAAAGCGCGCTATCTGCCTCAGAGATTTTTGAATCCGGTAACCTTGTGTTGAATTGAAGTATTCCTGCATCCTGATTCGAGATCCTAGCAAACGTTGTACCAGAGGACGCTGGCCCGGAAAAGCTTGTCCACCAAGGGCAAGCACTTGTCTGGGGGTGTCGGGTAGGGGAGAAACCAAACACTTTGGGTGTTTTTGTGGGATAATGCCCACAGTTCCCATCTCTACCCGTGTTCGATAGGATGGTCCCTCTATGAAGCGCATCCGAAAAGTCGTAATTCCAGCCGCTGGCTTGGGCACGCGTGGTCTCCCCTTCACCAAGGAGATTCCCAAAGAACTCGTTCCCATTATTGATACGCCTGCGCTGCAGTACATTGTGGAAGAAGCGGTTGCTTGTGGCATCGAACAAGTGATCTTTGTCACGAGCAAGGGAAAGTCTGCGCTTGAAGATTACTTTGACCCTTCTCCCGCGCTGGAAGCTTTTCTCGAGCAGCGAGGTAAAAAAGAACTCGCTGCCCAAGTGCGCCGCATCGGAAGCATGGTCGACGTCGTGTCCGTCCGCCAAAAAGAGCCTAGGGGGCTGGGCCACGCCGTTTTGTGCGCCAAAGAGGTTGTTGGGGATGAGCCGTTTGCAGTGTGCTTAGGAGATGAAATCAACCCCCCTTGGAACGGTCGGCCTGCTACCGGGCTAAAAAGCCTGATAGAAATCGCGGAGCGGGAAAGCGAATCTGTTATTGGGGTTATGGAAGTTCCTCGCGAGGAAGTTTCTGCTTATGGTGTCATTGATACCGGCGGGGAGCCGGTCGAGGCTTTCAAAGCAGTCCGCGTGAGCAAAACGGTGGAAAAGCCGCGACCGGAAAGCGCGCCAAGTCGGTTTGCAATTATTGGGCGCTATGTTTTTCAGCCCGAAATTTTTGAGTATTTAGAACGCATCACGCCGGGGGCATCGGGCGAGATTCAGCTTACGGACGCTATGGACGGGTTGGCCCAAAAAGGAAAACTCCAGGCCCTGCTCTCAGCAGATATTCGCTACGACGTCGGCAATCACTTGTACTATGTCCTGGCCCAAGTCCACGCTGCCTTGGAACGTCCCGAACTCGCGGCGCGCCTGCGGCCCCTGCTGACACAGCTTTTGGAGAGGCGATGAAGTTCTTTTTTGTAGCAGCATTTATTTTCTTGGGCCAAGCCCATGCTTTTTTTCCACCAGTTTCGGAAATCGTTGCCGATGCGGTTAGCGGTAGAAAACCTACCGAAGCAGTCGAGATTTCTTTTCGACACCAGGTGCAAATCAGGCCGGGTGAATCGGTGGAAGTCTTGGAGCAGTTCTTGGGGGGACGTGGAAACGGCTTGTTTCGGTGGCAAGTGGCGGGGCAGCCACCTGTCTACGCGGAGTGGAATGGCAAAGGGTATAGTTTCCGCAATGCCAAGCCGATCGCCAGCCGCACGAATGCGTTCATGGACTATTTTCTGGTGAGCAGTGGGCCAGAATATTTGGATCGACTTTTGCGTGAGCGTTTTATCCGCCGGGATCAGCTGACTCAGTTTAAGGGGTCGTATCAGATGCAAGGGGACCCCAAGACTTGGAATCCCAAAGATCATTTTATTCGCCACTCCGATGTCTATCTCTCTAGGTATGGCAGCCAGTTTGGTATCACAGTGGCTGGTGTGAGCGAAGGTGATCAACGACGGTTGGTAGCGTTTAGCAAGACGACAAAAAATCTTTTGCGCTTGGAGTGGGGGGCTGGCGCTGAGGCGGTGGCCTGGGAATTTTCTGGAAGTGTTGTCCAACCCGTATTGGGCAGGCTTCCTCGCCTGGCTGTGCTCCAGGTGGGCGGAACCGAAAAAGTGCGAACGACTTTAGTTTCTGCCAAGCCGGCCAAACGGGATACGGTTGCTACGGCCCGGTTGGAGTCTAAAGAATCTTCCTCGGCTTCGGTGCCAACGGGCGCAATGGACGAAGCGCTCCACCTGTTGTTGCGTTATCGCTAATGGAAAAGCTCGTTGATTTGGCAGTTCCGGTAAAAGTCGGCAGTTCTTTTCACTACCTCTTGGATGAATCCAGTAATTGCAACTTGCGGGTGGGAAGCGTTGTACAAGTCACTTTTGCCCGACGCAAAACCCATGCGTTTGTTCTCGGGTTTCCGGAGACGACCGAAGTCGAGCGGAAAAAACTCAAGCCGATCGAAAGCGTGCTGATAGCGGAGCCGCTTTTTGACGAAAAGATGCTGAAGTTTTTTCGCTGGGTCGCGGACTATTATTGCCACCCATTGGGAGAAGTGATTTCGGCGGCTCTACCCAAACAGTTTGTCACCGCAAGCGAGAAGCGCAAAGCCAATGCTTCCAAGAAGGCTGACTTGGATTTTGCCACTTTCGCGAAGGCAGCTCCTCCAGCTCTCACCGAAGAACAAACAAAAGCCCTCTCGCTGATAGATTCCGAATGCGAACGGCCAGTTCTTTTGCACGGGGTGACCGGCAGCGGGAAAACGGAAGTTTATATTCGTGCACTCGAATCGGTGTTAGCGCAGGGCAAGGGAG
>JACCDG011267841.1_pt1 | contig 17389 bp, 17 predicted proteins | sample 7442471 | NCBI WGS metagenome assembly JACCDG01 (sample SAMN15323444, study PRJNA562643) | freshwater metagenome | isolation source: river surface water | place: USA:Blue River Watershed | collected 2017-08-17 | reverse complement strand
TCCGTAAGAAAGACTCGCCGCGTTCTCTCCAAGCTTGACTCCGCGTCCTCCGGCTTCGACACCAATGATTTCGACCTTCTCATCGGGAACAAAGGCATGGAACATGCCAATGGAGTTGGAGCCGCCACCCACGCAAGCAAATATGGCGTCCGGCAACGCACCGTGACGCTCGGGACACTGCGCTCTTGCTTCGCGACCGATGACGGCCTGCAATTCGCGCACGAGATACGGATAAGGATGCGGCCCTACTGCGGAGCCTAAAAGATAAAACGTACTCGTCGGGTCGGAGACCCAATCACGCAATGCTTCGTCGATGGCCGCGCGCAAGGTTTGATCGCCCCCTGTCACGGGCACGACCTCCGCGCCCAGTAACCGCATGCGACCGACATTCGGCGCTTGGCGCTCCATGTCGATGGCGCCCATGTAGACCACACACGGCAGCCCGAGCCTCGCACAGGCGGCGGCACTCGCCACACCGTGCTGGCCTGCCCCCGTCTCGGCGACGATGCGCTTGGCGCCGAGTCGTTTGGCGAGCAAAGCCTGACCGACGGCGTTATTAATCTTGTGTGCGCCGGTGTGCGCAAGATCTTCGCGCTTGAACCACACATCGGCGCCCCAGAGCTCGGATAACCGCGGCGCATGCGACAGCGCCGTGGGTCGTCCGACCCAATGTCGCAGTTGGCCCGTATATTCGCGCTGAAAATCTTCGCGGTGCAGATGCTCCCGCATTCCAGCCTCAAGACGCTCGAGCGCAGGAATCAGCGTCTCCGGGACATAACGGCCACCGTACGGGCCGAAACGCCCTCGGGCATCTGGGAAACGACCCGCGAGCTCGGCGTCTAGCAGCGCGCGTTGCTCCGTGGCAGTGAAAGAAACATGGGCATTCATTCGGATAACTCCCCGAAAGCAGCACGTGCCGCCTTCACGAATTCATGAATTTTTTGAGCTGACTTGAGTCCAGGCGAGGATTCGACACCACCCGAGACGTCGACACCCCAAGGCCGAACCTGTCGAATGGCATCGTGGACGTTTTGCACATTGAGCCCGCCCGCCAACAGCAAACGCGTGCGCGTCGAGAGCGTTCGTGCCAATAGCCAGTTTGCCGTTCGTCCCGTGCCACTCTGCGCACCTTCGAAAAGGAGACAGTCGGGTAGCCGGTCGGGGATGGGTTCGTTCTCTCGAAACACGGGCAGCACCCGCTCGTGTGCACGCCGCGGCAGGGACGACATGTCGTGCTGATCGGTCTGCAGCAGATCAGGCGAAAAAACGTCGAGAATTTCATCGACCGTCGCGGCAGGTGGTTGCCGGGTGACCGCAACACACCACGCCTTGCCCCGAGCTGGCTCGGCCAATCGTGCGGCGTGAGCCACCGAGACTTGGCGCACTGAAGAGGCAAAGACGAAGCCGAGCGCATCTGCGCCGGCTTCAAGAGCCGCCGCCACGGACTCTTCGTCGCGAAGCCCACAGACTTTCACGAACACGCTGCAGACCTCTTCGCCGATCGCCCCGCCGCCAGCATCTGCGCAGCCAGATCGCGTGGGTGGTCACCACTCATCAGCGCGCTTCCGACCAGTGCAAGATCGTATCCCGCGGCAGCCAATCGCCTGGCATCGTCGGCCGACGCAAGACCACTTTCTGCAACTCGCGGCAACCAGTGCGGGAGTTTTGGTGCAAGGGTCTCGAGATGCCCCGGAATGACTTGTAACGAAACGAGGTCGCGGCAATTTACGCCGAGTAGTACGAGGCTACCCGAAGTGGCAGTCGACCGAAGTCCGATTCGCGGCTCGATCAGTCGAGTAGCTGTCTCGACATCTCGCTCATCGAAGGCCTCGAGCAAGATAAATAAGCCTTGTTCGAGCGCTGTGTCGAAGAGGCTCGCCAGGACACCCATCGGCAGCATGCGAAGAATGAGCAATACGCCGCCCGCCCCCGCCGCACGCGCTTCGAGCACCTGATAAGGATCGACGAGAAAATCTTTGCGCATCGTCGGCACGGCGTGGGACTCGAGCGCCAAGGCGGCACGTTCGAGGTGCTCCAAAGCACCATCGAAGCGGGATGGCTCGGTCAAAACAGAAACGGCCGCAGCGCCCGCTTCGGCGTAGGACGCGACGCGCTGCTCGAGGTTGTCTTGGTCACTCTGACGCAACTGACCGAGAGCAGGTGAGCGCAGCTTCATCTCTGCGATCAGATCGAAACCTTCCGCAGATTGTTGCAAACGCTTGGCAGGATCGAGGTCACGAATGCTTGCCAACAACTCGGATTGCGGTCGGCGAGCACGCGCGGCACCCACTCGATCGCGACTGCGCGCCGCCATCGTCGCGAGAAAATCAGGCTCGCTCATCGACCGAATTCCTTGATGTGATCGAGCAGTGTTGCAGCACGGCCGTCATCGATGACGGCGTTTGCGAGCGCAACACCCTCTCGCGACGAGCCGACCTTACCCGTGCATTCGAGTGCGATGGCCGCGCCCATCACGAGCGCATCACGATGTGCACCGCGGTCCTCGCCTCGCAACACCCGGTCGAGGGCTGCCGCATTGAAACTAGCATCACCGCCTGTCAGCGCTGCAACGTCGCAGCGGGGAAGTCCGTAATCTTCCGGCGTACGCTGGGATCGCTCGACACGACCGGCTCTCACATCGAATACGACGAATGGGCCCAAAGGTGTCGGCTCATCCCAACCGTTTGCACCGTGTATCACCCAAGCACGGATCAGCCCCGGCATACCGCAGAGCGCTTGTGCCATCAATTCGGCCGTGGCCTCATTGAAGGCGCCGACGATCGCAAACGGCGGCGCAGCAGGATTCGTAAGTGGTCCGAGTACATTGAATACGGTGCGAACACCCAGTGCCTGACGGACCGGCGCAATCGACTTCATCGCAGGGTGATAGTGCGGCGCGAAGAGGAATGTGAAGCCTGTTTGCTCGAGACACTCTCCCGCTCGCGCCTCATCGAGAGGCAACGGGAGCCCTAATTTCTCGAGTACGTCGGCACTTCCCGACCTACTCGAAATCGAGCGGTTACCGTGCTTGATGACGGGAATCCCGCACGCCGCACTCAGCAAGGCGGAGCCGGTCGAAATATTGACACTGCCGGATGCATCACCGCCGGTGCCCACGATATCGATGGCCCGCGCTCGAATGCTCTCTGCAATACGGGGTCGTCGCGCGAGCTCACGCATCGCTTTGGCAAACCCGCGAAGCTCATCACCGGTCACACCCTTGGCGCGCAAAGCGGCCAGTAGCGCGCCACCCAACGCGGCGGGCGTCGAAGGATCGGCGAGCGCCGTGAGAATCGTGCTGGCCTCGAGTTCGGATAAGTCTTTCCGGTCGAGTAAACGCTCGAGCAGAGGACGCAGACTCTCGGGTCCGCTCATCGTCGACCTCCCGTCTGCGCCAAAAAATTACGCATCAGAAGAGGCCCTTCCGGCGTGAGAACGCTCTCGGGATGAAACTGCACGCCCTCGACCATCAGCGCTCGATGGCGAAGACCCATGATCTCACCCTGGTCGGTACGCGCAGTGACCACCAGTTCGGGCGGTAGCGATGACGGCTCTGCGATCAACGAGTGATAACGACCGACTTGGCACGGAGAAGGCATTCCGGAAAACAGCCCGAGACCATCGTGGGTGACGAGCGACGTTTTGCCGTGCATCAACCGGCCGGCGCGAACCACTTTGCCACCGAAGACTTCGGTGATGGACTGATGCCCGAGGCAGACACCGAACACGGGTACGAGTCCCGCGAAGGCGCGGATGATGTCCATGGAGATGCCAGCGTCGTACGGCGTGCCGGGGCCGGGCGAAATGCAGACGTGGCTGGGCTTCAGCGCCAAAGCCTGCTCGACCGTGATCTCGTCGTTGCGACGAACGTCGACCTCGGCGCCTTCGACGAGGAAGGCCTGCACCAGGTTGTAGGTAAAAGAGTCGTAGTTGTCGATCAGCAGCAGCCGGACGCTCACGACACCTCTCCTGCCATCTGCAAGGCTCGAGCGGCCGAAGCGCTTTTGGCGAGCACTTCTTCGTATTCGCTTTGAGGATGACTATCGGCCACGATGCCGGCGCCCGCTTGGTAGGAATACTCATCGCCTCGAAACACGAGTGTTCGGATGGTGATCGCCTGATCCATGTCGCCTTGCGCACCAAAATATCCGACCGTCCCGCCGTACAAACCGCGACGCACGGGTTCGAGCTCATCGATGATTTCCATGGCGCGAACCTTGGGGGCTCCCACCAAAGTGCCGGCCGGAAACGCTGCGGCAAATAAATCGAACGCGTCGCGACCTTGGGCCAACTCGCCGTGGACGCCGCTGACGATATGCATGACGTGGCTATACCGTTCGATGGAGCGATAAGGGTTTACGTGTACCGTCCCGGCGCGAGCCACACGACCCAAATCGTTGCGCGCCAAGTCGACGAGCATTACGTGTTCGGCGTTTTCTTTAGCGTCTGCCAGTAATTCCTGTTCACGTCGACGATCTTCGAGATCATCAGCCGCGCGCGGCCGCGTACCTGCGATGGGGCGTAGCTGCGCGTGACCCGCGGAGAGCTTCACGAGCGCTTCGGGGGAGGAACCCACGACTTTGATGTCATCCAAAGCGAGGTAGTACATATAGGGCGAAGGATTGATGAGTCGCAGAGCGCGATAGGCATCGAACGGATCGACCGAGTGCCGCCCCGAGAATCTCACCGACAGCACGAGTTGATAGACGTCGCCTGCTGCAATGTATTCCTTGGTACGCGCGACCCCATCGAGGAAATGGCCTTGTGACATCGAGGCTTCGGCCAAAGAAAATCCACTAGACGTCTTCGGTTGCGGTACCGCACCTCTCAGCGCTGCGATGACTTCGCGGCGTAGCGACTGACGCTCGGACTCGCTGCCCGAGTGCAGCAACGCGATGCCTCGGGTCAGATGATCGAAGACAAGCAGCGAAGACGGAGCGACGTAATGCATGTCCGGCACCGCGGATCCCGCGGGCGGGCGGGCCCGCAAACGCTCGAACCAGCGTACGACGTCATAGGAGGAGTACCCGACGAGGCCGCCGGCAAGCGGAAACCCGGGGCCGGCTCCGGGTGCAGTCGGCCGAGGCGCTTTGGCGAGCGCTGTGCGTAAGGCATTGAGCAGCTGCGCTTGATCGGCGGGCAGCGGTCCGCACGCCGAGCCTAACCACTGACCTCGGCCATCGAGTCGAAACTGAAACGCGGCGTCGCCGAATCCGATGAACGAATAGCGCCCGAGGCGCTCCCCTCCCTCCACGCTCTCGAGCAGGAAGGTGGGCCTGAACGCATGAAGCTTCAGGAAAGCGGAGACCGGTGTATCGAGATCACCGGATATATCGAATGGCGGCTTCATAAACGAAAAAACCCATCCCGGAGGGTATCCGGAGATGGGTTTGCTGGCTTGAACCTCTTGCTAGTGTGATCGAACAGCGGCGCCGGCGCCCTCTCCTTTAAGAGAGTCGCCACCAACCCAAACGACGGCCGTCGCAACGGGCGCTGGAGTCGATTTTGGTATGCAGGCTGCTCATGACGTCGAGAAGTATCCCCGTGGGCGGTATTCGCGTCAACGGGCGACCAAAATCAGTCCATTCACCGCAAGACCGATGATCAGCAGGCCGATCGCGATCATCGCAGCCCGGGGTGGAACATGCTTGGCGACCCATGCTCCGACAGGCGCGGCGATGACGCCGCCACCGAGCAATGCGATGACGAGATCGAACCGGTCCCAGTCGAAAGTGAAAAGAAAAGTGATGGAAATCGTGAGCGTGACGAAGAACTCGGCTGCGTTGGTCGTGCCAATGGCATAACGCGGCGGGACTCCGCGAGCGATGAGCGTCGGCGTAGTCACCGTCCCCCAACCCCCGCCACCGACGGCATCGAGAAAACCGGCTACCCCACCGAGCGCATGGCTCGGGGCGCGCGCGAGACCGGGCTCACTGCGTGACCAAGCACGTCGCAACAACAGAATTCCCGTCAGCAGCAGGTAGATCCATACGAAGGGCTTCAATAGATTGCCGTCGAGATTGCCGAGTAACCATGCACCGACGGCACCACCGACCATGCCCGGCAACACCAGCTTGAAAAAAATCTTTCGATCGAGATTTTTGAACCACGCGTGCGAGACACCCGAAGCGCCCGTAGTGAAGACCTCGGCCGCGTGGACGGTGGCGCTTACGAAAGCCGGCGGATGTCCCATGGTCGTTAAGAAGGCGCTCGCCGAAACGCCGTACGCCATGCCGAGCGCTCCATCGATGAGTTGCGCCGCAAAGCCGACGAAGACGAGAGGCCAGAATTCGGGGGACAGGCCGTCCATGCGCCTATCGTACATAATGCGCATATGAAATTTTCTCTCTCTTACCGCTTTGTGCTGCCTTTGGTCGCCCTCATGACGCTCAATGCTTGCTCGCGTGATACCACCCCCGAAATCGAAGGCCTACGCGTCGGTCCTTGGCGGGCCGTATTACAAGTCCCGGGCGGCGATTTGCCTTTCGGGATGTCCGTTGCCGCAAAAGACGGGAAACCGATCGTCACGCTGGTCAACGGACCTAATCGTGTCGACGTAACCGAACTCACCATCGACGACAACGAAGTCACGATGCTGATGCCGGGTTTCGAAAACAAAATCGTGGCGAAAATCGACGGTGGTGCGCTGCGGGGCACGCTTACCATGGTCAAGGCCGAGGGGAAACTCCAACTCATCCCCTTCGTTGCCATGCACGGTCAGACGTGGCGTTTTTCTGAACCGTCCGCAACGCCACGCGCGGGCACTGACTCGAACACGCCGATCGAGGGGCGCTGGGCGTTTACTTTCGGCGAAGGCGACAAGGCATCGCCAGCGGTCGGCGAGTTCGTACAGCGAGGCACCATCGTCACCGGAACCGTCATGACACCGACCGGCGATCATCGGTTTCTCGATGGCGAATTCATTGACGGCGAACTTCGACTCTCGAAGTTCGATGGTGGTCACGTCTTTCTCTATCGAGGAACGCTGCAAGACGACGGGTCTATGCGCGGCAAGTTCTGGTCAGGAACGGCTTTCGAAGATAGCTTCGTCGCTCGACGGGACGACAACGCTTCACTGGGTGATGCCGAGAACGCGACAAAACTCGTTGGCAAAGCCGATCGCCTCGACTTCCGTTTCCCCGATCTCGCCGGACACGATATCTCGATCAACGATCCGTTCTTCTACGGCAAGGTCGTCATCGTGACGCTCGCCGGAAGTTGGTGCCCGAACTGTCACGATGAGGCCGCGTTCCTCGCGGAGCTGCACCGCAAACGGCGCGCGGAGGGGTTAGAGGTGATCTCACTGATGTTCGAGCAGTTCGGTGACTTCAAGCGCGCTGCGGAAGCCACCGATCGCTTCCGTCGTCGCTACGGCATCGAATATACGACGCTGATCGCCGGAACCTCCGACAAAGACGATGCAGCCTCAAAGCTGCCGCAGCTCAACGGGGTCTTCGCTTTTCCGACGACGATCTTCGTCGATCGACAAGGCAAAGTGCGCAAGATTCATACGGGTTTCTCCGGGCCGGCGACGGGCCAGCACTACGACAAGTTGGTAGTCGACTTCACCAAGACGCTCGATACGCTCTTGGCAGAAACGCCACCTCCGCCCTTGCCTTTGCCCAAAATCTGACGGAGCCCTGATATGCCCTCCTTCGATGCCGTCTCGGAAATCGATGCCCACGAACTCACTAACGCGGTCGATCAGGCCAATCGCGAGCTATCGCAGCGGTTCGACTTCAAAGGAACGGCCTGCAAGTTCGTGCTGCGCGAGAAAGACTTCACCGTTGAGGTACGCGGCGAAGTCGAGTTTCACCTGAAGCAGATGTTGGACATCTTGAAGCTGAAGCTCACCAAACGCGGCATCGATATCGGCTGCCTCGACGTCAAAGACGCACAGACCAATCTTGCCGAGGCTCGGCAACATGTGGTGTTACGTCATGGCATCGATCAGGACTGCGGCAAGAAGATCGTCAAGTTGATCAAAGACTCGAAACTCAAGGTCCAAGCCGGCATTCACGGCGACAAAGTACGGATCACCGGAAAGCAGCGAGACGACCTGCAAGCGGCTATTGCGCTACTTCGCAAAGAGAAGTTCGATCGGCCGCTGTCTTTCGACAATTTCCGCGACTAGCGCTTACTCGCGCGCTGTGCGCGCATCGACCTGTCGCGCCCAATAAAAGTAGAACGGCACGCCGAGCGCGATGACACCGACGCCGAGCAGCGCCTGCTTTGGCGTGGCGTACAGCGCGCTCGCGAGTAGCGCCACCGAAACCAACACGAAGATCACTGGTGTAAACGGATAGCCCCAAGTTCGGAAGGGTCGCGGCAGATCGGGCTCACGTACTCTGAAAATTATGACGGCTGCTGCGCTCAGCGCGTAAAAAAGACAAGACGCGAAAACGACTGAATCGGTCAGCGTATCGAAAGTTCCCGATATCGCGAGCACACTCGCCCACCCTGCTTGTGCGAGCACGGCATTCACCGGAACCCTCGTGCGGGGCGACAACTTGGCGAGCGGTTTGAAGAACATGCCGTCTGCCGCCATGGCGTAGGGCACGCGCGAATTGGCGAGGACGGACGAATGCAGCGAACCCAGTGACGACAACATGAGCGCTGCCGCCATGAACGTTACCGCGAACGGCCCTGCGAACGAAGCAAGCACCTCAGTCGCAACCGAAGAGGTCGCCGAAACGCTGGCCACATCGGAGGGTGCGAGCACGTAGAAGTAGGCCGCATTGACGCCCACATAAAGCACGATCACGAGCAGCGTGCCCCAGATGAACATCCGAGGCAGGTTACGTTGGGGGTCTTTCACCTCTCCGCAAAGCGGCGCGACGTTATTCCAACCATCATAAGCCCAGAGTGCTCCGAGCATCGCAGCGCCGATGCCCGCAATTCCGCCCATTGCGCTGGCTTCGACGCCCTCGCAAGTGCCACCCGATGCCGACGCCGCAAAATTTCCGAAGTCGCCGCTGCCAAAGGCAAACGCACCGACACCCACACCGACGACGGTCAATACTTTGAGCACCGTGAGCAATGTCGCTGCACCACCCGTAGCGGTCACCGAGGCGCAATTGAAGAACGTGACGACCCACAAGGCACCGAGAGCGAAAATCGTGATCCCCGGCACTTCGATACCACCACCGAGAGGCAGTGTGAGCCAGGTGGAATCGAGCGCTCCACCGAGCGCGGTGTTCAAAAATATCGCAAACCCGACGGCGAGCGCCGCTTGGGAACCGGTCTTCATGATGGCGAAGACGGTCCAACCATAGAGAAAGCTCGTCAAGCGGCCATAGGCCCTACGAAGGAAGACATAGTCGCCCCCTGCGGCGGGCATCATCGACGCGAGTTCCGCGTAACAAAATGCACCCAGCAAAGAGAGCAGACCCGCCGCGGCCCAAACAGCCATGACGATCAAAGGATCGTCGACGTTGCAGGTCATGACGCGGGTCTTGAGAAAAACGCCGGTTCCGATGACGTTCGCCACATTGATGGCGATGCCTGCCGACAATCCGAGACCGCGATTGAGTTGGGTCATCGAGGCACTCGATCGAGCTGCTGGCACAGCCCAGGTACCGAGTCGATAGCGCTTGGCCCCATACGAGTAAGACGAACGTCCGAATAAGTAAGCACTTGTTTGTTGGCAACCGCTTTGATCGATGGGAACCGCGCCCAACGCTCACGCCAGTCTCGAGCAGTGATGGGCGGCGCCGTCATCAAAATGACGTCTGGGTTCCGCTTCTTGATGTCCTCGAACTCGACGATGGGCGACGGGTAGTCGATATCGTCATAGAGATTTCGAGCACCACAGTGACGCAGGGCGTCGGATACGACGTTGCGACTACCGACGGTGTAGAGCGGCACGTCCCAGATCATGAAAAAAACGTCTAGGGGGCGACGACCCGACGGTGATTTTTTGGGCAGCGCAGCGATCTTCGACTCCATCGAACGTGCAGCTTGGTCAGCGACCGAGGAGGTTCCTGCAAGAACACCGAGCCGACGAACGGACTGCGGAATGTCGCCGAGCGTACGAACACTCACGTAGTACACGTTCAACTTGAGTTTGTTGACGAGACTGTCGATGACGAGTTCGTTGGTCAGATCTTTCCAGACGACGACGGCATCAGGCTTGAGCGCGATCAGCCGATCGAACACCAGCGCGTTTGCATCGCCGATGCGCTCGATTTTTTTGGCGGCTTCGGGTGCATCGGCGCCCGTCACGGTAGCGAGCACTCGATCGCCCGCACCCGCGGCAAACAACATTTCGGTCGCCCCTGGCGCAAGGCTCACGATACGCCGAGCGGGCGTCGTGATACGCAGCGTCGCTCCGGTGTCGTCGCGTACCGTGATGGTCTGTGCCGACGCAGAGGGCGCTAACTCGATCAGCGATGCCGCGGCGATCAAAAGCACCGCCAGAATCGGCGAGGGACCGATCATTTGGAGTCGCTGCGACAAGCGGAGCAGCCGGCAGGAGATTCGAGTTGACGACGAAGTCGGTCGAGGCGACCGCGCAAAGGTGGCAACGTGCGATGAGCTGCTCTGACGAGCCGCAAGCGCCAGGCCGGACCTGACACCGTCCAGAACACGTAGACCGAAGATCCGATCACGATGAGCGCAACGATCAACTGCTGCCAGACGTCGTGTTGCATGGTGATCATCCGACCGAGAACCACAGGGCGAGTCGATAGGTCGCGAAAGCGGCGAGATAGGCGAGTCCAAAGAGATACACCGTCATGATGAGAGGATAGCGCCAACTGTTAGTCTCGCGCTTCACAACGGCAAGCGTGGCCAGGCACTGCGGTGCGAAAACGTACCAGGCGAGTAGCGCGAGGCCCGTCGCGAGGCTCCACTGACTCGCGATTACGGTCGAGAGCGCGGTGGACACCGCCGCCTCATCGCCAGAGAGCGCATAGACCGTGCCCAACGCCCCCACAGCCACCTCCCGAGCGGCGAGGCCCGGAATCAAGGCGACGGAAATCTGCCAATTGAAGCCGATCGGTGCAAGCACCACAGCGAGCGCTCGACCCAGTTGCCCCGCAAAACTGTATTCGATCGCGGCGCCGGTCGCGCCTGCGGGCGGCGCGGGATAGGTCGAGAGAAACCACAACACCACCATAAGCGCGAGGATGATTCCGCCCGCTCTGCCGAGGAAAAGGCGCGCCCGTTCCCACAAGCCGAAAGCGAGATTTCCGAGACGCGGCCATTGGTAGTCGGGGAGTTCGAGCATCAGCAGATGCGTGTCGTTTCCGCCTCGAAATTTTTTAAGCGTCCAGGCGACGAGAAGCGCGCCCGCGATACCAGCGAAGTAAAGAGCGAACAGCACCACGCCCTGAAGGTTGAAGCCGCCAAGGTCTCGATCGGGAATGAACGCCGCAATGATCAAGGCGTAGACCGGTAGTCGGGCGGAGCAGGTCATGAGCGGCGCAACCATGATGGTCGCCAACCGATCGCGCATACTCGGGATAGTTCGTGTCGCCATGATGCCGGGAATCGCACAGGCAAAGGACGACAGCAGAGGGATGAAGGCGCGCCCGGAAAGTCCGACCGAACCCATCACACGATCGAGAAGATAAGCAGCCCGCGGCAAGTAACCGCTGTCCTCGAGTGCGAGGATGAAGGCGAACAAAATGATGATCTGCGGCAAAAAGACGATGACGCTACCGACTCCGGCGATGATGCCGTCAGCGAGCAAGCTCCGCAGGGGTCCGTCGGGCATGCTGCTCCTTACCCAGTCTCCGAGCGATGTAACACCCGCGTCGATCAGATCCATGGGCAGCGACGCCCAACTGAATACGGCTTGGAATACAAAGAAAAGAAGGACACTCAATACGAGCAGACCGAAGAAGGGATGCAGCAGGAATCTGTCGACCGCCGCAAAGAACTCGCTGCGGGCAGGCTCGCGATATCCGCAGGCCGCGAGGATGCGGGCCGCCTCGACATGGGTCTGCTGCACGTCATCGGATGACGGCTCGCACCACTCAGACGCCGGAGAACCAGTACCCACTTCGGGCGACAGTTCATCGAGATAACGAATCAGCGTGTCTGCTCCACCACGAGCAACCGCTACCGTTTCAACCACCGGCGCGCCGAGCTCTTTCGAGAGTCGTTCGCGATCGATGGAATAACCTCGCTTACGCGCGAGGTCGGACATATTGAGTACGACGATCATCGGCAGCCCGAGTCGTTTGACCTCGAGCGCTAGCCGCAACGACAGTGGAAGGTGGGTGGCATCGGCCACCAACACGATCGTGTCGGGCCGGGGTTCAGACGCGACTCGTCCGAGCGCGACGTCGCGAGTGATCGCCTCATCGAGCGTGGTCGGCGTCAGGCTGTATGTGCCAGGGAGATCGAGGAGGCGATATCGACGCCCCGAGGCGGAGCGGTGGTACCCCTCCTTTCGCTCGACCGTCACGCCCGGGTAGTTGGCCACCTTTTGGCGGCTACCCGTCATTCGATTGAAGAGTGCGGTCTTGCCGCAATTCGGCAAGCCGATCAGTGCGATTCGTGTCTCTGCGGTGCTCATCGGATTTTCACCCGCTCCGCTTCCTGCCGACGCAAGGCGAAGGTTGCACCGCCGACCCGGACAGCAACGGGGTCATCGGCAGGCCACATGGCCGCCACCAGTTCAACCAAGGCGCCAGGGTAAAACCCGATCTCGAGGAGGCGCCGAGCCAGCAGATCGTCGGCATCGACCCGCTCGACCACGGCCGATTCCCCAGCCTTGAGGCCGGAAAGCGTCCGCGGAGTTTGGCCGACATCGCCCATGGCTAAAGTATCCGACAGCCCGCCCCGCGTATGCAATTGCGGATCATTCTCATTTGTCGATTGGGTTTGAGGTACCCTTCTCTTCACCATGGACGGCAGCGGCGACGGTCAGAACAGGCAGGTCAACGTGTTCGGCGAGCCCCTCGCCGACTGTAGTCAGTCGCCGAAAACCGGCTGGTTCCGTAGCGGATGCTGCGAAACCGACGCCTCGGACGTCGGTTCGCACACCGTCTGCGCCGTAATGACTGCGGAGTTCCTGGAATTCTCTCGGTCCCGGGGCAATGACCTCTCCACGCCAAGGCCGGAATTCGGGTTCCCCGGACTCAAGCCGGGCGACCGCTGGTGCCTCTGCGCAGCCCGTTGGCAGGAGGCCTTCGAGGCGGGGTGTGCGCCCAAAGTCAGCCTGAAGGCGACCCATCGTCGCGCCCTTCAGGTCGTCACCCTCGCCGATCTCAAAATCCACGCGATCGATCTTGTCTGACCCTTCCGTCATCGGCGCCGCGGCGCTTTCGCCGCGCGACGCGTTCCGTCACGGCGTGCGCGATCTTTTGCCGGCGGCGCCCGGAGTTTTCGCGTGGGGCCTCGTCACCGGTGTGGCGATGGTGAAATCTGGCCTCGGCGTACCCGAGGCCATCGTGATGAGCTTGGTGGCCTATGCGGGAAGTGCGCAGCTTGCCGCGTTGCCGCTCATGGCGACGTTCGCGCCGATCTGGCTCATCGTCGTGACGGCGGTCATCGTCAATCTCCGATTCGTCGTGTACAGCGTGATGACTCGACAGCATTTCGCTGGGCTGTCGATGAATCGGCGAATCTGGCTGGGGTATCTGGTCGGGGACATCATGTTCGCCCGTTTTTCAGCGCTTCTCGAACGACAGCCCGATTACCCCCACCGCGTTGCGTATTACTTTGGAGGGGCGAGCTGCAATTGGATGTGGTGGCAGATCTCCTCGATCATCGGCATCCTCGCAGCCACGCGAATTCCTGTCTCTTGGGGGCTCGAGCTCGCAGGCACGTTGACGCTCATCGCGCTGATCGTCCCGCTGTGTCGCCAGTGGCCGGTGTTCGCCGGGGCATCGGTCGCCGCCGTGACCTCGGTGCTGGCGCACGGACTGCCCCTTCGCCTCGGCTTGGCGCTCGGCATCGCGCTCGGTGTCGCCACCGCCTTCGTCGTCGAGCGAACACGGAGGCAAGCGTGATCGACTCTTATGTGCTGTGGGCCATTCTCGGCATTACCTTGGCCACGCTCATCACCCGTTCCGGGCCCCATTTGCTCGGGGCCCGGCTGCGCATACCCCCAGCCTTCGATGCAGCGCTGCGCTTCGCGCCTGCCTGCGCCCTGGCGGCCATCATCGCCCCGGATCTCGTTTTCACCGGAGACACCCTGAATTTGACGTTGGAGAACCCTCGGTGGGTCGCCGGAGTCGCTGCTGCCATTATTTTCGCTACAAGTCGCAGCATGATCGCGACAATTGTCGGCGGAATGACGGTTTTTTGGCTGCTCAAAGCTTGGTTTGCGGGGTGACAGGCGTCTAATAGAAAAACACGTGTTCACTAATTGACACGGTGTCAATCCGTTCGGCAATGTACGGGCCATGAGTTACCTCGCCGAACGCCGCCTGGAAGAAAAGGAACGCCGACGCCTCGAGATTCTCGATGCAGCAGAGGCCGTCGCGAGCGTCGTCGGCATCGAGTCGATGACCATGGAGCAAGTCGCTCGCAAGGCTCGGCTGTCGCGCGCGCTCGTGTATGTCTATTTTCGCGACAAGGCAGATCTGCTGATCGCCGTATCGATTCGTGCACTCGAGCAGCTGAACGATCGTTTCGAAGGCGTTCTAGCGCAACCCCTCAAAGGCCTCAAGCAAGTCGAGGCTTGCGGGCGTGCCTACGTCGATTTCGCACGAGAGTTCCCGGTGCGCTTCGAAGTACTGGCGCATTTCGAGGCGCATTCACCGACAGGTGATCTCGATCCGGCCTACGAAGAATTTTTGAAATTCGGCGAGCGTCCGCACGCCTCACTGACTCGAGCGATCGAGAACGGACTCAAAGATGGCTCGATCCGTAACGATCTCGGCAACCCCGCACTGCTCAGCTTCACGCTGTGGGGTCTCATGCACGGCATCATCCAGCTGACCATGCACAAGATCGGCGGGCTTCATCGAGCCGGTGTGTCAGCAGAATCTTTGATTGAGCACGGCTTCCGACTGGCGCTCGACGCCATGTCTCTCGGCCAATCTGCTCGAGCCTGAAACCATGCATACGCGTCTGTCCGCCGCTCGTTTCGGTTTTGCCGCTCTCGCCCTCGGTTTGGTGAGCGCCGCCGCCGCGCAGGGCGGCCCGACCCGCGAAGCAGGTGCGCTCACGGAATCGACAAGCGCTCGCGCTGTTCCCGTCGTCATCGAGGAATACGTCCGCGCAGGTATTACCTCTAATCTCGCGTTGCAATCGGCAACACTCGAGGTAGAGCGCAGTCAGGCGGCTTTGGATGCCGCGCGCGGAAAATTCTTCCCCGAAGCGACGATCGGCACGCGGTATACACGCGCAGAAGGCGGTCGCGAAATCACCCTGCCCATCGGATCGGCGCTCAATCCGGTTTATCTGACACTCAATGAATTACTGATCTCAGACGGAAAATCGCCGCGATTCGGTACGATCGAAGATCCCCGTTTCATGTTGCAGCGAGAGCAAGAGCAGGAAACTCGACTCAGCGTCCGGCAGCCGCTTTACGTTCCTGCGATTCCCGCTGCAGTCCGCGCTCGGCGCTCGTTGCTCGAAGCCAGCGAGTTTGCGCGCCTGGCGCTCATCGGCAGACTGCGTCGAGATATCACGGTGGGCTATCTGGATTGGCTACGCTCGAGCCGCGGTGCCAGCCTGATCGAAGCGAGTCGCGGTTTGCTCGCCGAAAATCTTCGTATCAACGAATCGCTGTTTCGAAACGGCAAGATCACTCAAGACCAGGTACTGCGTGCACAGGCAGAGCTGCTGGCGGTTGAGCAACAACTTACCGAGGCGCGCAATCTTCGCGAGCAGGCAGCGAGTTACGTCAATTTTTTGTTGAATCGATCTCTCGACTCGACACTCGAACCCGCCGATACCACGGGAGAAATTTCGAAAACGGTGGCCGATCTGTCGGCTTTGCGGGAGGCGGCCGTGGCGCGGCGCCCCGAATTTGCTCAGCTCGATCGAGTCGCCCGCGCGGCAAGTGCGCAGGTCGATGCGGTACGAGCAGCGAGAAAACCGTCCATAGCGCTCGCAATCGATGGCGGCTCTCAGGGCGAAGAGTATGAATTCGGTCGAGGCCGAAATTTTGCGACGGTATCCGTGCTGCTCAACTGGACGCTCTTCGATGGCGGCAGTCGGCGCGCCGAAGTCCGTCAGGCCCGCGTCGCGCAACGCCAAGCGGAACTTCAGCGTGAACAAGCCAGTCAGCAGATTCAGCTCGAAGTCCAACAAGCCTTGGACCGTTTGCAGGCGAGTGAAGCGTCTCTGAGAACTGCCGAGGCTCGCGCGGAGGCCGCACGCGCCGCATTTCGAATTGCCGGCCGAAAACGTGACGAAGGTGTGATCAGCCAAGTCGAGTTTCTCGACTCGCGCACCACGCTGACTGCTGCAGAACTCAACCTGAACGCCGTGCGCTTCGAATTACTCGGGCGCCAAGCGGAACTCGATTACGCCACTGGAGCGACCTTACCGTGATGCGATACGACATGAAAACACCGCTCCCCGTTCTTCTCATGGCAGCGTCTTTGCTGTTCGGTTGCAGTAAGGCTTCCGACAAGGACGCGGTGATCGAAACACCCGTGCGCGCGGCAGAGGCTACCGAGGGTCCCGCCGTGGCGCCCATCGAGGCGAATGGTCTCATCGGGGCACGCGACGAAATGAGACTGTCATTCAAGACGGGAGGTATCGTACGTCGTATCGCCGTTCAGGAAGGTGAGGCCGTCCGTCAAGGCACGCTGCTGGCGGAACTCGAGTTGACGGAAATTCAGGCGCAAGCCGAGCAAGCCTTACAGATGGCTCAGAAAGCGGACCGTGATCTCGAGCGGGGTGAGCGCCTGTATGCCGATCAAGTCATCAGTCTCGAAGCTCTACAGAATCTTCGAACGCAGGCTGCGGTAGCCCGAGCGGGACGCGATGCCGCACGCTTCAACCTCGGCTATTCGCGGATCACCGCACCACGCGACGGCGTGGTGTTGCGCAAGTTGGTCGAGGAGCGCGAACTCGTACCCCCCGGTCAACCGGTCGTCATTCTCGGTAGCGCAGATCGTGGACATGTTCTGAGATTTGCTCTGTCCGATCGCAATATCGTACGAATCAAGCCTGGTGATTCGGCGCGCGTTCGCCTCGATGCTTATCCGGGCGTTGAGCTCAAAGGTGTCGTGAGCGAAGTATCCTCGGCTGCCGATCCGCGAACCGGTCTCTTCCCCGCTCAGGTTCGACTCGATTCCGGAGCGGACATCCGCTTGGCGAGTGGGCTCGTGGCGAATGTCACGATCGAACCCGCTCAGTCCGGATCGGTGCGCTTCACTTATGTGCCGGTGAGTGCCATTGTCGAGGGAGAAGGTCGAACGGCCAGCGTCTTCGTCATCGACGGGACGACCGCCCGTAAGCGCTTGGTACGAGT
>JACCDG010103247.1_pt1 | contig 17397 bp, 12 predicted proteins | sample 7442471 | NCBI WGS metagenome assembly JACCDG01 (sample SAMN15323444, study PRJNA562643) | freshwater metagenome | isolation source: river surface water | place: USA:Blue River Watershed | collected 2017-08-17 | reverse complement strand
TAAAGAGATTAGTGATACGCCCTTTCAGCAAAAAGGAATGTTGTGCATGCAGTTGCACAGCCAGCAATAAGCTCAAAAGTAAGTGTCTCATACGAGCAAATATAGAGTTAAATCTGTTGAATGGAATTGATCGCTTTCAACACAGAATAGCTATCTTTAACGATTATTAAAATTAGTTGTTTTTGGTATGAAAAGAGAAAAATCTGCCGAATTATTCGAAAGAGCCAAATCCTGTTTTCCGGGTGGGGTCAATTCACCCGTGCGCGCTTTTCGCAGTGTGGGCGGAACACCATTATTTATTGAAAAAGGTAAAGGATCGCATATTTGGGATGCTGACGGGAATGAGTTTATTGATTACTGTTGCAGTTGGGGGCCGCTTATATTAGGTCATGCCAGCGATAAAGTATTGTCGGCGGTAGAAAAAACCATGCGCAATGGAACATCTTTTGGTGCCCCAACCCGATTAGAGAATGAACTGGCCGGGCTAATACTTGCTAACAATAAGTACATAGAGAAGTTACGCTTTGTAAGCAGTGGTACAGAAGCGGTAATGAGCGCTATACGATTGGCGCGAGGATACACCGGACGTTCTAAGATACTAAAGTTCGAAGGGTGTTATCATGGGCACAGCGACTCGCTGCTGGTAAAGGCCGGATCCGGTCTGGTAACCTTTGGCAACACCTCCTCGGCGGGCGTACCGGAAAGTTTTGTAAAGGAAACGATTGTGGTATCGCTAAACAACAAACAGGCACTGGAAGAGGCTTTTGCACAATTCCATCAGCAGATAGCCTGTGTAATTATTGAACCCATTCCAGCCAATAATGGCCTTTTATTGCAGGATAAGGAGTACCTGCAATCGCTGCGCGATATTTGTACAAAGAATGGAACACTCCTGATTTTCGACGAGGTAATTTCGGGTTTCCGCATTGGGTTTACCGGTGCGGCAGGCTATTATAACATACAACCCGATATTATTACTTATGGAAAAATTATTGGTGGCGGTTTCCCTGTTGGAGCTTATGGAGCCGCTAAAGAAATTATGTCGTGCATATCGCCCGAAGGTGGAGTTTATCAGGCCGGCACCTTAAGCGGTAATCCGGTGGCCATGACAGCCGGTATTGCCCAACTGAGCGAATGCCTGAAGTCCGGATTTTATAATGCGCTTGAAGAAAAAACCAAACAACTGACAACGGGTATACTGAAACAAACCTCCGGTAAATTCCCTCTTATGAAATTCTTCAGTGTAGGTTCTATATTTTGGATCGCCTTTACAAATAAGGAAAAAATTGCTTCAGCCGAAGATATTGATCCAGGCAGTATGAACTATTTCCGTAGTTTATATGCCGGCCTTCTCGAACAAGGCGTATACCTGGGGCCTTCAGGTTACGAGGTAGGTTTTATGAGTGAGGCGCATACGGCAGAAGATATTCAACTTACCGTTTCAGCTTTTGCCAAAGCGTTGGAACAGGTTGCAGAAACAACCAATGTATAATAATCCCTTATGTTATTCAGAGAGGCTAAGCTCAACGACATTGAGCAAATACAGAAAGTAAGAAACGCTGTAAAAGAAAATGTTCTATCCGATACCAATCTGGTAACAGATGAAGATTGCGGAGTGTTTTTAACTGAAAGGGGTAAGGGATGGGTTTGTGAAGCAGACAATAGGATTGTGGGTTTTTCCGTTGCCGATTTGCAAGATCATAATATCTGGGCTTTATTTGTGCATCCGGCTTATGATAAACAGGGTATAGGTCAGGGTTTGCATCAGCTTATGCTAAATTGGTATTTTAGTCAGACTAAAGAAACTGTCTGGCTGGGAACTGCGCCCCATACACGGGCAGAAGCCTTTTACAGAAAGGCCGGCTGGAAAGAGGTTGGAACACATGGAAAGGGAGAAATTAAATTTGAAATGAGCTTTGAAGATTGGGCAAAAATACCGAAGCACTAATGGTGTTTTAGCTGGAGGATCCTGATTGAATATTACACTTATTCCTTTTACTATGAGATGTACGGTGTGCGTTCCGCACGAATCATTTTGATGGATTGAAACCACGCATTTAATTATAATTTCAGTTATTAAACACCTGCCATGGAAAAATCAAAACTCATTCTCGATTATATTAAAGCGCTCATTTACCCTATATTAATAGCGGTCTTGTTTTGTGTATACCATAAGGAGTTAAGCAATTTTTTTGGCAACCTGTCGAAGATTAAATTAGGCGATATAGAGTTGAGCAAGGAAATTCAGCAGGAAAGCATGCAGAATAACCAGCAAATGAAAGCGGAATTGGACTCCATATTGGCCGTAATTAATCAGGATACGGCTTCTTCCTCCTCCGATCAGCAAAAGCGCGAGGAAATGATAAGTCGTATTCAGTCTGTACACAAGTCAATAAATGTTTCCCAAAAAATACTGGCGCAAAAGGTGGAAGCTATTTCTTCAGGAGACGAGAATAAATATGTAGAAATAAAAAACAAGGAAGAGGAGGCAGCCAACAGGGAAAAGGAAGCTTTTGATTATTTATTGGAAGAAGACTGGCAGAAAGCCGCAGAGTCTTTCTCAAATGCCGAGCAGAGTCTTAAGGGCTACCATAATTGTTATGAGTTGAGTCGCCTGTTGAAGAGCTTTTCATTGGCGGAAAAGAGAGAGAATAAATCGGAGTTAAGGATCTTGTATGATAAAATTTTGTCGGACTATACCTGGGGTATGCCTACCGAAGTTAAGAGTAAATTGCAGGATAAACGGGAGGCGTTAACGGAAAAGACTAATGCCTTAAACTACCAAGAGGAGTGGCTGAAGCCTGGCTATTATAATCCCTATTCCGGATTCCGGATTTTTTTATCGGAGCTGGCGAATAACGGAGAAGCGGTATTTCAATTGTGTGATGCGGGTGGGATCTCTTTAGAAAAGATGAGGTTGAGTGAAGGCAAGACGGCCCAGTTTAAAAATTTGGACTATGGCCGTATTTCCATACAATACATTCGTATAGGCAGGGCTGGAAAAAACCCGATTAATAAGGCTGTATATTACAATTTAACTGTTGTAAAATAGTGTTAAGTAAAAAGTAAAAAGCCATGCTTCTGCAGGCTCAGCAACCTAAGCCAAAAGGCTAAAATCGTGGTTAGCCATGAGTTTATTGATATTTCTATACGTCTTAATAATCTTACCCTAACAATAGTAGTTTTGGTGTCTATGCAAATTACCCGATGCCATTAAAAAACCGGTATCCGCAAGTTATCGGGGAAGTTTGTATAATTACGCAAACCGAATGATCTCAACTCAGGCCACTTATACCAATGTAATTCCGGCTGAGTCGGGAAAATCGTTTTTTGGCTATTCCTCGTTAACAATGGTAAATGCAGATGGATAAATAAGTTTAAACCAATCGACCGAAAGGAGAATTGAACCAAACATATTTCCAAACGGTGTAATACCTATTTCCGATAGGTATTACGTATAGTTGTGAACTACACCCGGCAGCACACAGACATCACCCTATCCCTCAAGCCATGTATAATTTTTCTTACTTTAAAGAACCAGACAAAGCCCAGTTATACCAATGTTATATTTTATTTGGTCCAATCCAAATAAAATATTTACAGTGGTAAATGCCGTTGCTATTAATGTTATGGTGCAATGTAGTGAAACGGAATTGGGTCATTATATTAATGCAAACGGTATTAGATAACATCACCCTTTTATTTTCTTTTTAGTGTACACCGGAACCGCTTGTGGATCTTTGTCATGTTTGGCAATCCATTCACTCACACTTATGTAATCTTTACTTCCTTTGTCGCGTACTACAGCAAAACCTTTGGCAACACACACCTTGAAATCGCAGATATATTTTGGACTACAGCCCACATATTTTACGATGCTGCCATTTACATACCTGTCCACTTTTACCGAGTCCGTTTTGGTACTGATATTCGCATCGTAGCCACTGGGACAGCGCCCGAAGTACTTCACTGCATTTTCTTTTTTTGCCGGACGTTCACTAATGGGTTTGCATACGTGCTCGTATATAAATTCGTATACCTCGCCATAATCATTCCCGCTGCGAACAAGCGATGTTTTGTTCACGCTGTTACTGAAAGAACAGAGTGTAAAGGCAATAATACCAATTATGGTTGTGCTGCAGAGGGAGATGGATGTTTTTTTCATGATGTTTTTGTTTCTAGTGTTAAGTAAAAAGTAAAAAGCCATAAGCCAAAAGGCTGAAATCGTGGTTAGCCATGAGTTTATTGATATTTCTATACGTCTTAATAATCTTACCATAACACTAGATTGTTTGAGATTTAAAAAGACGCAAAACTTTAGCCCACTTGAACAATAGCGCTTCGGCCACTGCCAAATTGATTAACCAACTGATCCAGGCGGTAAGTATAATAATGAAGAGGTGTTCCATTTGAGTGAATAATGAAAGCAGCGGTACCCATAAGCGTAAGCTTACCGCCGAAAAGGTAATCGCATAGCTCCTAACCATCCAGCGTTGGTGCTGATCGATCTGGTGTTTGCGGATGGTGCTTATGGCCATCCAGGTGGTATAGAACCACAGAATACTCATCAATACAAAGCCCAATGATGCGGCTGCTCCACCATTGGCAAAAAAAGCCATATACAAGCCGCTGGGTGATCCGGTAGCCAGTATGGCCATTACATATATCTTTCCCATTTGACGATGAGCTTTCGGATAATGTTTGCGTATGCAAGCTATGAACTGAAAAGGTCCTAACACAATAGCTAACATGCCACTGAGAATATGTACATAAAATACCGTGCGCCAAACCGGATGATGTACCACATTCTGCTTGGTGAGCAAAAAACTCACATCAGGTCTGAAGTTTAGGTACATGAAGGTTGTGCAGAACAATAGAAGGGCAAGACCTGTCATGAGCATGAATGGCAACCGCTTAATGTACTTTAATAGAAACATAGCACAAAAGAATTGGTTAGGATAAAAAATTATATTTCGATTTTTCGACAATTGTTATTCGTTCAATTTTAACTTCCTCATCTGTATTCTTCTTCGCCTGCGTTGATAAAAAGGAATAAGAGCAGATTGAAATTCCTTTGCAAAGGACAAGGTTTGAAGCGGATTGTTTCCTGCCGTAATTATTGCATTGCCGGAATATTCGTGCGAGGCTATGGCATGCTGCAATGTGCCCTCGGTCAATTTCATGTCCAATACAGACACATGATCAGCAGAAAAGAACACGTCCAATCTTATTGAAGTCCCTGATAATAAGCTAAACATTTCTTCTTCCCTGGGATCGGCAGCTACAGCAGAGGGAGTAAGCGAATCTAATAAATATCCGATATCAATTGCAGAGCAGGCACTAGATGTGCTGTGCGCACCAGTTGTCAGCAATACAAAATAAAAAATTCTTTTCGGTATTCCGGAAGATTGGGAAGTGGTAAAAATTCTATTCATTTTTTTTGAAATTTATTATCTGGTTCAGTGTGGAGAATGCCGGGCTTAAAACCCCAGGCTTTTATTCACTGGCGCTTTCAAACTTTAGATTCTTTTGTGCCGCCTGCTCGTGAATGGCTTTAAGCATTGCGGCATCCAATGAATTATCCGCTGTTTTTTCAACCCTTGCTTTCTCGGTAAGGTATTCGTTACGTAGTTTGTTTAGTTCTTCGATATGCTTCGTTATTTCTTCCCGCTCTTTGGTTTTGCTGGCTATGTATTTTTCTTTCTCTTCTTTGCTTTTGCCTTTTAGTACTGCTGGTAAGTCGGATTCTTTGATCTTTTGCACATCGAAATCTTTCTTCCTGGAAGCGTCAACCATATCCCAACTTGTATTGTCATAAAATTTACTACTTTTCGTAAGCACGCGACTGGCGGTGTTGACTGTTCCGTATTTTCTGGCATTGTTGTCCTGTGCTATCTGGTTAAGTTTTTTACTGTTGCCTTCGTAACCGTAGCTTACGTACGTCTCGTTCAGCTTATCGTTCAAGCCCGCTATTTCCGTATCGTAAGGTGTTTCTATATAAACGGTTTTCTGATTTTGCTCTATGCTCATGTAGTTGCCATGAGCCAGTGTGGCACCATTCTTCCAACCACTGTTTAAGCCTTCATTATAATTGCCGCAATAAATGGTATTGACGAAGATGTTTTTCTGGTTAGCGCTTTTGCACGATTCCGAATAGTTTACCTTGCCCTGTGTAAAGGCTTCGTTTCCGGCAATAAAAATAATCTGCAGATCTTCATTGTTATTTTCCCAATTTAGCTGATTGGTGGCCGCAGCAATTACCTGGCCGCAGTACTCTTCGCTGCCACTGGTGTGAAGGCTGAATAGCTTTTCAGATATAACATCCAGATCGTTGGTGAAATCCGACAATTGGCGTAAGTAACCAGCTTCGGCTGAAACCACAGCACTGCCATATTCATAAAGTGCAAGTTCCAACCCGGGTTTTTCATTGTTGTAACGGGCCTTTGCCAGTTCATTGACTAGTTTCCATAGCTGAGCACGGGCCTGATCAATAAGACCGTCCATGCTCCCACTGGTATCGAGCAGCAGGGCTATTTTTATTTTCTTTTTGGTTAATGCCAGTTGTGTGGCCGAAGGTAGGTGTACGTTAGTTGCTGTCGCCGTTGGCGTGATTACCACAGTGTCAGGACTGCTGGTTTGGCTTAAACTACAACAGCCCATAGATAAGGCAGAGAGCGAGAGGAAAAGCGTTTTTTGTTTGTGAAAACCGAAGTGGAACATAAGATGAATTTTACTGTTGATACCGTAAAAGTACCTTCCGTAAAAGCCATTGGAAACCGGAACTTAGTAAACAGTCATTTTAAGTGGGTGAAAATTGGAATCGAATGGGTGAAGAGGTGTTAAACGTAGGTAAAACAACCTGATTTTGCGATTTAACGATTTTAATATCTGCTTATTCCTTTATAAGTTTGTTGCAACATGATGGGAAACAAGTATAGAAAGCGCCTGACTCTGCTAAGCTTTATTATGCTGTGTAGCTGTAGTTATTTAATTACACGAGCACAGAGCAAAAAGCAAAAATTAGGATTTTCTTCAGAATCCGATCGGGGAAAGGTCGAACTGGTTGGGTTTTACCTTGATTCGGCCCGTTATCTTACCAGCAAGGCTCCCCTGAAGGCAATCGATAAAATAAACAAGGCTATAGAGCTAAGCATAATGCAGAAAGATATACAAAGTGAATCGGATTGTTATTACATACTGGGCAACATACAGCAGGGTGTCGGGCAACACGAAATGGCCATAAGCAATTATAAAAAGAGTATACGCACGATGCCTGATGTGGAGCAGGGTAGTTTTAAGGTGAAGAAAACCGGAACTCCGGGCAACCGGTCGGCTTTTTACGCCTATAGGAATATGACACTGTCGCTGTTACAGTTAAATAGAACTGAGGAAGCATTGGAAAGCATTCAACATTGCACAGGTAATGGATTTTATTTCATTCCGGCTGCAGAAAAGCTCGATGCCAAACGTATTCAGGCTGATGTTGTTTTTAAGCAGGGACGTGGTGATGAGAGCCTGAGTATTTTGCAAACTGTATTGGATCAGGAAAAAAGCATAGCTAACCTACCGGGTATTATAAAAACACAACTCGCTCTCGGAAACCTTTATCAGCAACGAAAGAGCGAAAGCCGTGCCATTGAATATTTTAACCAGGCAAAGAATACCGCCGAAAAAGAAAAACTGGCAGATATGCAATTGCTGGCCAATAATTCGCTGGCTCAGGTATACCGGCAACAGAAAAATGCGGAAAAGGAGGCACTCTTGCGTAACGATAATATTATGCTGAGTAACAGTACACAAAGTAATAGTGCATCTATTAAACAACAGAATTTGGAAATAGGGAACGGATACCTCAATTCCAATCAAAATCAGAAAGCCCTGCCCTTTTTCGAAAAGACCCTTATTGAGGAGAAGAAGAGCAAAGTACCAGTTCCGGAAGAACTGTTTGGGAAAAGTAACGATCTCGAAGGTATGGCCAATACCTATAAACTGCTTGCTGAAGAATACCTGAAAATGGGCGACAACGAGCAGGCATTAATGTATCTGCAGAAATTTGTTCACTTGCTGGACTCCATTAAAACCATTCGTAAAAATGAGTTAGATAGCGCGCTAAAACTCAGTAACGAATTGGGTAAAAACCAACAACGTATTGATTTACTGGAAAAGGAGCGCAACCTGAATGAAAAATCGATCGAAATATTAAAACAGGACAGGGAGTTGAAAGAAAGTGAGTTGGGCAATCGAAATATGATCATTGGCACACTTTGTTTCCTACTTCTTTTTATGGGAGTTGGCGCTTATTATATTCTGAAGAGTGCCCGCGAAAAACGAAGGGCGCATCAGTTGCTGGCTATTAAATCACTGCGTGGACAAATGAATCCACATTTCATTTTTAATGCTCTTAATGCAGTAAATCATTACATTTCACAAAACGATGAGTTGTCGGCCAATAAATACCTTTCGGAGTTCTCACGACTGATGCGTTCGGTAATGGAGACCTCCAAACACGACCTCATTTCCCTGAGCGAAGAATTGGAAATTTTAAAACTGTACCTGCAACTGGAACATGCTCGTTTTAAAGATAAGTTTAATTATACCTTTATGGTAGCTGATGATATTGATCCATCAGAATTCGAAGTGCCACCTATGATTATTCAGCCTTTCATTGAAAATGCAGTTTGGCATGGCTTACGTTATACGGAAGATTCGGGACTACTTTGCGTAAATTTCAGCCAGAACAAAGGTAATCTGGTGGTAAGTATAATTGATAACGGCATAGGCCGAAAAAAATCGCAGGAGATCAAAACTAAAAATCAGCGCCAGCAGCATTCTACAGGTATGAAAAATATTGAAACCCGTCTGGGTATTATGAATGAATTGTTTCGTACCACCATACGGGCTGAGGTTCGTGATGCTTTTCCAGACGCGAAAAATCCGGGAACCCGAGTGGAACTGGTTATTCCAAAAAAAATAGATCCCCATGCTTAAAGCCGTTATTGTTGAAGACGAGGCCATTAGCCGTGAAATACTGGCCGGTTACCTGAGCAAATATTGCCCCGATGTGAAACTGATGGCGCAGGCCGACTCGGTACAAACAGGATTGGAAGCCATTAAAATCCATCAGCCTGACATACTTTTTCTGGATGTTGAAATGCCACGTGGCAATGGATTTGATTTATTGGAGCAGGTAAGTGAAATTAATTTTGAAACGGTGTTTATTACTGCTTTTAGCAATTATGCCATTAAAGCCCTGAATTATAGCGCAGCTTATTATATTTTAAAGCCGGTAAGCATTGAAGAACTGGTAGGAGCTGTGCAGAAAATAAAACAACAACGGGCACGCAGGGAAGTGCCGGTGCACACCCGGGTATTACTGGATAATATACAGCGTAATCACCCGGCACAATACAAAATAGTATTGCCCATGCAGGATGGTTTTGAAGTGGTACAGGTGAAAGACATTGTACACTGCAAGGCCAATGACAATTTTACGGACTTCTTTTTTTTGGGCAGGCAAAAGAAAATGATCTGCCGTACATTGAAATTTTATGAGGATCTGCTTTCCGGATCCGGATTTATGCGGGTGCATAAATCACATCTTATTAACCTCGATCATATCGTAAAATATACCCGTGGTAAAGGCGGGCAATTGACCATGACCGATGGTTCAGTGGTAGATGTATCGCCGAATAAAAAGGAAGAATTACTTTTGCAGTTTGAGAAGGGAAGATGATGAAGAAAATCATTCAGCTATGGATGATTATGGCTTGTTCCTTATAGCCTTTTAATACAAAGCACGCAGATATAAGGGAGTTCCACAGAGGGCTTCCCGCCGCAAAGCAACACGCAAAGTACAATACAACATACATTTATGGCTTTTCGACAAAACGACCACGAAGTAAAATGAATTTCACAAAGATATATATGTACTCCTTTTGACTTTTAATTTATTCCTTATGGCTTTTATTAACCTCCAATATACTGCCAGGCACTGCTATATGAACCTATGCTTTCGCAGTAATCCACCAGTTTTTTGTAGAAGGGGTGTACGGCTAATGTGGCGGAGTCGCCAATAATAATCAGCTTGCGGCGGGCACGGGTCAGGGCAACGTTGGTGCGCCGGATATCGTTCAGAAAACCAATTTCGCCTGAAGTATTGCTTCTTACAAAACTGATGTAAATAACATCTCTTTCCTCTCCCTGAAAACCGTCAATTGTTTTTACAACTGTATAAGGTTTACAGGCAGTGTCGTTTTCCTGCAATTGTTGACGAAGCAATTCGGTTTGTTCTTTGTATGGTGCAATTATGCCTATACTTATTTTTTCTCCGGAGTGGTTATCTGCGTATTGTGTATATAGTGCTTCCAGGTGTTTCCAAATCAGGGCAGCTTCTTCAGGGTTGCTTAAACTCAAACTTTCCGGATTTAAACGCTCGTTAAAACCGCATCCGGCGGTATCAATAAATTCGACCGCACTGTTCAGTAAATAATCATTGGCATCATACCCTAAGAGCGTTTCCTTTACACTGACATCGGCTTCCAATTGATTGTTGTAGAAAATCTGATTGGAAAAATTCATGATCTGATGGTGCATGCGGTACTGCAGGGATAGCAGGCAAGCTACTCCACTCTTCTTCATGCACCATTCAAATAAAGTCTCTTTCAGGCCGCCTTGTTCGGCCACTTTGCTTTTTACCACGGGAGGTAACTGAAAGTGGTCGCCCGAGAAAATAACCTTTTTGCATTTCAGCAGGGGAATCCAGCTCATGGGTTCCAGGGCTTGCGAGGCCTCATCAAAAAACAGGGTGTCGAACTTTTTTCCGCGGAGGTAACGCGATGTGGATACTACCGGTGTGCAGGCAATGACCTGCGCTGTATTAAACAACTGATCGCTGATATAATCCTCAAGAATAATCGCTTCTTTAATACAGCTTTTTGCCTCCGCATAATACAAACTTCGCTGATGCGCTTCTTCCTTACCAAAGGTACGTTTGTATTTCCCGGCCATACGAAAATACTCTTCCGCATTTTTTCTCAGGTTTTTAATGTCCCGGTAATGTTCATGTGCCTGCATTCTTCCATCGAGGGTACTAGCACTGAGGCTTTCCGATACCCGGGCCGGATGCCCTAATCGTAAAACATGAATGCCCTGTTCGCCTAGTTTTTCGCAAAGCAGATCAACGGCGGTATTGGTAGGCGCGCATACAAGTACCTGTTTCTCTTTTTGCAGGCTTAAACGTATGGCCTGTACCAGTGTGGTGGTTTTCCCGGTTCCCGGCGGCCCATGAATAACAGCCACATCCCTTGCTGCCAGAGCTTTTCTTATAGCCCTGTTTTGCGATAAATTCAGACTGGGAATGATAATGCTCTCATCCATTGCTTCGAAAACAGCCGTTTCATTACCCAGTATGATCTCCCTTAATTCCACCAACCGTTTATCGGTAGCATGAATCATAATATCCAGAGCACGATCCATTTCCTGATAGCTGTTATTGTCGAACTGCGTATTCACGCCGAGTTTTCCATCATAAACCCATTCAGGCAGATCATCGGTATTCAGCACAATTTTCATACTGTCTTTATATACCGACTTGATGGTGCCGTTAATTTCTTGTAATTCATTATTCCTGTTGCTGAACAGGCTTACGTTTTTTCCGGAGCTAAATTGATGTGGTAATCCGGTAAATGAGGTACGCTCTACTTCTACCTGTATATATTCGCCTACGGTATATTCATGATTTACAATAACCACAGGATACCAGGTAAGGCCATTGCTGCGACGCTGATTGACATCGGTACGTAGAAACTGCTCTTTGTACTGTTGGTAATCTTCTTCCCGCTCCGCAGCCAGAAGCTTTTTTATGTGTTTAAGGTGTTGTACGGAGGCTTGTTCCATAAGAGCAGATTAAGGGTTTGAAATGATATATTAGGTCACCGAACCCCTTTTCTTGCGTTAAACTCCCGGCGCAATTGGCGTGAGGTTTTTTTGCTGCCGTCATGACTCCAGCCCGGCGGGCCAAACACGTACATTAACTTGTCCTTAAGTGAGCCTGATTTTTTTAAATCACTCCGTATCCCGTTCCATTCATGAAAAACGACAGTAAGCGGATGATGGGATTTTATATTTTCTGTCAGTCCATATTTTACTTTTTCGTTGGCTGCCTCCTCGGCAAAAGTACCGAATAACCTATCCCAAATAATGAATACCATACCCATATTTTTATCGAGGTATGGAATGTTGGAAGCATGGTGTACCCGATGATGAGAGGGTGTAGACAGGAACCATTCCAGAAAGCCCAGTTTGCCTACATACTGGGTATGAATCAGTATGCCGTATATCTGCGTGGCCGAGTACATGAACATAATGTCTTTGGCGGCAAAACCACAAAGTGAAAGCGGAATAAAGTAGATGAAACGATACAGGGGCTGAAAAACTGATGAGCGAAAGCCGACAGTAAGATTAAACTCCTGGGAAGAATGATGGGTGACATGTACGGCCCAGAAAAAACGACAGTAATGATCTACATAATGGAGCAGGTAGAACAGAAAATCCTGCCCTATGAGTAAAGCTACCCAATAGAGGTAAATATTTTGGAACGTAAAGAAATGAAAGGTGAAAAAATAGTTGAGTACCAGCAGGCATAAACCCCGCATAAGAATATCCAGCCCCATATTCATGAGCATGAGGTACACATTTTCTACAGTTCCTCTGGCAGAATAATTATGGTGTCGGTGTAAATGGCTGAACAAGACCTCTGCCCCAATAACCACTGCGTAAACCGGAGTTGAAATAAATACCAATAAAGCTTCTCTGAATTCTTCGAACATGCTGCAAAAATAAGAAATCCCCCTGTTGTTGAAAGGGGGATTTCATTTGTAGGTTATGTATTTTCTTATACTAAATGTTAACGAGAACTATCCCAAAAATTAGTGCCTATCGGTATAATACCGTTTGCATTAATATAATGATCCAATTCCGTTTCACTACATTGCACCATAACATTAATAGCAACGGCATTTACCACTGTAAATATTTTATTTGGTCCAATCCAAATAAAATATAACATTGGTATTAATTACTGATCAGTTGCAGGTACCCTGAAGTGGACTTTGTATGTCCTTTTAAATCCGTAGAATTAACAATGTAATAATATACCCCGTCGGGAGCCTTATTGCCACTTTTCCCACGCCCGTCCCAAAAGCCATTGGTACCGTCCCAGTCGTATATCTTCAGTCCCCACCTGTCGTATATAACACAATTCAGGTTTTTAATGCCGTTGCTTCTGATGTTGAATACATCATTTTTAGCATCATCGTTGGGCGTAAATATATTGGGAATGTTTATTTCGGGTTCGGTTATCACTTCTACACAGAGTGTAGCCGAATCCTTACAGTTAGCAGTATTCGAAGTCACTTTTAATTCCACGCAGTATAGGCCAATATCGTTGAACGTGTGTGCAGGATTGATCAGATTTGAGGTATTGGCTGCTCCGGAAGCGGGATCGTTAAAATGCCAGATATAGCTAACAGAGGCTGAAGCCGCCCCATTAAAAGTTACAGTTGAGCCTGCATTAACCTGTAAGGCCGGACTCACGGTAAAGGCAGCAATCGGTGTAGCGGTAACCACCACAGCGTTTTGTACCGTGAAGGTGTCGGCACAGCCCTGGGTAGTATTGCATATAGCGCTAACCTGATAGGATCCGGCATTGGTATAACAATGCGTAGGTGATGATCCGCTACCTGTGGTTCCATCGCCATAATCCCAGAGTAGAGAAGAGCAGTTTACGCTTGAATTATCAGTAAAGGTAACGCAACCAACGGTACAAACGCTATTATTGTTGCTGAAGGTGACATTTGGTTTGGGGTTAATGGTAACTTGTATGGCCGCACGGGGGCTTTCACAATTGACCGATCCCTGCGAAACGTAATAGGTGAATGTGCCTGCTGTGGCAGTGGAAGGTACAGGGGCGTTAGCTGAAGCCGTTCCTCCTGTTGCATTGATGCCATACCAGTTAAGGGCTTGTGTTCCGTTAGCTGTAAGGGCAGTAGCCGTTCCGTATTGACAGTAGTTTAATGCGCTTACCATAGGAGCCTGTGGCAGCGTGTGCACCGTAACAGTAATGGGTGTGCGGTTACTTTCGCATCCATTAAGACTTTGAGAGACATAATAAGTTGTGATTCCTGCAGAAGCAGTAGAGGGGATGGGCGCTGTTGTGCTGCTTGTTCCGCCCGTAGCGTTGGTTCCCCACCAATTGAGTGTGCCCGCTCCTGTGGCGTTAAGAGCCTGAGCAGGTTCGTTTTGACAATACGCAACACCGTTTGCTGCGGGTGCCGGAGGGGTGGCATTTATAACAACATCAATTGTGGCTCTGGCACTTTCGCAATTACCCGAGCCTTGCGAAACGTAATAGGTTGTTGTGCCAGGTGTGCTGGTAGAAGGTGTGGGGGCAGTGGTACTGCTGGTGCCACCGGTAGCATTGGTTCCCCACCAGTTGAGCGTGCCTGTGCCTGTAGCAGTAAGTGGTTGTGCCACTTCGTTCTGGCAATAAGTAAGGTTAGTGGTGGCAGGTGTGGTATAAGAAGTGTTTATTGTTACCGTAATTGCGGCACGGGATCCTTCGCAGCCATTGCTCGTTTGAGACACATAATATGTAGTGGTTCCAACGGTAGTGGTAGACGGAGTGGGAGCGATACCCGAGCCTGTTCCGCCGGTAGCGCTGGTCCACCAGGTGAGCGTACCGCTGCCACCAGCTGTTAGCGGACTGGCGGAACTGTTCTGGCAATAAGATACATTGCTGGTAGTAGGAGCCGGCGGGCTTACATTTACTACTACCTGAATGGGTGTACGCACACTTTCGCAGCTCCCATTGCTTTGCGATACGTAGTAAGTAGTTGTCCCAGGTATTGAGGTAGAAGGTGTCGGAGCCGTGGCCGAACTGGTTCCTCCTGTAGCGGTTGTTCCCCACCAGTTGAGGGTGTTGGAGCCATTGGCTGTGGCGCTTAAAGCCGTTGCAACATCGTTTTGACAATAAGTAATCGGACTTGTTGCCGCAGGGCTAAGGGGCTTTGTACTTACGGTTACTGTAACAGGTATTCGTATGCTTTCGCAACTACCTGCCGATTGGGACACATAATAAGTCGTTGTTCCGGTTACCGCAGTGGAAGGTGTTGGAGCTGTTGGCGAGCTGGTTCCTCCGGTGGCGTTGGTTCCCCACCAGTTTAGTGTGCCTGTTCCTGTTGCCGTTAAAGGCAGGGCAGGGTCGTTTTCACAATAACTCACGTTAGCGGCTGTTGGAGCTGGCATAGTGGCATTTACAGTTACGGTAACCGGAATGCGATATATACCGGGACAGGTACTTACATAATACGTAACCGAGCTATTCAGTGCCGGTGTGGTATAAGCACTGCCACTGGCAAAGGGTGAGCCTCCTGTTTCGCTGGTATACCAATTAATGGTTGGGCCGGGGTTCGGAATATTGCCATTTAATGCTACTGTAAGTGTGGCAGAATCGCCGGCGCATATAGTTGCATTGGCTGCGGTAATAGTAAAACCGATGCTTGCTGTGGCTGTGGTGCCGCTACCACCACTGGTGGCTCCATTGGGAGGGAAATTGGCAGCTACATTACCCGGGTTGTTACTCACAATACCATTAGCGCCTCCGTTCACATTTATTCCAGGTGTGCCCGATGAAAGCGCTACATAACCACCACCGCCTCCGCCACCTGGTCCGTAAGCATCCGGAGAAAAACAACCGGAACCAAAGTTCTGATTGCCGCCTTTACCGCCTTTAGCGCTTATTGCGGTTGCAGCCGACAGGTTAATTGCGCCCAGTGCATTAATAATAACCGTTCCACCGGCTCCCCCACCACCAGCCCCATCCTGCCCCGAGCAGCCTGGTGCAGCATTATAGGTGTTTGCACCATTTCCGCCATCGGCCAGAATTGTTCCTGAACCTGATACCGTAGCGTAAGAGAGAATGTATACCAAGCCACCACCGGTACCTCCGCTGGCTACTCCAGGAGGGGCGGCCATGTTGTCATTTTCATCGCCGGAACCACCACCACCACCTAAAAACAGACGACCTGTTGTATAATCGAGCGGACGCCCCCCCAGGCCTCCTACCTGACGGCGTTTATCGCCCCCCCACTGGCTATCGCCGGGAGGGATAGTGTTTACATTTTTATTTGCTGAAGAATAAGAATAACCGCCTCTTCCGCCACCGGAATAAGTACCTGAAAAAACACCCGCCCCTTCTAATGCCCAGGCGGTATTGTATGTGGGATTGGGTACTCCCATACCATTCCAGTTGGCTATTAAGCCTCCGTTAGCACCTCCGCCTCCGCCGGCATTGTGGGCATCGCCTCCGCCCCCACCATTGGCTACTGCCCCGCGAGCCACTACTCCTGCAAACAATGCTTTGTATGTATTGGTGTCGCCGGCTATACTTTCACCCTTATATCCACCCTCGCCCCATCGGGTAGAGCCCCAACTGGTACTATTAATAACGGCGCTATTTTCGCGGCCGCCACCCCTGAATCCTTTTGCGGAAACATTAATGGCTCCGTTTGTACTCAATGTGGTGGCACCATCAACCTCTACTACAACAATACCTCCGGTTGTGCCATTCCAGGCCGGGCAGGTAATGGAGCCGGCACCAGTTACATCCAGCCCGGTGTAACGGGGTACTTTAATGACCTGAACTTTGCCGGAGGCGGTATAAGCATAATTCAATCCACAGTCGACACTAATGCTGCTGCCATTGGGCACGGAATTAACCTGGGCAAATTCGTAATTTCCGCAATTGTTGTAGGATACGATAGCACCATAGGTGTTGTTGGCAGGAAGAGAATTTGTAAGATCCGGATAAATGGTGTCTTTCCCGGCATTTACCCGGGTTCCCTGCATCTGAATGATCATAATTAAATCTCCCGGTGTAATCGTAGCCGAATTTGTTACCGGAATGGTGGTGGTGCCAGGAGTAAGATTGGCCGTTACCGACGTATATACAGTATTTACAATTGTATTAGCTGTGTTTACGTTTCTGTAGTTGTCTTTACCCTTTTGCCCCCATGTATGTAAAGATACTAGTGCAAATGCTGCGAGCAGCATTTTTCTTGTGGTTTGCATGCCTGAAATGATTGGTGCAGGGCAAGATAGTGAGACTCAGGTATATTTCAAAATCTCATCTACCAATGAAAATATTTAACCGTTGAACACAAATTGTCCGGACTATTCATCGTTAACTTTGGTATTATTTTCTCTTTCTGAACCATTAGCGTCCGGGATAAATTAAGAAAAAAGTAAGATAAAAGGGAGTTACTAACAAACTAGTAACTCCCTTTTTTCATGGAACTTTGTTTTTCGACCAACAACTTCCACATGCACAAAAGTAAATAT
>JACCDG011535105.1_pt1 | contig 17403 bp, 22 predicted proteins | sample 7442471 | NCBI WGS metagenome assembly JACCDG01 (sample SAMN15323444, study PRJNA562643) | freshwater metagenome | isolation source: river surface water | place: USA:Blue River Watershed | collected 2017-08-17 | reverse complement strand
TATGCTAAGTCTAATAATTGGTTGGTAGGTCCAGGCAGAGGTTGTTTTTTGCCAGATACTAGGGTTAAGATGGCTAATGGACACTTTAAACCCATATCTATGATAAATACTGGGGATGTAGTAATAGATGCATATGGTAATCCACAAGATGTATATGATACATTGGTATATGATGTGAATGAAGAAATACTTGAGCTAGAGTTTGAAAATGGAAAGGTGATTAGGTGTACAAAAGACCATAAATTTCTAACCAATAATAGGGGCTGGGTTGAGGCTCAAAATTTGTCGGATGATGACGATATTGTGGAAGTATAAAAAAAAGAACCTCGTCATGGACCAGTTTGGTGTATAATAGAATATGGGCAACATAACACTACAAGAGCTTAAAAAAAGAGATTATAATATGGATACAATTACTAATTGTGTCCTTGTAGATGGAATTTGCATAAAGTGCCAATCTGCCTTCTCTTATTCCAAGGTTAAAAAGTTTATGCGAAATAGAGTTAATAAGGTACATAAAAAACATCTATGGGATACGTGCCAAAAATGTTGGCTTCGCATCAATACTGGGGAAGATACTGGCTGGGTAGAAAAAAATAGACAGGCACAACTAATTGCTCAAAATAAGCCAGAACAAAAGTTAAAAAACGCGGTAGCAGTATCGAAGTCTTGGGGTACAGACAGAAAAATTAAAGCGTCTAATTATCTAAAAAACAGGTGGCTAAATGACGAAGGGTTCGCTAAAAAAGCTCTGATGAATCTCTCTTGGACAGACAAGAAAGATGTAATCAAATACAGCGAAAGAATGAAATGGTCGTTGGGGACTGGTGGACTAAAGGGGGAATATAACAATATTGGTTATGATAGCGCCCTAGAACTATCATATATACTATACTGCAATGACAATAATATTGAGATTAAAAGATATGATTTAGAGCCTATTAAATATATAGATGAACATGGAAAAACTAGACTATATTTTCCAGATTTTATTATAGAGGACAAAACAATAGTAGAGATTAAAGGATTTGGAATATATTATAAACTTAACTTACAGAGAAACATATTAAAATTAGCAGCACTAAAAGAATGGTGTAATAGCCATCAATGTGATTATTATCTGTTAATGAACACAGACAATATATTAAAAATAAATTATAAAAGGGCTAGGAAACTACATCATGAAACTAAAGTCAAAAAAGACCATCAAATATAGTGGCAAAGTACACGATATATCTGTAAAAGAATCAAGCTCCTACAACGTAGAGGGTTTAGGAGTACACAACTCTGCCGCAGGCTGTTTAGTCTCATATCTTATCAACATTACAGCTATCAATCCTATTCCTTATAACCTACTGTTTGAGCGTTTCTACAATGCTGGACGTAATACTAAGGATAGAATTTCATATCCTGATATTGATGTTGACTTGCCAAAGGAAAAGAGAGAGGATATAATAGAGTACATCAAGACTAAGTATGGTCATGATAAAGTTGCTCAGATGTCCACTTTCCAAACCATGAAGGGTCGTGGTGCATTTAAGGATGTGTGTCGTGCGCATGGCGGTATTACATTTGAAGAACTGAACGAGATTACCAAGTTCATTCCTGACGAAGCCGCTATTGCAGACGACCTACAGGAAATGCGTGAGGAAACAGGGGAATCCTCTATCATTCGTTGGGCGCTAGAAAACAACTCAAAAGAGTTGAAGGATTGGTGCTATATACAAAAGGATGGTAGTCTGGACGGGCCCTTGGCCAAGCGCTTCGAGCAGGCTATAAGACTTGAAGGAACTAAAACGGCTCAGAGCAAACACGCCTCTGGTATTGTTATAGCTCCAGAAAGTCTAAGTGATATATGTCCTATGATTCTAGACAGTAAGAGTAAGGATAAGTCCCTGATTGCTGGTTTAGAAATGAACGATTTGGAGGCGTTGGGTATTATCAAGTTGGATATCCTTGGGCTAAACATGTTAGATAAGATTATGGGTATACAGCAGATTTTAGAGACTGGAGACATATATGCCTGAGGTGAATTTCTGCGAACTTCAAGATGGTGACCTATTCTTGTTCTCTGGACAAACCTTTAGGAAGATACCAATGGAAAAGGTTGGGCACTGTGGTTGTGTTCCAGGTTTTAATGCTGTAGACATAACAGACCCGAACGTTAAAACTATGTTAGACTGTAACTATAAAGTAGAAAAGGTTGAAAATGAAAGTAACTAATTTTGAGGACTATTCGGAAGTAGCTCTTAGCACATCTCTTAATCTAGCTAAATCAGACATTACATATCCAGTTCTTGGTATATGCGGAGAGTCTGGTGAGGTAGCAGAAAAGATAAAGAAGATAATAAGAGATAAGGGCGGTGTAGTATCAGAGCAGGACAAGCTCGAAATAGGTAAAGAACTTGGCGACGTACTTTGGTATATCAATAGGTTAGCCTGGGGTCTTGGTTTTTCACTACGAGAAGTCGCCCAACTGAATATAGACAAGCTATTGTCTCGTAGAGAACGAAACGTACTTAGTGGTAGTGGTGATAATAGATAAGGAGAAGAGCCATTAATTTTAAGCCTATAATGGTTTTTGACTTCGAGACAAATAGCACAGATGAACAGACATGTAATCCGGTTCAATTGGCTGCGATAGTCATAGACCCACGTAATTTGGAGATAATACCAAATTCAGAAATCAATCTGTTTATGCGCCCAGACTTTAAAACCAATGACCCAGAAACAGTAAAGTGGCATGGTAAAAGACTCAACAAAACTCCAGAAGAGATTCTTGAGATGTGGGCGGGTTATCCAGACCCAGCAGTAGTCTGGCCTGAGTTCCTTAAGTACACCAGAAAGTACCACATAAGACAGTCTAGGCAAAGTATGCACAGCGCCCCAATTCCGGCTGGTTCCAATATCCGTAGATTTGATATACCTATTTTAGATAGATATCATTCAATTTATGGTGATGGAAAGGATATTTTCGCCCCAAGAGATAAGATAGATTTATTAGATTCGTTTTTTATGTGGTTCGAGAACAGCAATGATTTAGAAAACTATAAAATGGATACTGTTAGAGATTATCTTGGGATACCTAAAGATAACGCACATGATGCTCTACAAGATGTAAAAGACTCAGCGGCAATCATCATTCGATTCATGAAGTTACACAGGGCAACGGCAGAGAAAGTCAAATTTAAAGGTGCTTTCAAGAGATGAAACAATACAACTTTCCATGTGGATGTAAGTTCGATGTTATTGAGGAAACAGGGGATACTGTACGTATCGGCCTGAATCCAGACCTTGAGGAGCTTCCATTAACATGTCAAAGAACTTGGGACTTCATAAGTGCAGGCGATACCAAGGGCGTTTTTCAGCTAGAGAAGCAGGGGCACGCCGCCAAGAAACTCCAGCCCAACAATATGGAGCATCTATCTGCGCTTATTGCTATCATTCGCCCAGGATGTATTTCCTGGGATACATTGGTGGTTGTAAGAATGTATACACCTAATAATAGAGGTGGTAACTACTGTTTTGTTAGAAAAAGAATATCTGACATATATCAACAAAACCATAAGCGTTCTATGGAAATGGGAGGTCGTCGCTATACGGATATAGTATCATATAATGAAGATACTGGAAAGCTTGAATATAACCGTCTTATCAATGTCATGTACAGTGGTATTAAAAAGACATATAAGATTAAGCTCAGAAAAAATCTGTATGAAAAAAATAATCACAATGATTATTATGACCTACGTTGTACCAGTGACCATCCTTTGCTAACACCGTATGGATGGGTTAAACTTGAAGATATGAGAATTGGCGATAGATTTGCAGTTCTACGTACTAAAGGCACCGTTAAGGCTAGATTAAATCTAGATGGAGAAAAGGGATTTAGAAATAGGTGCTTTCAACATTACGAAAAGAAGTGCATCTTTTGTGATTGGAATGAGGCTTCCTTAGATGTCAACCACATAGATGGTAATCGCAAAAATGATAATAGTCCAGACAACTTATGTTTTATGTGCCCAAATCACCATAGAATGTATACGGATGGTAAAATAACAAAAGCACAAATTTTACAATGCAGAAAACTCTATGTTCTTCCACAAAAAGAGGATATAGTATGGGCTGAGTATCTAGGTAAAGAATTCGTGGCAGAAGAGGATACTTATGATATAGAAATGCTAGGTCCACACCATAACTTCATAGCTGGAAATGTGATTGTACATAATTGCGCCGAATCCATCATTGATGGTAAGTCTGTAACTCAGCACTATATTGATAGGAAGCATGGTAGGGAAGAGGTAACGTATTACCATCCAGCCCTTATTCCTGCTTTAAAAAGTACGTATGGGTTGCTGGTATACCAAGAACAAGCCATGCAAATTGTTAAAGACATAGCCGGGTTTAATCTTCTAGAAGCCGATAATCTGCGTAAAGCTATTGGTAAGAAGAAGCCAGAAGAAATGGCCAAGATTAAGACTATGTTCTTAGAGAAGGCTAAAGAACTGAATATAGTGTCAGAAGAAGAGGCGGCTGAAATATTTAGCTGGATTGAGAAATCACAAAGGTACTCATTCAATAAGAGTCATAGTATTAGCTATGCATATAACGCCTATTTGTCTGCGTATTGCAAGGCACACTTTATCCGTCCATTCTTTACATCATATTTGTTCTACTCAAAAGATAAAGCAAAGCAGACCCTTGAAATCAAGGAGCTTGTCAACAATGCTAAGATGTTAAATGTGGTTATTTCAACCCCTGACTTTCGTAGACTTATCACGGCGTCTAGGGTAGCTGGTCTTAACCCGTCAGCCCATTTTATGTTGAGAGATAAGGTAGTGTATGTTGGGTTTAGCGACATCAAGGGAGTGGGAGAGGCAGCTATAAGTAAACTGCTCGTTTTGGTTCCATTTCTAGAACTGATGTTAGAGAAACCATATACTGAATGGGATTGGACAGAATTCCTAATATACTGCTCTCCACATCTAAGTAGCGATGTTGTAAAGGCTTTAATTCAGGCTGGCACCTTTTCATATATGGGGCTAAGTCGCACTCGTATGATTTATGAGTATGATGCTTTGAAAAAGCTTAGTGAGAAGGAATTGTTATGGATATGTGAACATAGAGGTCCGACCCTTTCAGCTAGCCTTGAAAAAATGGTTAACTGCGGGGCTGGGCGAGATAAGGGCATTTCTAATAAGAACAGACTTGTGATAGTGGGCGATATTATAACGAGCCTAGATAATCCTAGTTATTCTATGGACGATGCCGCTGACTGGGTTGCTGGTATTGAGGAGTCTTTGTTAGGAATCTCTCTTACCTGTACAAAAGTGGATGGTAGAGATACTGCCTCTGCCAACTGTACATGTAAGGAGTTTGCTGATGGTAAGCGCGGCTATGTTATTATCGGGGCCCAGGTCACTAATGTAAACGAGATTAAAACCAAGCGCGGCGAGAATGCTGGGCAGCGCATGGCATTTATTACATTAAGTGATACAACAGGTTCTATTGATAATATAGTTGCATTTCCAGAAACATGGAGCGAATGTAAAGGTTTGTTGGTAAGTGGTAATCTTATATTATTGGGAGGAGAAAGAGGGAAAGATAATAGTCTTATAGTTAAAAAGGTATGGCAAATGTAGCAAGCTTGGCACTTTCGGCACAGGCGGCTATAATAGTTTCGTTGTGAGTTTTGAATTCTTTTTTTGGAGAAAATGTTATGCAGTCTTATATTTGCACAGGTAATCTTACCCGCGACCCTGAAATCAAGATTTTTCAGTCCAAGGGCAAGGATGTAAAGGTAGCTAATTTTACTATAGCTAGCTCTCGTCGTTTTAAGAAGGCTGATGGGACATCAGACCAGGAAGTTTTGTATCTCGATGCAGAAGCCTGGGACAGTGGTGCAGAAACCATTGTTAAGTATTTCACCAAGGGTTCCCCAATTTTGGTTGAGGGCTCTTTGAGAAATGAAAACTGGAAGGACAAGGAAGGCAATCCAAGAAGCAAGATTAAGCTTCGCGTCAATCGCTTTGAGTTCTTCTCAGTTAAGAAGAAGGATGGTGAAGGTGAGACAGAAGCATCAGATGATGAGTCTCCAGTAAACGAGGCGGTGGAAACGGATATCCCGTTCTAAATGAATGAGATTAATCACGAAATAGAGACTAAGCTCATAGAAGAAAATATGGGCTTAGTCATTTCTATTGCAAAGCAGTTCAAGCCATCCTGTAAAGCAGAGATGGATGAATATGTCCAGGCGGGCAGTTTAGGCTTACTTAAGGCTATACGAAAGTTAGACCTTAGTAAAGCCTCGCTGTCTACGTGGGCATATAAGCATATCAAGTGGGAAATAATTCGCTATATTGATAGTTTCCCTAAGAACATTAAAACCGTTACTATCAACGAATCTGTGGGCTATACTACACCAGTAGACTTGCTATCAGAATGTATTCCAGAATATTTAACAGAAGAAGAACAAGAGGTTCTAATGTTAAGAAAGGCTGGATATGTAATGAAAGATATCTGCGACATAGTTGGTAAAAACGCATATGTGGTGGGCAAACTTTTCAAAACAGCAGTGGATAAAATAAGGCTAGCTAACGAATGAAGAAAAAGCGTATATTGATGGTGAGTGAAGCTAGCTATACATTAAGCGGCTATGGCACCTATACGAAGGAAGTTATCAGTAGACTTCATAAAACTGGTAAGTATGAAATAGCAGAGTTTGCTTCTTATGGCCACGTTAATGACCCAAGAGATAAGGCCCCTTGGCGTATCTATCCAAACGCTATTCTGCCGAACGACCCAAGAAACGCCGAACTAAACAGTAAGCCATTTAACCAGTTTGGCATGTGGAGGTTCGAGCGGGTTCTTCTAGACTTCAAGCCAGACATTGTGTTTGATATCCGCGACCCCTGGATGTTCATGTATCAAAACAACAGTCCGCTTAGGAAGTTTTTCCATTGGGCAATCATGCCAACAGTAGATAGCGCGCCACAGCAAGAAGAATGGATACAAAACTTCATAGAAGCTGATGGAGTGTTCACATATAGCGATTTTGGCTATGATACCCTTAAGAAAGAGGGCGGCGGTCTAATCAAGCTGATTTCACCAGCACCACCTGGGGCTAACCTAGTAGACTTCAAGCCAATCCTAAATAAGACCGAACATAGAAGAAAATGGGGATTCTCGGAGGATGTTCGTATAATAGGAACCGTTATGAGGAACCAGCGCAGGAAGCTTTTTCCAGACCTTATGGTTGCATTTAATCTCTATCTTGACAAATGCAGGGCCGAAGGCCGTGATGATTTGGCTAATAAGTCCTTCCTATATTTTCACACTAGCTATCCAGACGTTGTTGGTTGCTGGAACATCCCAAGATTGATTAAAGAGAAGGGATTGGGCAGTAAGATTCTGTTCACTTATATGTGTAAGGATTGTGGCAATATCTTTGCTGGCTTATTCCAAGACGCAAGAACGGTATGTCCAAGGTGCCATAAAGCTAGTGCGTTGCTGCCAAGCGTTGGTGCGGGTCTATCGACAGCACAGCTTGGTGAAGTGATGAACCTATTTGATGTGTATGCCCAATACGCTACATGTGAGGGTTTTGGTATGCCTCAAGTAGAAGCCGCCTCATGTGGTGTTCCGGTTATGGCAACGGATTATTCTGCTATGTCTGACGTTTCACGCAAGCTTAAAGGATGGCCAATTAAAGTTGCCAGAATGACCAGAAGCGTCGAGGAAGATGCAGACAAGGCGTTACCAGACAACCATGATTTTGCAGACAAGGCATTTAAGTTCCTTTCTCAACCACAGTCGGAAAGACAAGAGCGTGGTTTGCAAGCCAGGGCCGCTGTAGAAGAACATTATACATGGGACAAGACAGCTAAGATTTGGGAGAACTATTTTGATAGCGTTGAGTTAGTTGGCCTACAAGGAAAGTGGGATGCTCCACCACAATTTTTAAATCCGAAGGCAAGTCCAGAACAATGTCCTCAAAATCTTTCAAATCAAGAGTTCATCGAATGGATGATACTGTATGTTCTAGGTGACCCATCTAAACTTAACTCTATAATGACAATGGATATGAATAGGGCTTTAAATTACGAGCTATCTGTTCTAACTGGGCACCATCCAACCCCATTTACTAGAAAACATGTTGTAGACAAGGTTATGTCAATAGTAGCAGAAACTAACCATTTAGAAAGTCTACGTTGTGGATTCATACCACTTTCACAGGAAGACTATATTGAATATGCAAATAGGAGGGCCGTATGAAAATTTTATACATAGGCCCATATAGACAGGGTGATGGATGGGGAAATGCTTCTAAAGAATTTCTCAAAGCGTTATTCGAGACTGGACATGATGTGGCAGCGCGCCCAGTATATATGTCCAATAACATGAGCAACGAGCCTGTTGACAGATTGGTTCCAATGCTTGAAAGCAACAACTTTGATGAATATGATGTTTGTATACAACAGGTCTTGCCAACAATGTTTGAATACAATGGCAAGATTAAGAAGAATATCGGTATGTTCTTCTCAGAAACACAAAACCTACAGTTTACTCCGTGGGTTAAGCATTGTAATCTAATGGATGAGATTTGGGTATCTTCCTACCAAGAGAAAAAGAATTTGGAAGACAGTCATGTTACAGTTCCTATTAAAACGGTGCATATACCAGTTGACGTAGATAAGTTTAAGAAGAAGTATACAAAGCTGCCCCTGCCAATAACAGGCAAGCCATTCATATTCTACTTTATTGGTGAACATGTTAACAGGAAAAATCTGACCGCGCTAGTTCTAGCCTTCCACTTGGAATTTGGGCTGAGCGAACAGGTCGAGCTACTTATTAAAACGAATCAGTCTGGCGTATCGCCAAATAATCTACATAAGCTAGTAGACGCTGAGTTACAGCAAATCAAACAATCCTTTGGTATTTATCGTAATATTCAAGACTATAGGAAAGAACTGATATTTACAGAGAGATTGAACGATGAGGATATGTGCAGACTACACACTACTTGTGATTGCTTTGTAATGCCATCTCACGGAGAAGCATGGTGTATGCCAGCTATGGACGCTGCTGGATTTGGCAAGCAACCGATTGTAAGTGGTGATACTGGAATGACGGAATTTATTAATAAGGATACCGGCTGGGTTATTCCTACCTCAAACTTTCCTGTGCTTGGTGTTGATAGACCAATAGATTACCTATACCGTGGTAGAGAAGAATGGGTTAATATCCATATCCCACTTTTGCGTAAAGCTATGAGAGAGGCATTTAACGGGTTTAGAAAACAGGGTATAAACATTGAAGATTATAGCTACAAAGCAATAGCGGAGAAAATAAATGAATCCCTTGCGTAATATAATACGTGCCGCACTTAAAAAGGAAAAGGATACTCCTCATATATTGATGTGTGGCTTTGATGGATATTTTGAAACCATGTTCAATGATGCTGGTTTTAATACCTATGTTATGCCAACATTAAGTAGATATGCTTGGAATATTGATTTACCTCGGAAGGGCAAAAATACATTTATACTTCCGCCAACAACAGATGTTCCTGTAGACCTAGAAGTTGACGCAGTTCTATGTTGCGATAGGCTGTATCAATATGAGTTAACTAACCAACTATCATCACTACTACACTCTCCGCATATATGTGTAGAACACTTTATGCTAACTGGGAGGCTAGATGAAAAGGGTCGTGACTCTGTGGAGAGTAGCCAGAAATTCGATGCCCACGTTTCTATTAGTAGGGAAATCGCTGGAGACTGGAAAAACACTACCGTCATACCGTATGCAACCGACAGAATAACAAGGGAGAACAAAGAAAATCTAGTTCTGCTTGTTGGAGACTTCCAGCAAATAGACCTACAGCTAGTTCATCAGTTAGCGCAGAATATACCAAATTTGGTAGTTGTAGGAGAAAACCCTGGTATATCAAGAAGAATGCCTAATGAAGTTGAGCTAGAAAAGCTATATGATAGGGCTAGTATATATATCAATATTGGAACAGAAGGAAGAATTCCTCCGTATTTACTAAAGGCTATGGGCGCTAACTGTGCTATAGTAAGTAATATGTCGCCGGCATTTAATGGCATTCTGAATAGAGAAAACTCAATATTGTGTTCTTCGTTTGGTCAGTTTATAGAGGGGGTTAACAGGCTGACAGCAAGCTCTGCAATGAGAGATACTCTTGGTAACGCCGCCCAATCAACAATCATAGATAACCACAATATGTCGACCTTTAAGGCATCTTGGAAAAATATCTTGAACTCAATAGGTAAAAGGACATATGTAAGATGAGAGTATACATTAAGAAAGATGAAGTTACAGTTAACGATAGCGCCGACATATCCTGCTTTCTAAAAGAACTCGATATAGTCCTGCCCGCGTCAGCTACAGATATAATCTGTGAAGACGCTCTTGATTTCAGCAGGAACAGAGTAGAGAACATAAGGGCGATTGTGTCTAAAATGAGATACGGTGGCAGGCTTGTTATAACTGGACTAGATGTGGATGAGTTGGCCAGGGAGCTTATCAATAGAAACATAAGTTCTTTGGAAGCCTGTAACTTACTGTATGGAGAAAGAGAGTCGGCCTCCACTATCAATATAATGATAGGGCAGCTAAGAGAGTTTGGTATTGATATAGTTAATTGCCGTTTACAAGGTGTCTTCTATTACATATTGGCGACAAGAAATGCAAGAAATTAAAACTGTATGTAGGGGCTGTGTCTTCGCAGAGGTAGAAGAAAAAACACAGGTTGGTTGTAAGGTTAACCAAATTGAAAAATTGGTTGCTGCCGGTGGTAAGCTACTAGATGCTTATGACGAAAGAGACAATGAGTTCTACATAATAGATGGGCAGTTTTGTGTATGGAAACGACCACAAAAATGGGGCGAAAATAATCAGGGCAAGGATTTTGTAGAGTTAGTTCGTCAAGAAATGAGGCTACAATACCAACTGATAATAATAGCTAACAATTCGTTAGAAGATTTAAAAAAGACTATTGTTAGTGCGGTGTCACAGAAAATCAAGCCAGGGCATATTACAGTAATTAGAGAGCTTGAGCTTGACCTAGACCCAAAAGATATTATTAGGTTGCTACAAAAAGAATGTACGGTTCCATGGAATAATAAGTGCATTATAGGAGAGGGCGGTATAGAGAGCGCTGTAGACGACATTATCGGCAATAAGCCTCGCCCATACTATGGAATATTTAGGGCTGGTTGCGAAATACCGTATAATCTATTTAGTGACTTAGACGAGAAGGTTATGGGCGAAGGATTTAAGTTTGCCCTGATTATGCCGAATAGTAACGGAGATGGGTATATAGTCCCAACATCAATACACATACATTATATGGGTAATGTAGGTGTCTCACTAGAAACAAAAATTAGAGATAATCCATGTCAAACCATGATATATCCGATAAACTCGCTGTTCGACTACTTCCCAAAGTAACGATACTAGTTGCATCAAATAAGCAAGAAGTTATAAACTCTGCGGAAGCACAAACGTATCCTAAAAGTACGGTTGTGGTTATGAGAGATGAGACTCATGCCCCAAGGTTTTATAACAAACAGATTGAAGCCAACAAGAGTAAGACAGATATCTTTGTCTTTCTCAATGATACGCAATGGTTTTCCAGTCCAGAATCAGTGAATAGACTGGTCGAGGAGTTTGTTGAGTCTGATATGACCTATGCTGGAATCTATACGGATACACTTAGGGTAGACAATGGATATCTAATCAAGGAATTTCTGCCAGCGTTTGACCCCGCTGTTTTGCAACAAGGTCGGGTTTTGATTAATAACACATTATCGGTGCAAACAAAGCACCTGCCCCATATTCCTCTTTTCAATGAAAAGCTTAATCACGTATACTTTTTCTATGCAATACAGTTGTTGGGTAGCCGTTTTATCTTGAATCATTTAGCCGAGCCACTATTCAAAATCATTAGGTATCAGTTTGATGTGCAGGAAGAAATGAGTAACTTTCAATGAGCGGTGCGGTTAGAAATGTGCGCCCTATAAGGGCAAAAAAGCAAAAAACAAGCGTGATAATACTTTGTGCCGGTGAGGCAAACAGGATGAAGTCTCATGGACCAAGACCATTGTTAAGAATAACAAACGAGCTAAACCTAATTACGCACCAGCTTAATGTCATTAGAGAAGCGATACCTATGAATGAGGTTGTGTTAGTCTGTGGGCATCAAGCTGAAAAGGTAATGAACAATACGCCAAACGACATAGTCAAGATACATAACGAAAACTATGAGACAACTAATGTGCTGCGCAGTATTGGATTGGGACTAAGGGCGTGTACCACAGACAGGGTTTTGATTATATATGGCGACCTGCTCTTTAACCAGGAGGCCCTATCAAACGCGCAGCTAGAAGAGTCAAGCGTATTTATTGATAGGTACGGCCTGTTGAATAGTGATAGCGTTGGATGTACATATGACGAAAACCTAGTTGTAGAACAATTGTTATACGACCTTCCAAATAAGTGGGCGCAAATAACATTTGTAACCAATAGAGAACTTGCGCTATTAAAAAACATAGCCTGGGACAGAGATAAGGATAAGCTGTTTGGGTTTGAAGCCGTTAACGAAATCATAAATAAGAACGGCAAGTTTGTTGCACAAAGTCCTAAAAACATGAAAATCGTTGATATAGATTCCTCTAAAGACTTAGCCTACATTAAAGAAATAATATGAAAATAGTAGCCACACATCACATAGACGACCAGTTTATAGGCATAGCATCTACGCTTACGGCTATGAATACCGAGTTCTTTTTTTGGCAAAAGGATGTTAAGCCAACACTGGATATGTTTGACGAGCTTAAGCCAGACGTTCTGATTTGTAGGACTGTTGACTTAGACCAAACCGTATTGATGGCACTTACCGAATATCCGAAAACTAAGTTGGTGATTTTTGGAATTAATGCTCAAACTAGAGTTGCCCCATCTTTAATATGCTATCCAGAAAACCTATCGGATGAAAGAATTCAAAAGCTAAATCCAAATAACATTCCATACATCAAGTTTAGACATGCCGCTAATTTAGCCAAATACAATAGAGGTAAGTATACCGAAACATATAGCTCGGACATATTGTACCTATCTGATATTGCTAATGTTTCTGATACGCTTATTCCAAACGTTATATCTAGTTTGCTAGATAGGAAGATAAAGATAGTGGGCGACGTACCTATGGGTGGGTTTGCCGAGTATCTTGGAACGGTTGACTCAAAGACTGCCTCTGATATGATGGCGTCCACGACAATAGGCATAGACTTTTTAAATAAGCACTATCTAGACTATGCAATCAATAAGGTGTTTGCTATTTCCTCTGAGAAAAACAATGCCGTGCCCATGTTCACAGAAGAGTCGTATCTACAGGATATTGATAAGTATATGTCATCTGATAAGTTAAGGAATAAGCACATTAAGCAGGCATTCGAGTATGCTGTAAAAGAACATACTTATTTCCATAGAATAAAAGAAATGTTCGATACTATGGGGCTTAGTAATGAAATCGAAAATCCAATTAAGGCTATGGAAAACCTACTATGAATAAATCTGGTATCTTAGTTAGAAGCTTACAGGCATCCCAGTTCTGCGTGTCTTTATCCAGCTCTGTAAATAAAATTCTCAGCGAAACAAGCGATTTAGACGTTATAGTATTCTATGAGGCTTGGGCTCAGCTTATATTACAGCCCAAGTTTGGAATGCTAATGGATAGGGAAATGCTTGGTATGAGTGGGGTGTGTGTGGCCACAGACCTTAAAAGTGCCCATAAGCTATTACGCTCAGCCGGTCCAAGAAAAAAGTATTTCTATGTTTGGAACCTAGAGTGGATTGGAAATCCAAATATCAACTTCAAGGATTTACACAACGTCTACTGCAATGAACAAATAAGCTTGATTGCTAGGACACAATATCATTATGATATACTAGCTAAAACATGGAAAAAACCAGTAGCTATTATGAACAACTTCTCACCCGATGTACTAAAAGATGTGCTTTATGGCAAAGTATGATGAATTAACTACAGATGAAAAAATGGCTATTTTCTCTAATGAATATGGCAGGGACGAAAAAAGCTTCGTGGAGCTAGCCCAAAAGTACGATACGTACCCAAATAAGCTCCGCAGAGAGGCCATACGCTTAGGCATTAAAATCCGCGACAAGAGCGGCGCTCAAAAGGTTGCTTTAAAACAGGGGCGTGCTAAGCACCCTACGGAGGGCACCGAAAGAACTATTGACACTAAAATCAAGATTAGTGAGGGAAAGGCAGAGTCATGGGCAAATATGACCCTAGAAGCCAGGGAATCTATAGCCCAACAAGCTAGGGAGCAATGGGCTAATATGAGTCCAGCCGACAAAGAGCTATTTCGCAAGAAGGCGTCCGACGCTGTTAGGTTGGCCGCTAAAGAGGGGTCTAAGCTAGAAAAGCATGTTTTAGAGGAATTGGTAAAGGCTGGGTATAGGGTTGAGTTTCACAAAGAACATCTTTTGTTGAATGAACGCTTGCAACTCGACCTTTTCCTGCCTACAATAGACGTAGCCATCGAAATCGACGGCCCCTCGCACTTTTTGCCGATTTGGGGAAATAAGACCCTACAAAGAAACAAGAGGGCGGATAGTCAGAAGAACGGATTGCTGTTGACAAGAGGAATAATAGTTATTCGCATCAAGCAAGAAGGAACCCTGTCTCAAAAATATAAAAGAGACTTAATCAACAAACTTGTGAGCTTATTAAAAGAAATCGAAGTTAAGAAACCACCATTAGGACAAAGGTACATTGAACTATGAGTAAAGAAAAGTTGGTAGACACACTAGTAAACGAACATGGATATGACCCACATTCCCTAGAAACACTAGAAGAGGAACAATTGAGTAATTTAGTTAACTGCGAGCAAGACGAAGTTTTGGCTGAAGACCTTGAAGATGTATTCGGTACCGCTGATGTCATAGACTCAGATGAGGAGGATGTTCTGGTGCCGGTAGAGGATTGTGAGGGGCTTCGTACAGAAGAAATCCCCGAATATACACATGCGTTGTGGGGCCAGTACGTCCTAGACCAATTTACCGAAGAAGAGTTGTTCGATGGTAATCCTGTGTTGGATGGACTGCGTAGAGTTGCAGAGCTATTGCTCGGAGATATTCTAGAGTCTACTACTCAAATAGTACAGACTCCAACCCCAGACAATGGAGAAAGGGCTACGGCTGTCGCTAGAGTTGTAATTAATGTCAACTATGCTGATAGGCAAGTAGTTAAGGTTTATTCTGGTTCCGCAGACGCCTATCCTGGTAATATTGCCCCAGGCTTTGAAAAGTATCCTGTAGCCCTAGCTGAAACAAGGGCAGAGGCTAGAGCTTTGCGAAAAGCCCTAAGACTACGTACAGTTGCCCATGAGGAACTGGGTAATGGGGGCGGTCAGGAAGTGCCAGTTAAGAAGGCAGCCGCAAAAGCTATGAGTGAGGAACAAGCTAAGATGATTAACTTCGTTGCTAAAGGTAACAACGTTAATGTCGAAAAGCTATTGCAACACCTTGGCGAAACTGGTGTCATAGTCTATAATAATGTAAAGAGTTTGAGTGATTCAGATGGCAAAGAAGTTTGTAGAGTGCTGTCTGCATATCAAGCTGACCGTACTACAATTCCAGAGGGAGTTGTCGGCTATTCAGAAGATTGGAGAAAATAATGGTTGCAACACACACTAAAAAAAGAGAGCAGTGGAGAGTTTACAAGCCAAGGAAAACCAACGATGGCGCTGCCTCTAAACTTGAAATGAAGATTGTTACAGAGGAAAAGGAGAAGGATGGTAAGAAGTTTACTGTCCGTGACGTCCAGCTATTTTGGGTTGCAACACAGCAAACCGGCACAGATAAGAATGGGAACGCATCTTTTGGTTGGGACGACCCAAATAAGAGCGTTACCCTCAAGCTAGGAGAGGTAGACCTGGGCGAACTGCTTGCAGTTCTAAATGGGTCCAAAAAGCACATTGGCGCACCTAAGAATGACAAGGGCGCTGGTGGTCTATTCCATAAAAACGAAAAGGGAAGTACGGCTATGACACTTGAGCGTGGAGAGAGTGGTTATTCTCTCTTGCTTAGTAAAAAGGTTGGTAAAGACGCACCAGTAAGAATCTCCCATCAAGTTACGATAGGAGAGGGTGAGGTTCTTAAGGTCGTATTAGAGGCGGCAATTAGACAGTCTTACCAGTGGTAATTATTTGAGAGATAGGAAGTATTGAATCAATATTGGAATAAGGCTACCTAGAAATCCAGCGGCACTCGCAGCAACAGCTATCTTGATTTTTATAGCGTTGATTTCTAAGTCAATCTTTCCCAGCCTATCTTCTATTTCGTCTAATCTACACTTTGTATCTTCGCAAAAATCTATAATAAGGCGGCGGTATTCTGTCCAGCTATTTTCATCTCTGGGTGGAACTTGTGGTGTCATGTGGAGCCCTACGGATTATAGAAATGATTAACTGTATATTGCTTTCCCTCATGGAACCGATATACATGTGAATGGGAATTAGTTCTCCACTTTTTGTTTTTGCAACTGTAGTTAGCGATGTATTTACTTTGCCTGAAATCTCTGGACAGTTAAGTATGTCACAAATATTTGTATCCAAAAGTGAGCTAGGGTCATAACCAAGGACTCTAAAAGTGGCCGGATTCGCAAATCTAATAATGCCTTCATCGTTAGACACAACCACCATGTCTGTTAAAGCATTCAAAAGCAAATAAACCTCACGCTCCCTGCGTAAGACCTCTGCCTTTTCTTGCTCGTCAAGCTCTGCTGATAATGCTCTTAATCTCTCTATTGTTGGAGCTTCTGACATAATGATGTCCTTATTTGTTAAAACAACTCAGTATCATATAATACACCATTCTATATCCAGGGCTCCCAAAACGGATATATCCCCTTTTTGACCTCGACTGGAGCTACCTTATGTGTCCCTCTACGTTCTGGATACTTATCCCATGCGTAGCCAGTCCATCTCCACATTCTATGCAGCCCATCTTCTAAACCAACCGTTTCTTTGTAATGTAGTAGCTCTATGCTCTTATCAACCGTGCAAAAGGCGTTCTTAACCTCATGTCTTGCTTCCACATGTTCCACTTTTGCCCCTGTTATCTCAGAAACTAGATTAGCGGCAGCTAGTATGGTAATATGCTCGCTGCCACCTAAATTGATAATCTGTTGCCCTGCCCCTGGGTTTACGGCTGCTAGGTATAATGGTTCAAGCATATCGTCTATGTAGGAGAACGCCCTAGTCTGTAGTCCATCCCCATATACCAAGATGGGAAGCCCCTGCTTAGCTCTAGCCATCCAATATGCTAAAACGTTACGAAATACTTGCCAGC
>JACCDG010923095.1_pt1 | contig 17405 bp, 17 predicted proteins | sample 7442471 | NCBI WGS metagenome assembly JACCDG01 (sample SAMN15323444, study PRJNA562643) | freshwater metagenome | isolation source: river surface water | place: USA:Blue River Watershed | collected 2017-08-17 | reverse complement strand
TGTACGGGCATAGCTCAGCGGTAGAGCAACGCTTTTACACAGCGAAGGTCGGGGGTTCAATCCCCTCTGCCCGTACCATTTTTAAGATCTGCAGCCGCTCCCTGTTATAAGGAGCGGCTTTTTAATTTTGTCCAATTATAACTATTAGTTCGTTCTTGGCTTGCTGGTGAGGAAGTGAAGTCTCGCTCTAGCTGTCTGTGGTTATTTGTGCGCTTCAGCGTTCATAGCTCGTGCCTGAGAAACAGGCCTAAACCCTTCATTGAGTACTTCAGAGGGTTCTACAAAGAGAATCCAGGGGTAACTATGTAGATCGAGAGTATGGCCGAAGGTTGCGTCACACCTTGTACTTAGCGATTAAGTCGTTCGCAGCTTGAGGATTCTGCTTAGCCTCAAGCAATGCTTGCAGCATAAGCGGCACTACGATCGTCGCATCAGACTCAATGACGAACATCGGTGTATCGCGAGTGAGCTTATCCCAGGTGATCTTCTCGTTGGGAGTCGCGCCGGAATACGAGCCATAGGACGTGGTCGAGTCCGAGATTTGGCAGAAGTAAGCCCAAGGCTTTACGGGTTCTTGTAGGTCGTACTTGATCGAGGGGACGACGCAGATTGGGAAGTCTCCGGCGATGCCTCCGCCGATTTGAAAGAAACCTACGCCCTTGCCAGAAGATAGCTCGCGGTAATCATCGTAGAGATTGGCCATGTACTCGATGCCGGACTTTACGATTGAAGCACTGCACTCGCCGGTCTTAACGTGTGAAGCGAATATGTTGCCGAACGTAGAATCTTCATGCCCAGGAACGACCATCGGGAGTTTGGCACGTGCGGCGGCGAGCAACCAGCATTGGTCAGGGTTGCCCTCGTGGAGCTTGGGCTCGATCTTTTGAATGAGCTCGTAGAAGTACTCGTGCCAGAAGCGGCGGCCTTTGGATTGAGTGGCATCCATCCACATAGGGACGAGATATTTTTCGACGGCGCGGAAGGCTTCGTCTTCGGGAATGCTCGTATCGGTTACTCGGCGCATGCGTTGCTCAAGGATCTTGGTGTCGTCGTCTTTGGTGAAGTAACGATACTCGGGAAAATCCTTATAACTATGATGAGCAACGAGGCGGAAGAGAGACTCTTCGATATTGGCGCCAGTGACGGAGAGGCCATGAACGAGACCGGCGCGAATGGCGGGTGCCAGGGTGATTCCGAGTTGAGCGGAGGACATCGCACCTGCCATGGCCCAGTACATTTTGCCGCCGCCTTCAATGTGGCGCCAGTAGGAGAGGGTGGCGTCGCGGGTGGCGCGAGAATTGAAGTTCTTGTAATTGCTCAGGATAAATTCAAGGATCGGCATGTTGGCGTTTGTCATGGGGTGCCTTTACCATTTTTATGAAGCCGGTTCATGCCTAAAGTAAAGCCGGGGGGTGGTATCGGCAGGTGGTTGTCAGAGTTTGTTGTGAGGAAGTTTCGCTTTATTGAGGCCCCGCTAGGACTGGAGTAAGTTGTGGTTGTGTACAAGATTGAATCCCCCGCTCTGAAAGACTTGCCTGAGCTGAGCGCAATGGTGGCTCGTTGTATCGCTCGCATGAGGGCCAACGGAATTGAGCAGTGGGATGAGATCTACCCCAACGAAACGGTTCTGAAGAGCGACATTGAGCAAGGGACCATCTTCGTTTGTCGAGTGGGTGAAGGCCTCGGTGGATGCATAGTGCTGAATCAAGAGCAGGATCCGACATATGCGGCCGTTTCTTGGATGTACAAAGGTGAACAGGTGGGAGTGATTCATCGATTAATGATTGATCCGGACCACCAGGGCCAAGGGCTTGCGAAAGCGCTCATGCTTTACGCTGAGAAGCGCGCTGTCGAGAGGGGGTGGAAAGCAATCCGGCTCGATACCTTTACTAAGAATCCAATGGCTCTCGCGCTCTATGTACGTCTTGGGTACCGTCAGGCGGGACTTGTCGATCTGAGAAAAGGCCGCTTTGTGGTGTTTGAGAAGTGCCTATCCTAAACTCTTGGTGCTCTTGGGCTCCCCTTGTTGTGTTGGACTGCTTTCAATATATATTGATTGCATGAGACATACATTTTCTATGCACCTATCATTCTGGGTTTTGGCGCTTCTTGTGGGTGCATGTTCGTCTGCGCCGACCAAGGACGGTTACCACGGTTATGGGGCGGGGAGCGTCGATTCGAAGACTCTCGAAAAATATGCGCCACCCGCACTTCCTTCTGGCCTGAGTCGAAAGGTGCGTGCAACGCTCGATTTGAGAGCACCTGGAGCAGGAGAGCTGCATCCGGATGGCAAGAGATTGTTCTTTAGCTGGATGATCACGGGGACAAGGCAGATCTGGCGGTTGGATGGCCCCAATCATTTTCCAGTGCAGATGACCGCAGGAGAGGATCCCACTTCGCTCGGTACGATTACTCCGGATGGCAAGTGGCTGGTGCTGAGTCGAGATGCCAATGGAGAGGAGAATCCTGGCCTCTACCTGCAGGGCGTCGACGGTGGAGCGCTTCAAACCATCCAGCATCTTCCAAAGGTGCAGACTCATTATCAGGGGATGAGTCAGGACTCGAAGTGGATCTATTACGCTTCCAACAACATCAAGCCGGACTCGTATGCGATCTACCGCTATGAAATCGGAACTGGGAAAAAGGAGTTACTCTTCTCGCAAGACGGAAAGTGGTCTGTCGAAGATATTCGGAGCGACCTGGGTAAGCTCCTCTTAATGAAAGCAACAGGCAATCTTGCTCGTGAAGTTTATGAATGGGATATCGCCAAGCGTGAGCTTAAGCCTCTGTTAGGGCAAGGTGAAACTGAAGAATATTGGGTCGCATACGCCGCGGATCCAAGCGAGTTATTGGTGGTCACCGCCAAAATGGGTGATTGGCGTCGGTTGTATCGTTGGAAGGGTGGGCAGTTTAAACCCTTGTCCCCGGAGTTACCAGGTGATGTTTGGGGGATCTCGATTGATCCGCCTCGCAAGCACATTGTCTACAAGGTGAATGAAAAGGGCTACACACGTCTTTACGCATTGGATGCGCGAACGTACAAGCAAGTTCGACTGCCTGAGTTCAAGGGCGCCGATCAAGTAGCTCTTGCGACGATGGATTGGAAGGGCCGGGGGTTTACACTTGGAGTAGAGACTTCGACCGCGCCTCGCAAGGCCTACTCCTACGAATGGGCCACCGCGAAACTGACTCAATGGTCGATTCCAAGTGTTCCTGAAATGGATGCTTCAACCTTTGTCAGGGCGACGCTTGAGTCCTATCCAGCGAGAGATGGAACCCTCATTCCGATTTTTGTTCTCAGGCCTAAGCAGTGCTTGCAGGCCGCCACTCCTTGCCCAGCGATTGTACATTTTCATGGTGGGCCGGAGAGTCAAAGTCAGCCAGGGTTTTGGGCAAAATCGCAGCTCCTGGTGAGTGAAGGATTTGTCGTTGTTGAGCCGAACGTTCGAGGAAGTGATGGTTATGGCAAGAAGTGGCTTATGTCGGACAATGGTCCGAAACGTCTCGACGTGGTTACGGACATTGAAGATTGCGCGAAGCACATTCGGACCCAATGGGCTGTGGGTGGCGTGGCTCCCAAGGTAGGCCTCATGGGTTGGAGTTATGGCGGTTACTCGACCTTGTTGGGTATGACGATGTTCGCTGGTGCATACGACGCAGGTGTGGCGATGGTTGGAATGAGCGACCTTTCGACATTCTTAAAAAATACTGCGCCATATCGGCGCTCTCTGCGCGTCACTGAATATGGCGATCCGGATAAGGACGCGGCCTCTTTGGCTAAGCTATCGCCGATTACCTATCTCGACCGAATCAAGGCCCCACTCCTCATCATTCAAGGGGCCAACGATCCCCGCGTGCCGGCAGGTGAGGCGGTTCGAATTCAAGAGGCGCTAGCCGCGAAGAAGATTCCTTCGCGATTAATCCTATTTGCCGACGAGGGACATGGTGCGGAGAAGAGGTCCAATCAAGTTTTGGAGTTTGGGCACCTGATGCAATTTTTTAGCGAGCACCTGGGCACGCCGAAAAAGCCTTAAAGCAGATCTGCTCTTACCATTTGCAGAAGCTTGTCGTTGCCTTGGTTCGTGCCATTGGCATGTAAATCCAGCTTAGTGATCCAAGCGGGGGTGTAGATCGCAGCCTTGCCCAGAATTGTAGAACGTAACAGAATGGACTCGTTCTTTCGAGCTTTGAACGAACCAGTTAGTGGAGAGCGAGATCTTCTGTGATGAAAACTATTGAGTCATCGGTTTTACAGTGCTTTTTGAGTCTTTTTTGAAAAGATGTATGTATTCACCGTAACCTTCCTTGGCCATCTGATTGACAGGGATGAACCGAAGAGATGCGGAGTTCATGCAAAAGCGTTTGCCACCAGGACCAGGTCCATCATCAAAGACGTGCCCCAGATGGGAGTCGCCGTGTCTGGACTTGACCTCAGTTCTTTCAGTGAAGTGGCTTTTGTCTTGCTGAATAACAATGTTTCCGGTGTCGATAGGCTTGGTAAAGCTGGGCCATCCCGTACCTGAGTCGAACTTGTCGAGGGAACTAAAAAGAGGCTCGCCGGAGACAACGTCGACGTAGATTCCCGCTTCGTGGTTGTTGACGTACTCATTCTGGAAGGGGGCCTCAGTGCCCGCCTGGCGCGTAACATAGCGTTGCTTCTCGCTGAGTTTCTGGAGGGCCTTGTTTTTGGCTGCCGCATCGAAATTTTTGCTGTTCCACGCGAGTGCGGGAAGGGTCAAAGCTAGGGCTTGAAGAACGACTAGAAACGAGATTAGCAAATTTTTCATAAAATAACCTTTGCCTGGGAGTTCAGTTCAAGGGGCCGGGTGGTTACATTGATTTTAGCTAAAAAAGATTTATTGCTAAGGTATTGATATCATCTGAAGCTTAACCCGCGTAGCTCATATCGTGTCGCTCATGAAAAGATAAGGTTGGGAGTCAATCTCCGTCGTGAAAGTGCGATCTGCAGTTAGGCTGTCGTTAACGGCGAGGTACGTCATAGTTATTGGTTGCAAATATTTTGATTGAATGTGTTTTTTAAGTCATACTTATTTAATGAGTTCACATGTTTGGTGGATTGTTTCGATCGCGCTTATTTTTCCTTCGCTTTGTTTTTCAACCACTTCGAACGATTTCTTCTGTAGGGAAAAAAGATGGATTCCGGGAGGCCCCTCAATATTCCCTCTCTTGTACAAGAAAGTCATTAAAGGCTGCGGAGATGGGAAGACGCAGCTTGATCTCAATATTTGTGGTGTCGGAGCTGACTGTGTGTACGTGAGTAGCAGATTGAAGGCGCAGGCGAAGGCCGAGTTCTCAAAGGAATACGATCAGCTCACGACTTCAGAAAAAAAAGAATTTTTTAACTCAATCCGTGGGATTGATTGGTTGCCGACCAGTTTGTCATGTCCCCAAGCTGAGGATGGCTGTCCGTTGCCTGAGCAGTGTAAGGGGGATTTGGCCTTTGATATTGAGGTTTCGCATTTCTCACCTGGGGGGCTGCCTGCTGCTAGTGAGAGAGCAATTAATAACAAGCCTAAGTACTTTCCAGCCGGGGCAGGGAGAGTGCAATGAGATGTTATTTAGCTTCTATTGCTATATTTGTTTTGGGTTCCATCTCGGTAGCCACCGCTGCCGCGCTGGTGACCGTTAATGGAAAATTGAGTTCCATTACGGATCGTCACTACCTGATTGAGACTCCAAATGCTAAATACTACATCAAGCGTGAACTGGTTTCTCCAGAAGATGTGCCACAGATGCAGAAATTGGATTCACAAGTAACAGTATCTGTTGCGATGGAAGCGATTGAGTTGGTTCGCGAGAAGCAAAAATCGGTTTCTCAGAAGAAGTAGCTAGAAGCAAAAGTCTCTGCCAATGGGTAGATTGATTTTCCTCGCCGGCGTCGATGGGCTGGTTGCTCTCTTGGGACCTCGCAGGCCCTAAAACTTCATGTTCGCGCCAACGTAGTAGAGCGAAGCTTGGTTGTAGTACGCTTCGAGACGCAGAGACTGCGTGAACTCGTAGCCAAGTCCAATCGTATTGCCGACAGCAATGGCCGTGTTGGCCTGGTTCTCATCAACTTGGATGCCATAACCATAGGAGAGCTGAAACGGAGATGCATTGATGCCGAGGGCAGGCTTCACAACAAGACCATTGCCTTGCTTGGTAGTGGCAGCATCAATAGATAAAATAGAATATTTGTTTAAGCTGATCGCTGTGCCGACGCCACCTGCTTCGATGCCTTGGCTGAGGCCAAAAAGTGTGAAGCCTAAGCGAAATCCCCCAAAAGGATTGAATAGTGCGCCTAGGTTGCCTGTCCATGTTTTTTCGTATTGTGGGCCTGGGATCCGCCCTCGTCTTGCGAGACGGTAGTTGCCGGCGAGACCGACGGAAAGATTGATCTTCTCGATGTAGGTGGCGAGGCCGAAGTTCAGGTAGGTCAGGGATCCGTCTTCATCAGTGGTGTTGTTGTAGGTTTCTATTCCCAAGGCGCCGCCGACGTAGGAGTTGCCTGTGAGGAGGCGAATTCCGTTACCCAGAAGGTCGGGAGCCTGAAATCCTGTGGCGACCGATCCTACCAATTTAGTGGACTGGTTATAGACAAGGCCACTGGGGTTACCATATGTCGATGAGGTGAGGGCAGGCGATGATATCCCTCCGCCTACGTTGAGAAGATGCTTGGTCTCCAGTGATTCGCGGTCTCTAGAGTCAAAATCGAAATCATAGTCGCTATCGCGAGCAAAAGAGTTTTGAGAAAACGCCACAGCGCTACACAGCGCGAGCGCAAGCACGGACAAGCAATAAGAGGTTCTCGAATACATAAATTACCTCAACGAAAACGGAATCGTTTTTATGGGTAATTACAACTAGTATGCCATCCGTTGTTTTGATTAAGTTATCGTTTTTATTGTGAATTTTTAGTTTTTACATTTTTATAATGTATAATATTTAGACAGTTGCCTAGATTGAATCTTCGGCTTTTGTCTAGATAGAAATCTTTGGATCTGTTCAAAATTGAAGGGACTGTGCAGTAGCTAAGGTTCGACCCCTCGAGTACTCTCTACCAAACGTTATCAGCAATGGAGACTTCATGAGCACGGGTGGAGAGTCAGTTAAGGTCATCATCATAGCTTTGTTCGCAAATCTTGGTATCGCGCTAGCTAAGTTCGTGGGCGCCTTCATCTCAGGAAGCGCGTCGATGCTGGCAGAAGCTATTCACAGTCTTGTGGATAGTACTAACCAAGTATTATTGCTGATCGGAAATAAGGCTTCCAAGAAGCCACCCACTCCAAGTCATCCCTTGGGGTATGGGCGTGAGGCTTTCTTTTGGTCCTTTATTGTCGCGGTCATGCTTTTCTCTTTAGGTGGACTCTTCGCGATTTATGAGGGCATTCATAAGTTTCATGAAACTGGGACCGTCAATTCACCTGTCTTGGGTTTATGCATTTTGACTTTCAGCATTGTGGTTGAAGGGTATTCTTGTTCTGCTTGCATCAAGGAAGTCCAAAAGCAGAATCGATTTGGCAGTCTTTGGGCCTGGTTTCGCAAAACGACTTCTTCTGAGCTTCTCGTGATTTTTACTGAGGATTTAGCGGCAATGCTGGGTCTCGTCATCGCTACTCTGGCCTTGCTTCTCGCGTGGCTGACTGGCGATGTGATGTGGGATGCTTTGGGTTCGATAGCGGTGGGGACGTTGTTGGTAGCAGTGGCTGTCTTGCTTGCGATCGAGATTAAGTCGATGCTCGTGGGCGAGGCTCCTTCGACGGACTTCGAGGATTTTCTTCGCAAGCGCTGGGCTGAGATCTCTCCAGAGGGTAAGCTCTTGACTTTGATTGCTCTTCAAGTGGGTAACAATGAGGTGATGCTGGCTTACAAAGTGAGCCCAGGTAGCGCCAAAGATGTGAATCAGCTCATGACTCAGATCAATACCTTGGAGAAAGAGACTCGCGCAAATTTTCCAGAGGTGCGTTGGCAGTTTGCCGAGGCGGATGACAAGAACTAGTTCGTGGACATCGTGTGCGTTAGGTCGCTGTAAAGCTCCGGCCTACGGTCCCTGAAGAATCCAAACGATGCGCGGTTACGTCGAACAACTTCAATGTCAAAGCTTGCGACGAGCACGCCTTCCTCGGTTCTTCCGAACTCCTGCACTTTCTCGCCTCGCTGATCGGCGATAAAGGAGTGGCCATAGAAGGTCTGTTTGTCTTCGGTTCCGATGCGATTCGATGCGATTATGGGCGCGACGTTCGAAACGGCGTGACCGATCATCGCGCGCTGCCAGAGATCCTTTGTGTCGAGGTCTGGGGTCTCGGGTTCAGTCCCGATTGCAGTGGGATAGAAGAGCATATCCGCGCCCTGAAGCATCATCGCGCGCGCGCACTCTGGAAACCACTGGTCCCAGCAAATACCAACGCCTACTACGCCAAAGCGGGTTGACCAAACTTTGAAGCCCGTATTGCCGGGGCGGAAGTAAAACTTCTCCTCATAGCCCGGGCCATCGGGGATGTGGCTCTTGCGGTAAATGCCCATGACTGAGCCTTTGTCGTCGATCATGGCTAAACTATTGTAATAGGATTGCCCGTCTTTTTCGAAAAACGAGACAGGGATGACGACACCTAGTTTTTCAGCCAGCTTTTGGAAGTGGTGAATCGTTGGGTTCTCTTTAAACGGGCGAGCGAGATCGAAGAACTCGTCCTTCTCTTCTTTGCAGAAGTAAGGACCCTCGAAGAGCTCTGAGGGGAGAATGATGTTCGCGCCTTTCTCGGCCGCTTTGCGAACAAACCCTGTCACGCGCTCGACGTTTTCGGGGGTAGACTTGGAGAACGCTTGCTGAATGGCTGCGACCTTAACTATTTGGCTCATGATCGAGTTCCTTTAACATCGACAGGCTCTTGCTGGGTGATGCAGTGAAACGCGCCACCACCAGTGAGGATCGCCTTGGCCGACAACCCCACTGTGCGCCGCCCCGGGAAGCACTCAGCGATCTTCGCGACTGCTGCGGCATCGTGCGGCGATCCATAGGTCGGTACGGCTACCGTGGTGTTAGCGATGTAGAAGTTCATGTAGCTGGCCGGCATGATTTCGCCTTCTTCGTCGAGAACAAGGCCGGGCGAGGGGACTTCGATCACTTTGAGACGCCGTCCGCGGGCATCGGTAAAGGAGTTAAGGTCTGCAGCGATCTTGGCCATGATTTCGGTATTGGGGTCGTTCTTGTCGGTGGCTTTCATACAGAGCACGACGCCTGGGGCAGCAAAGCGCGCAAGCGTATCGATGTGTCCATCTGTGTGGTCGTTGAGCAGTCCGTCGCCGAGCCAGAGAATCTTTTCGTAGCCCAACGAATCCCTGAGGAGCTCTTCGATGCGAGCCTGATTGACCCCGGGGTTGCGGTTGGGGTTGAGCAAACACTGCCGTGTGGTGATGCAGGTGCCTTGTCCATCGGGTTCGAGCGATCCACCCTCCATGACGAATGGGTGAAGCTCTGTGTGAAGTGTAGACGCGTGCGCGAGCCGGCCGGACACTTCTCGATCGCCCAATAAGACATACTTCTCGCCCCAGCCATTGAAGTAAAAAGATGCAGCGATGAGACGGTTCTTCTCGAGGTCGCGCGTAAAGATAGGTCCCGTGTCGCGAACCCAGATATCACCAAAAGGTATCTGGTGAAATTTGACCGGCAGTCCAGCGAGCGCTTCCTTGGCGCTTCCGAGTTGAGACGGATCGGCGATCAAGATCTCGAGACTCTCGCCGCGCGCGTGACCAGTTGCAGGATCGACATCCGCAATCGTCTGGCAAAGTGCCTTAAACTCTCGACGAGCTTGAGGAAGATCTTCTTGCCAGAGGTTCTCATGGCAGGGCCAGGCAAGCCAACAGGCTCGATGGGCATCCCATTCGGCAGGTTGCTGGAATCGTGGCCTTTTTGATTGTTGTCCTGAATCGCTAGTCATAAGCGAGTCAGGTAGCAGATTGGTGCAGTATTTTCACCTCAAAAGGTGGGGAGGAAGGAGTGATCGTTTGTGTTAATCTCGGGTTATGTCCAAACCCATTTCGTTGCCTCAGCTGGTTTCTGGTATCGTTAATAACCGCTGCCCAGAGTGTGAAAAAGGCAGCGTTTACTCGGGATTCTTCACGATGAATAAGAAGTGCCCCGATTGCGGGATGCTCTTTGATAAAGAGCAGGGCTATTTTCTGGGTGCCCTCATCGTAGGTTATTTCGTTGAGGCATTCTCACTGCTTCCTCTCATGGTTTACACGCTCTTTCTCAAGCAGATGGCACTGCCGCTCGTGCTCCTCATGGGCACTGCGCAGATTCTAATCATGACTCCGTTTGTGACTCGTTTTGCGAAGATTACTTGGCTCTACGTTGAGTCGCGTCTTACTTGGTCTCTTAAATGAATTTTGATCCCGCAGATCCATACCCGCTTCTGGGCGCGGGGGCTCGATATGAAGAAGAGCGTTCGCATTCTGAGCAAGTTGATGCTTGGCTGGGACTTCGAACTCATCACGTTGAGGCTGGCTTGGCTGCTCAACGCGAGGATCAACAGCTCTGGATAGGGCTGCCAATGAAGAGCATGCTTACGCCCTATAGCGAAATGAGAGCGATGTTGGAGCGCTTGCAACCTCCTGACGGGAGTACTGTCGTGGATCTTGGTGCAGGATATGGGCGAATGGGTTTTGTGATGGGCCGTCATTGGCCAAGGGCTAGATTCTTGGGTTACGAGTGGGTCGAGGAGCGAGTTTTAGAGGGTCGTCGATGTCTTGAGCTTGCCGGATATACAGGGAGATTGGTGCGTGCGGATCTGAGCGCGGCTGATTTTAGTCCGGAGATTGCCGATTTTTATTTTATCTATGATTATGGAACCCGCGCCGCGATCGAGAAGACAATTGAGGATCTGCGCTTGATCGCGTTGGCTCGCGAGTTTGTAGTGGTCGGACGGGGACGCGCTACCAGGGACACGATCGAGCGCAGGCATCCTTGGTTATCGCAGGTTGTGAGGCCCGAGCACTGCGGAAATTTTACTTTGTACCGGGTGAGGGAGAGACGGTGAGCTCTGGCGGCTGGATCGATGCGCATTGCCACCTTTCGGATCCGCGCATCTTTGATCGCGCGGCGGAGATCTTGGGAGAGTGTAAAAGAGTAGGGGTGGGGCGCTTCTTTCTCGGTGGAGTCGATGAGTCCGATTGGAAGCGGCAGAGAGACTTGGACTCTAAGTTTCCAGGACGGTTTTTTAAGGCGTTTGGACTGCATCCTTGGTGGGTGCATGGATTAGGGGCCGCGCCCGATCGGGGTTTTTCGCCGTTGGATGCCGCGCTCGAGCGATTGCGAGCGGAGTTGCCCGATGCGCATGCGTTGGGTGAGACAGGGTTGGATGCCGCTCGGGGTCGGATGAAGGACGGTGGCGAGTTGCAGTTGCGCGCGTTTCGAGCGCAGCTTGCGATGGCCCTCGAGATCGGCAAACCATTGGTCTTGCATGTCGTGCGTGCGCATTCGCAGGCGCTTCAGGTTCTCGAAGAATCGGCGGGGCTTGGAGGAATGGTTCATTCGTTCTCCGGTAATGCAGCGGATGCTGAGAGGTATTTGCGCATGGGTTTGCTGCTCTCGATTTCAGCCCGAATCGTTCATCCCGATGCGGATGAGTTGCGCGCGATCGTACGTGATGCGCCCGCAGATCAGTTGGTGCTCGAAACCGATGCGCCGGACCAGGCTCCGTGGGGAAGTGATCAGAAACTGCATTTTCCGGTCACATTGATTCGCGTTGCGGAAGCAGTGGCCAAGGTTCGAGGCGGCGATTCTGCGCAGTGGCTCGATTCGAGTCGGGACAATTTGCGCCGCGTTTTTTTATTGTGACTTTAAATATTTTATAAGCGCATAAATCGATCTTTAATCTCTTGAGCGGCTATGACTAAGTCAGTCCTTGAGGTGTGCTGCGAGTAGGTCTGGTGCGGAATGTCCCTGTTCTTGAAGTAGACACTTGTTGATAGGTCGGTCGCTCCTTCGCGCTCTGCTGATCCAGGAAGAAGATCTCGCCTTGTTTGGTAGGAACGGCTCTTGCTCCAGGGGGGCCACCATGGCGTTTGTAACTCTTAGATTCGCTTTGTTTTTGCTCGGGTTGATACGTGCGGTATCAGCTTTTGGTGCGGACTTTTACGACGAGAAGTACTGGGAGCATGAGAACAAATTAAGTCTTGAGGGGTTGAAGCCGTTTTGCATTCCAGTCAGCGAGGAGGAACGAGACCCTGATTTTGCCACCCCTCGCAGTGACTTTGTCGCAGATAGATCGAAGTTGGGCGCCTTGATTCTGCGCGGACCTACAAAAGAAGGTCTCGTCGAGCAAGTCGCAGCTCTCAGGGTTTGGACGAGCAGGGTTGGCGATCCTCTTGCGGCAGCACCTAGCGGGACTGACTATCATACAGCAAAGGACGGCAGTTTTTGGGTATCACTCGTCGGGTCGGCGCCTTCGTCAGTTTTGAGTCAGCACGATTTCTATCCGGCGCATCGCGGACCCAACTGTTGGAACAGTGCTCTCGTGCTTAGCAAACTGCTGCCTCATCATCGCTATACGAGCGACCGCGAGTTTGATTATTGGATGACGTCTCCTCTTTGTCAGAGCGTAAAAGTTCCCGAGCCGGGTGATATTGCTTCTCTATTTGGAACCCAGGAAGGAGGAAATTGTGGCCTAATCCACGCCTATATCCATCTCACCGATCAGCTGGTGTTTTCGAAAGATGGAGTAGAAAATTGCCGTCGCTATGCTTTGGAGCCTGCGAGGGTGATTAGAGAGCGGTACGTCGAAGCTTCGTCGGCATGTCCGGTCGGAGTGAGGTATTTTAGGTGTCATTCGCTGCAGAGCTATTTAGAGGAAGCGAGGCCCGAGAGATTGGAAGAACTTCAGTCGGTTTTTGAACAGATTGCTAAAACAGGCAACGAGCTCGAGAGGCGCGCGCTGAGAGGAACCGCTTATTTGACGAGCGCCGAAAGCATGAAGTTTAGAAATGAATTGGGTTTTTATCTGGGGATGGTGAGAGATGGTGAGGCGTCTTCAGTCTCGGGCGACACGGCTTTTTCTCTTTGGAAAGCGGCTCGCCTTGGAATTGAAAGCATGCACAATCAAGTGAATGGGCTGCTGTTGCCTTTGAAGGCGCAGTAAAAACATCAACAGACTGAGGGACCAGTTTGCATTGTGAAAGGAGATTGAATGCACTTCTCCTCAAGGATCTAGGGGTAAGTATTTAATACATAAAAATAATTAAAAAAAAGAACAGGACTAGTGCTTTCTATTTCGTACTTAATTAGTATGGTAATGCAAAGACGTAGTTTGTGCGACTGAGTATCGTTAACAATCGTCAAGGCACCTATCGTGCTCCCCCTCAAATCCCGCTACGACCCTCGTCACCAATCGTGTTAGGACTCGTGAACCGGAGTGATCCAAGTCATGCTCGAATCCCCAGTCATACCCGAACCTTCAACCATGCAGCCTATGACCGATTCGGAGCTTGAGACCTACCGTCTCCACCGTCGCTACGACCGCATGGGTCGTCTCGTTGGAGACGATGGGATGAAGCGCCTCGCCGATGCTCACATCATGGTGATTGGTCTAGGTGGAGTTGGATCCTTCGCTGCCGAATCGCTTGCGCGATCCGGAGTTGGCAAGCTCACGCTCGTCGACTTCGATGAGATCTGCATCACCAATTTCAATCGGCAACTCCATGCTCTGAGCGGACTCGTGGGTGAAAAAAAAGCCACAGTCATGGCTGACCGACTCAGCAAGATTAATCCCGGCGCCACCATCGTCCCCATCGTGAATTTCTACAACGAACGCCTCAGTGACGAAATTCTTGGTCCACCGGATCAAAAACCCACGCTTGTCATCGATGCCATCGATAGCATTACTTCTAAGTGCCACTTGCTCGCTACTTGTAAGAAGCGGGATATCCCTGTTCTTTCCTCTATGGGTACCGGTGGTCGCCTGGATCCCGCACAAATCAAAACTGACGATCTCTCGCGCACCCACAATGACTCGCTCGCCAGATCTGTACGCCAGATCCTCAGGCAGAGTCATGGCTTTCCTGACAAGGGTGAGTTTGGCATCACCGCTGTCTTTAGCACTGAGGAACCCACAAAGCCTTTTGAGCTCCATTACGATGGCGGGAAGGGGTTTCGCTGCGTGTGCCCTCAAAAGGACAATGAGTTTTTTAACTGCGACAATCGCAACCTGATTTGGGGCAACGCAAGCTTTGTGACAGGCGCGGTGGGCATGCATTTGGCCTCACTCGCTGTGAGGCGGATACTTGAACACCCTTGAGAGAACTTGCTCCGGCTCGCTCGCCTTCTCAACTGGACTCTATCCACTTCGCGTGCGGATGATCCTCGAGAGGCGTGGCTTAAACGTCGATCAACTGGAGAAGCTGTGAAGAACCCTATGAAAGAAGCTCCGCTGCTTTTTAGTTTGCCCTCCTACGCACAGCTTGCCCGGCGCCTCACCAAGAAATCTGGTTGCACGGCGGGAGAGATCGAGATCCGAAAGTTTCCAGACGGCGAGCGCTACCTCCGCATCCTGAGCGAGGCTCGCGGGCGTCGAACAGTGCTCCTGGGCGGCACGACAGACGACGCAGCTACGCTTGACCTTTTTGACTTGGCAAGTGGGCTTGTCGCTGCTGGCAGCCGCGAGCTTACGATATTGCTTCCCTACTTTGGTTACTCCACCATGGAGCGCTCTGTGCGCCCTGGCGAAGTGGTCAAAGCCAAGGTACGCGCGCGGCTATTCTCGGCTATCCCACTTGCGCCTTACGGTAATCGCATCGTGCTGCTTGATCTGCATAGTGAGGGTATTCCATTCTACTTTGAAGGTGGTATCAGCCCTCTACATCTCTATGCTAAGTCGCTTATCCTCGCGACTGCCAAGCGTGTGGGTGGCACCCAAGCAGTGTTAGGTTGCGTGGACGCTGGCCGCGCAAAATGGGTTGAGTCGCTCGCCAACGATCTTGGTGTGTCCGTGGGCTTTGTTTACAAGCGCCGGTCTAGCGGTCGAAAAACAGAGGTGAGTGGCATAAACGTCTCCGTCAAAGGTAAGCGCGTTGTGCTTTATGATGACATGATCCGCACGGGTGGTTCAGTGATTCAGGCAGCGCGTGCCTATCAAGAAGCGGGTGCGACTTCGATTTCTTTGATTTCTACACACGGGCTATTTACTGACAATGGCCTCAAGCGCTTGCGCGATAGTGGGGTGATTGAGCGCGTGTTTTGCACGGACAGTCATCCCAACGCGGTCGCTGCCCTGGCTACAGCCTCAGCCAAAGGTTTTTTAGAGGTACTTTCGATCGACGATCTCCTTGCTTCCTGCATCAAAGGGGAAAGGTTTGTTACTCACTAATTCTATCTTTTTTTTCCCTAAGTCAGCTTTGTTGATAATCGAATTTCAGAACTTTTTTCCGGTCAGAACGCTGGCTGTCGAGTGTGGCGATGAAGTCATTGCCGACGCTAATCTCAAGTAACAGTCCGTGACTGATGATTTCGTAGATTTTACAGCAATAGATGCGATCTGCCTTGGTTTTGCCACTCTCTTAGTTAAAGATGGTTGTCGATCATTCAACCTAAATGCCATGCATCTGGAGTGCGGGGGGCTTTTAGTCACTCTTTGTGGGAGTCGTTGTGAATAATGATGAGCGGATTTTTGTTGGTAGGTTTCAACCGCCCCTAAACCATGAAGTCGAAGCGATTCGCAAGCGAGTGATGGCAGGCGATGAGGTGCTGGTGATCCTCGATGGGGATCGCGAGGCGCCCGCGCTGCGGGTGCCGTTTACTTCTGAGCAGCGCGAGCAGATGATTCGCGGAGCGTTGGGGGAGGACGCAAGAAGGGTGCGTTTTGCTCGCGCCCGTGAGCGACGATACGACGATGCGGCTTGGCGCATGGGCTTGCTAGAGGGTTTGGCTGCACTGGGCGTACACGAGGCGCCTACTTTGTTCGAGGTTTTTAGCGAGAGATTTGAGGAGCGTCTGCATCGAGTGTTTCCAGAGGCTCATATCGATCTTGTGCAAGAGCCTGCCGGTTGTTTGCAGGGGCATGAGCTCAGGTATCAGATTTTTGTGGATCAGCGTGCGGAGTGGATTCAGGATATCCAGATATCTGCCTTTGTGCGGGATTGGATCTATGGCTTTTTATCTACTGAGCAAGCACAAGAGATCTTGAAGGACGGCGAGTACATCCGCACTTACAAAAAGGAATGGGCTAATACTCCCTATCCTCCTGTATTTGTAACAGTGGATACTGTGGTCAGGCACGGCGCTGAGGTTTTGCTGATTCGACGCAACGGTTCTCCTGGAAAGGGTCGCCTCGCGCTGCCGGGTGGCTTTTTGGATCAGCATGAATGGACTCTTGATGGGATGCTGCGCGAGCTCCAAGAAGAAACACAGCTTTCGGTCGATCGATCTAAGCTTCTTGAAGCGGTTCGTGCGAGCCGAGTGTTTGATCATCCGTGGCGTTCTGTGCGGGGAAGAACGATCACCAACGCGTTTTACCTCGACCTGGATTCTTCTGTGGCCAGGCCTGCGGTTCAAGCTTCTGACGATGCGGCCCAAGCGTTATGGATCAAGATCTCTGAACTGCGAAATCTCGAACATGAGTTTTTTGAAGATCACCTCGAAATCATCGAGTATTTTATCCGCAATCAGCTCAAGCTCTCGCTGGAGCTCGAGGTGCAGCCGGGGCGGTTGAGCGTCTGTCGTTTGAATGCAAGTTCAGAATTGCCTGATTGGGCGACAAAGGGTGGATTTTGCTCGGTGACTCGGACTGCGGACGAGCTTTCCATTGTTTGCGCGGAGGCGTTGGTGCCGGGCGCTGTCCGTGCGGAGACGGGGTGGGTTTCACTCAAAGTAAAAGGTCCACTCGATTTTAGCCTCACTGGCGTGATGGCTGCCCTCGTTGATCCGCTTGCGATCGAGGCGATCAGCGTGTTCACGATTTCGACTTTCGATACGGATTACGTTCTGATCAAGCAGGACCGACTGGAACAGGCAATTGGATGTCTGAGGAGAGTGGGACATCGAGTTGTGGGGAGTTAGTTGCACCGTATCGCCTTGCTCAAAAGGCCCGCGCCAGAGTGCTGTAGGCTACAGCATGGTGCTGGTGGGGCCAGTTGTGTGACTTGACAGGTGCCCGAAGCAGTTGACTGTGGTAGGCCCAAAAAATATGCGAATCATCATAGGCAAAAACCTCGGGCACACGCTCTGTTTGACGCTCTTTGTTATTGTTTTTGGGCTGGCAGCTCCTCAAGCGGGCGCTTCTCTGTCTGTCGCGATTGCAAATGGATTGGAAGGTCAGGACGTAGTGTCCGGAGTACCCGCGCGCTTCTCGATCTTGGGAGAAAAGAATCCTACTGTCGTCGTTTTTCTTTCTGCCCACTGTCCGTGTTCAGAAAGT
>JACCDG011792541.1_pt1 | contig 17409 bp, 13 predicted proteins | sample 7442471 | NCBI WGS metagenome assembly JACCDG01 (sample SAMN15323444, study PRJNA562643) | freshwater metagenome | isolation source: river surface water | place: USA:Blue River Watershed | collected 2017-08-17 | reverse complement strand
AGGTCTTTATGGAATCACGTAGTACCGCAAAACCGTTTTTGAGCATCTCTACAAAGCGATTACCCGCTAGCTTACTGGTTTTATTTCTTAATTCCCAATTTCTAAACCACAAGAATGGAGTCATTTTTTTGACCTGACGAGCATATAGTTCATCAAGTGCCTCTAGCGTTTGTGCTTCTGTTTTATGCGCGGCTGTAGATCCAGTAACAGGGATCATGTTCGCAGGGTCCATGTCAAGGTCACGTTCCATGAAGGAAAAAGATAGTGGATTAAGGGCCAAATTCATTATACCATTTCTGGCGTTCTTACCAACTCCTCCTTTAACAAATATTTTACGCAGCGTCATGTGTTCGCTACGCTGCATAGGGTCAACACCAACCATAGCATAGAAATATCCTTTTCTAGCGATGGATTCATATATAGCATCTACTTGTTTCGATGGCATCCTGAATCCTTTTCTACTAATATAGTCATCAAAAGATGATCTAGATATATATCCATGGAATAGTTTTTCAGGATCTAATAGATCTTCGGCAGTAAAGAATTCTGAGAAGTGTGGTGAGAGCCTCACTCTAGTAGCATGCTTAGCTAGTATAGTGCTTTTCTTAGCAAGTAAGCCTTTACTTCCTGGTATAGAACGTAACATGCCCTCGTATGCAGATTCAAAATCTGATCCTAAGACTGCATCACTACCAAAATTAAGATTACCTTGCATCTTAGATAGCCCTTCGATAAATCCATAAGATGGATGAGATCTATCGATGGAGACTCTACCGTTTATAGCCCGCATTCTTAGTAGATCTGTTGGTACTGGTAAGTATCTTAACGTTCTCTGTTTACCAAATAAAGTCACTGTTCTTTCTTTACCAAGATCTATATAAGATACTTTTCCTTTCATTACCGAAGGATCTAGTATGGATCCAGCAAGATCACTTTCGTGTATTCCTCCGGACAGCGTTCCAAATAAGCTAGGATCAGCAGGTAAAGGACTCAACTTTGTACCTCCTACGTAGAATCCGCCTTTACCAATAGTAGCTACTGTTCTACCAGATAGATCTGCGCGACCCATCAGAGCCCTAGCTATCTCCCTCATTGAATGTCTATTACTAAGCTTGACATGTCCTGACTGCGATACACGGATTAGACCAGATCTCCAAGAAGAGTGCATGTTAGCAAAAATAGCGAACATGGGATTTTCCATAGGAGTCTTATATCCCAGCATGGCTGAGCCTCTAGCCATTGTTCTCATTTTTGATGGTGTTATTCGAACAGGATTAAACATATTAATATCCATTCCTTGATCGATACGTACGCTACCCGTTAAGTAGAACATGCGTACAGTTCCTTGGACTCCTTTACCCATCTGTACGGCTCCTACTTCAAGACCATGCCTGACCTTATTAGCCAATTCTGGTGATATTGTGCCATTTTCTAATGCAGCATTTAGCTGTGCAAATCCTGTATCTACATCTCTCATTCTGGGTGTGTAGTACATTCTGCCATTAAGCTTGCTACCTTCTGCCTCCATGCCGAATACTCTTCTAAAGATTTCGGCTGCTCCTTCCTCCTCATTAGCAAATCCTACAAAGTTAGATAGGAAGGCGTGTGGGCCATGCGTCTTGAACAGGTCATCAGCAGACATTACCATCTGTGCATTGCCAAAATTCTGACCATGAAATACGTGACCTTCTCCTATACCAGTAGATGTAGTTCTAACTCCAGATACAACCGTACTTACGCTTTCTGTAGTTCTAGATGTCGAAGAAAGGAAGTCTAGGCGTAATCCAGTATCGCTAAGTTCTATCTTATTAAGAACAGATCCTCCTTCGGATAATTGCTCAAAAAATCCTCTAAACTTCTTCTTGCCAAATGCGTTTATTACTGTGCGTAGATCTTTTTGTAAATCAGTTGTCTTGAAACGCTTACTTTTAGTCTTTCTTATTGCAGCAATAAAATCTTTCTTATTAAACATAATTTTTTGATTAATACCGCTTTGGGCCATACCGTCAGCCAAATTAACACCGAATACACGCTCTACTGCTCCAATAAGGTCATCAGATGGACCTACCATAGACATAGATCCGGTAGTAGGTCTATATGTAAGTGTTTTTCTACCTACGTCGGTCAAGAAGGAGCCTGAGTCGCCGAATACTCGTTCTGCATCAAATGCAGTAGGAGAATCTACAACAGCTACCTTTAGCATCCTATTTTTTCTATATAGATCAGATCTAGATTGTCCTTCTACTAAAAATGCAGCATAAGGACTAACTCCAGCAGCTCTAGCTGCGCGCATCTGTGATCCAGTAGTATCTGCCAGATGTGCTAACTGGAATAATCCCTTTTCTGCTGCTCTAGCCTCAAAATTACTTCCATATAGTTTTGTAAAGTAACTTCCTCCTAATATAATGTTTCCAGATCTACCTAGGCCCTCTGGCTTTATATAAGGATAAGAATTTAATGCTCCATAGCTTTCTAAATAGTTTGATAGATCTCTGTAGTACTTGTCTTTTATACCTTGGATACCAGCTATACCTTCTTGTACGGTTCGGGCACCAGTGAGATCTACTAATTCTCTTGTTAAGAATCCTCTACGAGTAAGTACTGTTAATGCAGTATTAGCTGATTGGAAGTTACGTAGACTTAAGTTTATTGCTTCTCCCTCTCGCAGCGCATCGAGGGACAAATATGTATTACCGACCCAGTTACCTTTCTCTGGAAATAGGTTACCTCTAGTTGTTACACCAGCCTGTAGTAAGGAAATTACGTGTCTTTTTGCAACATTTACAGATTCTAGAAGTCTTCCAGAAGTGGCAAAATGTTGATTTATTCCTCTATAAAATGCATCTATTCCCTTTATGTATTCAGAACCACCATCTAAAAAACTAGTAGTTAGTCCACGAGACATCCTTGTTTTGTCATTAAAAAATATAACATCATTATCTAGTGCAGTAGGTAGTGATCCAATCCTGCTGCCCGCGCCATACCTGAGCGATTTATTACTTTCGTTATAGTAAAATACTCCTTTAGCACTAGGAAGTTCTGATGCTGAGTGTGGCAATACCCCGGTATCAATTAATTTCTTTATTAACGAATTCTTTTCTCCTGCGGTACTAAATTTTTGATAACCCTCTACAGATGTCATTCCTTGTGACGCACGAAGTACCTGCGCGTAGTTAGCTCCAGTATAGTCTATCTGGGTATTACTTAATATACCACGAAGTCTATCGATCTTCTCACTAAACGATTGCGCTGGTCTCCCTAATCCTAGGATATCTTTTATTGTGTTATGTATTGGGTTATCTGAGCTTGTCATTTTATTAATCTACAAAATAATCAATTTCTCTTCTTGATCCATTAGGAGTAGAAAATCTACGTACTTGTGCTCTTCCACCAGATGTACTTTTTATCTGATTTCCAATAAAAGAGTCGAAACTAGAGTACATGGGAGATTGTACAAAGTTAATTTCTTGATCATTAAACTTACTTAGTCTGGTTTTTAAATCTATTTGATGTGATTCATAGAATCCAAATCTATGTATATTAGAAGAAATTCCATTAATGCCGTGGTCTACAAGACGTAATCTTGTAGCTGGGGCAGAGACTTCAGGACTCCATCCCATCCAATCTGCAGACGGTATTTCTTCATTATTAACAAAGCTAAGGGCCAAAGCATCAGATTCCTCTCTGTTGTAAAAATCTTGATTCCATGCCATAGCTAGTCCACGAGACATATAATCTGGGACGCTTTTCATAATTTGCGATCTAATACCCTCATCTTCTTGAGATAAGAAGTAATCAAAATATCTTCTATCTGATGATCTAGGAAGAGCTGATCTATAGTTTATTATATTAGTAGCTCCCATCATAGTCTTACTCGCATCCCGCGCACCTCCACCGACTTCCTCTCCCATCCTGCCTTTGATATAGTTAATACTATCCATGTATTGGATTGCATCCTCTTCTCCTCTGACATGATATGGTATCATATTTTGATCATTTAGTGTCAGAATTCTGCCTGCACTGAGAGACGCGCCTACTGCAGCACCTATGTATGGAGTAGCAGAGTTATTAGTAAGAGCCTTTATAGGATTGAACCATCTCATAGGTCCTCCTGCAAAGTACCCTATACCAAAGCCCTTAACAGCCGCCATGGCAGGATTGCTAAGAGCCATGTCGTAGATAGCCGGCCTAATAATATCCTCGTATGGGCGATCCCAGGACGCGTATTCAGATCCCTCTACATACATCTTCCTATACTGCTCTAGTGGACTACGGAAAGGGAATAGCTTGCTACCAAGTACGGGGATATTAGCTAGTATATCATGAGTCAAAAAATCATATGCCTTACGCACAGGAGCGTATGCTGCCTGGGCTAAGGTATTCATATTCAGATTATTTATTTCTTCTTCATAGCGCTTATACCTAGTATCAACGCCAATAACTTCCTGTCTATGTATCTTGGCCTGCTCTACTTTAGACATCCAGGCAGGATCTAGCTGCATACTATCGACTATTTTTTCATACTTCTTATATGAAGCACTATAAGGCGCGATATCAGATAGTATCAAAAATCTATCTACTGCATCATATATGCCTGAACTGCCAGAGTGCAGTTTATTGACTGCTTCGTAGCCTACACCAGGTAACCTAGATTCACCATCTTCTATCTTTACGAATGGATCGCCTTGAGTAAAATCAGTAAAGTATTCAGAGTCTCTACCTACTTCAGAATACTTACCAGGTAACCAAGACGGCATTGTATTCTTAATAGGATTTATAGCTGCAGCTCTTCGATAATCAGAACTGTAGTCATTTATCATGAAACGACGGATCATTTCCGTCTGGCCGAACAGGCCACCCAGGTTAGCATCATATAGCTGCCTACCTGGATCCTGCATCATATTACTATCCGCATAGGAACCGCCTAGCTGAGGATCTAGCTTGATTCCAAAGAATTCCATAGCAAATTTATAGACACCAAGAGGCTCACTTGCTATATTTGCTTGTCGTGCTAGAATACTTAGTGCAGTAGCAGGATCTTCTGCTTCTAATGCAGTAGCATTTATACTAGGGATACCCAGTGCCTGAGCATGACTAGGGCTTAAGCCCGGAGCAGCAAGCCCTGCTTCCAGCAGGGGCATGGAGCTAGGTGCTCTATAACTATTAGGTTTAAATAGCTGTCCTACTGTAGCTCCTAACATAGGACCAAATATGGGGAAACTATTTAGCGGGGATGAGGTTACGCTGTATGGCCTGTCTCCTGCATGCCTATTCTCTAATCTATATGGATTAAGTATATTTAAAAGCCCGAACAAGTTGGATGGAGTAGGGAAAGGAATACCATACACATTAGCGTGGTAAGCCCAATATTCTGATTCTGATCCATATAAAGACTTGTCTCTATATTCAGAAGTAAGTCTTGGATACCAGCTTGTCTCGTATCTTTCTGCCTTGCCGCCGAATAGTGGCAGATATCCTAGTCCCCATAGCCTGCCTTTTCTTACTGGTACTTTCTTATCTCCAGAATATTCGGAGATTAAATCACTTGCTGTCTGGTCAGGCTCTGGACCGCCTATTGCAGCGTAGGTCGCTGCGGCTCCTAGAAGTGCCTTACCAAACATGCCGTGCTTTAAGAATCCAGTAGCTACAGCTAACGGAGCTACTAAGCTTCTTATTAACGTACTGCCATCAGAATTTATAGATCCTGGGAAGTACTTATCTAAGAATGCCGATGCTGGCTGTATGCCTACGAACTCTCTTAGTTTCTGCTGAACTACCCTGGCTCCTGCGTAAATACTACCAAGAGTCTTTATTGGAGATATACCAGTTACTGTTTCTATAGAGTGATCTACATACAAAGCAGCCTGTCTACCAGCTTCGTACACGACTGGAATAGCCGCTGTACGTAATAGATTATTAAAGAACCTATGATCTGGTCTAGGTGCTATACCTAAGAAAGATTCAGAAAATAGACTATTTAATCTTTGCAACATATATGTTGAAAGATCTCTAAAGTCTCCTAGCCTGCTATCCTCTACATCATAGTATCCGTATCTTTTTGATTGTGATTTATATCCAGCCGCCGTTAGATCGTCCCCTCTAATATCCGTAAGTAGTGTAGCGCCAGATCTACTAGGTATGGTCTTGCCTAAAATCTGATATGATCCAGTCTTAGGAGGAACAATTAAGTCAGAGCCTATTAGGGTATTTCTTATACCTTTGCTAACCTGTACTTTCGATTGTGTTTTTACTACACTGTAATTACTTAGTAAATCAAATATGACACCTAGGCGCTGTAATGGACCTAGGTTTTTGATATTTGTAGAAGTACCGCCGAACTGTTGTGGTACAGCTCCGTGACCTACGGCTAGTTCTGGTAAGTCTGCTCCAAATACTGCATCAAATCCTTTATTACCTCCGGAAGCTGGGGCATATGGATTTCTTATTATGGTGCCTTCCCCGGACATAAGGGCTCTGGCTCTTCTATATGGATTAATTATCCATCTTTCTATGGGGTTAAATCTAGTTGCAAAAGCAGGACCTATACCTAAATTTTCTTCCATCCACCCAATAGGACGCATTAATCCTCTGCGTTCAGGTAGATCAATACTTAGCATCCCTGTCCTAGATGCATTAATTAGCTCAAGTGGATCTCCAGTTCTTCTAAGAGATCTATTCTTTGCTAATAATACAGGATTGTAGCCTCCGGCAGCCGTCCTCTCATATCCGAATACCTCTCCTCCTATGAATACTCTACTTCCTTCGTAGTCTGCTGATGGCCCTAATACAGCTATTCCTCTACTTCTTACTGTACCAAATGCTGCTCCAAGAACTTTTCCTTGTCCAAAGATATCAAAACGAAAGGCTCTTGCCATTGATCCAGGTGCTGCGCCAGGAACAATACTACTAGTAAGATTTCTAAGACGAAAATCTAGTACTTCATTAGTACCCTTATTATATAATATCTGTTTGTCTAAAACAGTATTAGTGCCTATAAGGTTACGTGCACGAGCCTTCTCAAGTACTGAAAATTGATCTGCTCCTAATACAGCACTCCAAGTCGCTTGATCTTCTAGTATTTGGCCGACTGTTACTCTTTCCAGTCCCTGAGCGAAATAGCCTACATTATTTCCACCGCCTACGAATCTTCTATTTACATACTCTGTTGTTTTTTCTGCAATGTGAGAAGCAATATCTTGCTTACTACCATTTATACTTAGTAGCTCTAAGCTATTACGTAGGTCATCAATTATGTCTATAGGACCAAGAACTAACCTATTCTTGTTAACATCAAAAGTAGCATTTAGTATAGATCTTATACCAGTAGTATTACTTTTGGCGGCGGACTTGCCTGTGTTAGCTGCTACATCAGAAAGATTTACACCTCTAGGCAGCCCAATAAAATTGAATATGCTGGCTAGTGTTTTATTTCCGCTTTCTATTCTGTGCTTTAGTAATCCGGCACCTAAGGCTATAGTGCCCAATCCAGCAGCCATATACATCAACCAGCCTCGATTCTGTTCGATCGAGTTCATCTGCTCGGCTTGCCGTCTTTCATTAATATAGTCACCGCTGGCCATTATAGATTACTAAAGTCTGGTTTTTCTGCTGCTTCAGGAGAGGATATATCGCCACCTATGACCGTCGCTCCTTCAGCAAACGCTCGTAAGGCGGATCTAGCAGCTTTACGATCTCCTAGATCTAGTCCTTCTCCCGTCATGATCTCAGCTTTTGCTAGTAAATCAAACTGCGCTAACTGTGTCATATTTTTTATTGATGCTGGACTGATGCCAGAATACCCTTTTGCAATTAATATTTCTACTATATTTTGTATAGTATTCATCTTTTTTCTATTACTGTCTATTGTTTCTTTGTATACAGTTTCTTCCTGTATATTAGATTTTAACATTATTTGATTAGCAATATGAGATACCAACTTAAACTTAGTGTTATTTAGTAAATATTCTTTAGAGTTATTACTATATATAAAACAAGTATTTACAATCCAGTCTTCTATAGCTGTTTGATGTATGATTCCATCTAGACCTACTACAGCCTCAGACTCGCCGACTGTGAGTGGTCTAAACACATAAATACATTCGTTCGCCTTAAAGCAGAAAAGCTGCCCATACTTGATCTTGGCATGGAACAGCTCATCTACCTTGGTTACATTAAATACTTTTAATGTCACATTAAAGTACCTCTGGCTCTTCCTCGTTACCGTATCCGGAACCAAGCATTATGTGATCTGCTAACGTACTCAACACGCCTGCGGGCGTGTTATCAGATATAGTAGGATACAGTAGGGCTGTCTTAATTAACCGCTCCTCTCCTCGTTCCTTTAGAATATTTGCCTCTTTTTCAAATTCAATATTTATTTGATCAATCTTTGGATCTTTGTCTGGTATACCCTTCTTTAGAGCATCATAACGATTTTTGACCGCCTCTGCTTCTGTAGTTAGGGTTTCCTGTAGAGATCTAAATTCTGATCTGTTAATAGATCTATAGTAATACTTTATACCAGCCACATTTAGGCTATAAACACTATGACCTGCTGACTTAGCAGAATCAATTTTATTCTTTAGTTCTGGACTAATTTCTATTTTACTCATTGTACTATTTTTATTGTCTTATCTGATGCTATGAAGCTATATACTTCATACAAAGGATCAGAGCTACCTTCTGCTCCAGCCTGAGATATAACTTGACTCACTTCATTGAAGTGAACATTATTAAATTTTAAATACCAAGTTTGTAGACTTGGATCCTGATAATATACGTCCATGTCTAAATTATTGCTTTTTAATGATAGTGGGCTAACTAGGTCAGTTATCTTTTGATTTTCTGGCTCTTCATATAAGTTGGATAGGGCTGCCTTGGCTGTTGCCTTGTCTTTATTTTGCTTTAATAGGCTAGCAATATACTCCGCTCTCGCTTTTCTCTCTGCTGAAGTACCATTAGGTGGAAGTTCAGTTCTTAGGCTTAATTTTATCTTTTCCTTAATGTTTAGCTCTGCACCTGGGGTCTTATTTATTATATCGCTGTTATACAGTCTAGGTACCGTAGGAGTTTCTACACTTCCATTTAGTACTGCATTTAAATAGCCAGGAAACGTAAAATTGACTACTAGAACCCCCTGCACTAACTTCCTTCCGTGCGCTACTTTAGTGTAAACATAATCACTATATCCATAGATAGGAATTTTATCCGCAGATTCTTTATACTGGACTTGATAGGCTAAATCTATATGATATCCGCCTAAAAATACGGCTACAGTGCTAGCTGTAGGAAACATGTGCTTAGTAGTCATTTTTTGCTATAGACCACTTAGATAGCAACTTAGCAGTATCAGCATGCCTATACTTTTCTGTATTAAGCGTTGACAGTGATTTGGGTGGCTTGGAACCAAACTTCTTAAGCATTGATTCGCCTTCTTTTATAGTATCTATTGCATTAGGTCTGCTACTTAAAGACATTGGCAAGGATCTTAGTGTAGTACAATCAGCAGCAACATAGGAGTATGTTGTTTCTGTATATAGGTCATCTACGCTGTATGTAGTACCGTAATTTACCAATGTAATGCCGTTCAAAATATGTACTGCAGCAGCCCCCTTCTCCGTAGCACCAATAATCACAATATTGAACGGAGGTAATTGATCTGAAGATAGCGAGGTACTACTAGCCATCATAGACTCACTATCCGCTATACTAAATACACTATTAAATGGGTCTTCATTAATAGTAGCAAATACCATTGTTCCAGCGAAAGAACGTGCACCGCGGGTATACGCTATTGGACTAGAGGAGCCTAATACACGTACAGGCGAGATAGATCTAGTACTTGATATAGATACCGTTTGTATTTCTGCAAATAATTTATACTTAGTTACATTAGGATTTGTAACTTCTAATATAGGAAAGTATGCAAATACTTGCATATCTGTTCCTGAGAATGTCTGGAAGTCATCTCCTCTTGTCTGAGGGATGTACTTTCCTATGTGTGGGTTGGCGAGTTTACTTTGTCGTGTTACCATATAAAAAGGGGCTAATTAGAGAAATACCTAATTAACCCCATTAAAGAAACCGATATCAGCCGCCAATGAAACTAGCACTACGACCATCAGCATTAATTCTGATGTATCCTTGATCTCTCCACGGCGTTATTGCTGTGGCGATGTAGGTGCATGCTTCATCTGTAGTAATGTCATTAATAGACAGGGACGATCCAGTATTCAGAATTTCGACACCATGTATCATCATTCTGGCTACTGCGCCATACTCATTAGACGCGGTTATGACTACATCGAAAGGAAGAACCTGATCAATATAGTTAGGAGCCGCTATTACCTTATCTAGAGCGATTCTAGATATACTGGGTGATGCCGAACCTACAGCAGGCCCAAGCACGCCAGGAACAACTTCTATCGTGTCTACGTTAACGTCGGCTATCTCAAATCCTTCTGGGATAGAATAGCGGTTTGCTACATACGGACGATCCCGCATAGCCTCTAGAAGAGCGGATCTATCAAATACTACGAAAACAATGGATCCAGCGATACCTCTTTTTCCACGGGAGAAGGATCTAGGATCTGCTTCCCCCATAGAATAGATTGGCGCCTTCTCACGCTGTATAGTAAACGATATACCCTGTAGCTCTCCAAGAATTTTGCCTCCGAAAGTGACAACCATGTCCACGCCAGAAAACGAGTTGTAAGTTTTCTGAAATGTGTTGCCAGATCTATTGGAGCCAGACGGGGCTAAACCTTTGTTATTTCCCATAGTTTACCTCAGAGTTCCTTAGATAGAGATACCGTTAGATTAATTTGCGTTATCTCGAAAGCTGGTACTAGGGTAAGATTAATATCTAGTTCGCCTAATACTCGTTGGTCTGGAGTAGCAGATATAGAGAAGCTATAAGAACGTAGGGCACCAGAGCCTTTCATACTTAGGAGCAACTGATCAATTTCTGCATCCAGCGCGTTCATCTGTGGAGAGCTATTCGGCTCGCCGATGTACTTGTTTGCTACAGTTCTAATAAGGTCAACTGCAGCTTGCGTTATGCGCAATGTGCTAAGTCTTGTATAGTCGGAACGTACATATTGTGTAACATTGTGTGCTCCAGTTACGCCAGAAGCAATGGTAAGACCATTAGTTCTGCTATACATCGTAACGTGACGCATACCAGTCAAGTCATTCGCCTGCTTGGCAGACAGTAGCTTCAGTTGGACGACACCACCAACCTGCTTACCAGTCGTAGAAGACTGAGGAGCTAGGCTTGTGATAAGGCCAGCATAAGCTGCCGCACCAGAGGTATTCTTGGAAGTATTGGACAGGGCTGCACCGACGCACAAAGCAGACTTGCTAACCTGAGTACCAATAGCCCGTAGAGGAGTAGAGAATACGTTAATAAACGCTCCCGCATCTACTTTACCATTTCTAGAGTCAACTGCTACAGAACCATCAGAAGTAACAGCCTGCCAGTATGGGAAATATACTGTACTGACTGCAGACGCGCTGTCTACATCAATATCAGAAAGTGTATTGCCGTTCTGGTCTGCCGCTCCAGATAGCCAACCAAGATAGGTTGGATTATAGAATTGAGCATTATAGATAGTGCTTCTGTGTAGCGAGCTATCCCCAGGATACGTGTGGAAAGCATGCCACTCGTTTAGTAGTCTTGAAGAAGGAGTTCCGAACTCAACAGAGGATATACCAGATCTAATCTCCGTAGCAGAAGCTGCAGTTATGCCTCCGGTAACGAATGCATCACTATACAGAGACTTTAACTCTGCAAAAATTGTTGCATCCGATCCAAGACCAACTACTGTTCCTGTATAGTCTGGGAAGTAGGAGAGTCCACCTGATAGAACGTTAGGAGCATGGCGCATCGCCCAGCTCATTATTGGACGAGTACCAATTACGCCTACACAAGAGTTATCTTCAGATGTTGCCTGGAAGCAGAAATCTGCTAACTGCTTTCCAAAGTTCCAAGAAGTAGCTGGTTGTCCAGTAGCAGCGGGATAGATCTTGTCATCTATATATGCTCCAACTGGCACAACTACGTCTAGTTGTCTATTTCTAAGCACTTCGTATGCTCCGGACAGATCTATATATCTACCGGACAGTGCAGAGTGTGGTTTGACGTAATCAAGTAACGCCTGACCACTGTATTTACCTATAACAATAACTTCTATTTGAGGTGCCCCAGCATTGACTGCTTCCTCTATCGCTAGGGAAAGTTCGCCTGGAACGGTCGTATCAGGCCATCCACCTGCAGCACCGGAGAAGCTAAAGTATAGGGAGTTGATAGCCTTCTCTACTGAACCTACGGTAAACGGCTCTAGGACAGGAACGCTTGGGTTGGACGTTATGCCTAATAGTGTTACTTTCGGACCAGCGGGAGGAGGTGCAACCTTTAAACCTTGATCGTTAAGGACTGTGTTAACACGAGGAAGGTAGTTTGTCATTTTTTAATCTCCATTAGTGACGAATATCTAGATCACCAAAAAGATACTCGCCTGATCTGTAGAATAACGCTCTGTACTCATCTGGAGTGTAATTTCCTGATATCAATTGATCTGCTATATACTTAAACTGATTAGTATATGGTAAAGCATGATCATCTGATGTACCTAGCGATATATCTATCTTCAGTATATCTCTCTGATATACTGCTTCTAGTTCTTCGGTTCGAAAGTAAAACTGTGTGCCTTTAACAGCCAGACTTTGCCGCCATGCATTCTCTTGTCGATCACTTTCTCGACGCCAGAAAAACATATTGGCTATGCCGCACTGTCGAAGATATCCAGTATACAGCTTCAGTAACTTTTCAATCCATGTTACTAGTCTTTCAGAGGTTCGAAAACTGTTAGACCAGGCATCAAATTGAACAACATTATCCATCCATTGTCCGTAGATTTCAACTGTATGGCCCGGAACAAAGGGGTCTTTTGTCGACTCCCTGAGTCTAGGTTTAAGTTCTTTTCTACTACCAAAAGGCTCACCCAGTCCACCAGGTTCTACCTGCTTTATGGACCAAGTGATAGTGGGTAACATATTAGGTATATTTTTTAGTATACCCTCAGAATTTGCACTTGTGTTGTTTAAAAGCACATCTGGAAATTCGTGATTAAATTTTATATAGCGATCAGTATTCTGATACACTAAAGAATGTCTTAGCTCAATAGAAGGGGCATTAATAAGATCTAACTTTACTATGCCATTCCATTGGTTAGTAGTCGGATTTTTGACTACCTGGTCTACAGTGTAAACTTCTTTGGTTACTGTATTTAGAATCTTGTCACCAGGTATAGGCTCTATAAAAGCAAAAGGAAGTAGTAGTAATCTTTTATCTGCCTTACTAGGCACGAAGGATAGCTGATGCTTACGCATCACCTTATCTACAAGTTCCATACACTCAGAAATATTTAAATTTCCTTGACTAGTAGACTTTCTTCGTAATTCAAATTGTTGACGATCTGGGTTGAAATACTGTAGATAGTAATCTCCAAAGTTGGGGATATCCGCATCATCCGGGACTGTCATTGGATCTATTTCCCCCGTAATTGTATGTATTTCCCAGCAAGCCTGGACGGCCACTATCTATGTTTCTTTCTTCTATGCTACATTTCCAGAACTCTAATCTACCACTATCACCTTTTATAGGTACAGAATCCTGTACTTTATATTGTCTAATTATAGAGAATGGTTGTCTTATCTGGCCCGTATCAAAATCTTGATCTAATTCTAAAACATGATCAAACTTGTTAATAACTCGATTATGCTGAAGTACAACATTTTTCTGATCTGTTGATATCATTCCGGGGCCGGCATTATACCCAACTCCAAGAACACCCATCCATAGATATCCTTTAACTAAGTAATCAGTAAATAGGTACCCCGTAGAAAAGCATCGATTACACCTAGGATTGTCTTGGGTCCCTTGTATTCCTTTACAAGAGCACTTTTTTCTATAGTCTGATTGACGAAGACCAAACCATTGGAATCCTACACCCTTATCCTTAAGTGGAAATAAGGGGGTTGATTTTCCTTGTAGTGATGCAATTACTTCTCTTAGATCAGGTAGCATTACAGTAGATTAAAGATGCCTTCTGTATTCCAGTTTACAGTAAAGTCTGCTGCGGTAACGGTTTGTGCGCCGAAGTCGAGCTGCCCTATTAAATAGGAAGTAGCTGTTGTAGCTCCAGAAACATATACAATACCGTAGCTAGGGCTACATGTAATTGTGCTAAATGTAACAGGACTTCCGCTTAGAACTGCTTCATTATCAACGCTATCAATTTTTATACTAGTATTATCTATTTTCTTACCACCTGGGGTATAGTTAGGAGATGATACTTGCGCAGTAATACTTCCTGTATTTGCATGGCTGTGAGAGAAGGTATAAGCTCCACTAACTAACATCAGCATGATATTAGCTGTGCCAAGATTAATATTACCACTGCATAAGTTTGTTTTAAAGTGATTATATAACTGAGTTGCCATTATGCACCATAAACTCGGAAGATACCATAGGTATTATTCCAGGTAATCTGGAAAGTACCATTTGTACTGGAAGTATTTCCTAGCTCCTTCCACACAATCAGTTTTTTAGCTGAGTTGGACGTACCACCAGAATAGAAAACCACCGCTCCAGAACAAGTTATTGTAGCCGAACTCCAACTTATATCTGCTGCATCAAAGTATGCAGAATTAGAAGAAGTGCTTAGTGTGGGGCTGGTTAGCTGCTTACCACCAGATAAATAGCTTCCTAGAGGATCCACTACTTGATGAGAAACCACATCAGCTACGGTACTGTGGGATGTGCTGGGGGTATAAGAACCGGATAGGAGCATTACATAAATTGGATCTGTAGCCAGATTTATGGTACCGCTAAGAAGTTCTTTTAAGAAGTTTGTATAGATGATATCTGACATAAGTTACCAGATTGGGTAAGTGTTATTTGGCCAGATAGGATTATTCTGTCTGGCTTGACGGTTTATCTGTGTGTTGCTTGCTGGCATATCTTCCTGGTGATATGAGAATCTAGTAGGAATATACCGCATATTCGTAGAATACCATAGGCGGTTTATATTCATTGCTGTATCTGCATATCCTTGTGTAGTTATACCTACAGCAAACTGCCATCCTGGTTTTATTGATTCTAGTGCTAACTCTTTAGCTTTTTGGTACTTAGCCACTTTCATGGCTAATCTTCCTATAATATTATCAACGGATACGCCTAGATCTCCAAGCTGTCTACGCGTACCAGCGACTACATACTTATAGAATTCTCGATCTTCCATAAGGTCTAGTATAGTTGAATACATAACATACTGTTTAAATGGGAAGTTTAGATTGTCTAAAGCCATAGGTCTGCCATTACCTTCCCAGGCCCATATAGTATTCTTAAATAAAAGTGCTCCAATATAGTCATGAGTAAATGTATCAGCTATTTCTCTGACTTCTCGCTCTATTGTTTCTATTCCATAAATTTCTGGATATAGCTTAGTATTAACTGAGTATTCCATATTTCCACCATAACTGTCTCCTTCAGTAGAAGTTATAGTGTTATTTAGGGATATCTGTATACCTAGATTTTTTGGTAGTTCATGATCAAAAGATACTAATAAATCTGATCCTGTTACAGTCACTGTATAGTCAGGAATTTCTCCAGCGCCAAGGGTAGTTCCACTAGCTAAATATGCAGTATCGTTTAACAGCGGAAATAAAGAGACATCAACCCAGTTAGTCATATCTGCGCCGGTTAGGAGTGCCTTACTAAAAGTAAATCTTACTAAACTATCTCCAGTAAGGGTCTCTGCTAGTCCGTGACTATGATTTTTAGGACGAACTTGTTCTATAGTAAAATCGATGCCTAGTGCTTTTACATTCGTAGGTAGAAATAAATCTCCCTCATTAGTGAGGGAGGCTGCTTCCTTCTCTACTGTAGTATCAATTTTATATACAGTATCTCCTGTACCAAACTCAAAATATATGGTAGTAGTTAGTGTATCGGCATCTTGTGCAGTCAGATATGTTCCTAATCCCTGATCTGATCCAAGTATAATTACTCTATATTGTGTATTTTCTATTAAGGATGTACTTGGAACTAGTATAACTTTAGTTGCAGTAGTATATCCTGCAGAAACCGTGACGGGTACGCTGGCATTATTGTCTATGTTAATTAATGAGAATATAGTATTAGTAAGGCTTGCAGAGGCTATAGCCTTGTTAAAAGTTAACTCTATCTGCTTATTAAGAAAGTAAGCAGTTTCGCCTTGTGACGGAGTACTAGATGCCAGTGTAATAGTCATTAGTTATCTTCTAAGAAAGAATCAGGACAGTCTGCATTTTTGTGCAGATCATTTAGTAGTCTTATGATATTTTCTCTATTCTTATATTCTTGTTCTTGCTTTATACAGTATTTTGCTATTTCTTTAGCTGTCCAATTTCTATCAGATCCAAGTCGTAGTAATGACTTAAATTTTATCATTGATTTAGATTTAGTATCAGCGGGCACTAGACCATATGTCTTAACTAAATGCCAATATTCTGCTAGTACTTTATCGTCTCTATCTATGGGCAAAATTACTGTAGATCCCTCTACTAAAGTTCCGTCTGCTATGGCTTTACGAATAATCGACTCTTCTTGAGAAGACAGATCTTTATCAAATGTTATAGTTGGATTTTTAGTAGTTAGCCATATATTTCCAACACCAAATGTCACGCGCTTTTTCTGATTAAGCGTGTATGTCTTGCCTTTAAGTTCGCTAGTATGCGTGATAGTGTCTCCCTGAGCAACGGAGAGATCAATATTCTGAATTAACTCTTCTACTGATTGTGTTTTCTTTTTTGACATAGGAAAAGTGACCCGGGGAACGACTCCCCGGGTCAAGATGACATCATTCAAGGTAGCGATTCAAAAATGATATCGTTTTGCCCTAAGGCTGTTGTCAGCACACTAGAGCACGGTCCACCCAGGACAGAGCCTGGGAGTGTTATTTTTTTATATGTTCTCACACTATTATTGCGATCGTTTTGTGTATTAAAATACTGATACTATTCAAATAGTATTCCACTATCCATAGGACTTACTGTGTTGCTTACCTCTATATCATCAGTAGGTACTTCGGTTTCATCCAATGTACCAAATCTAATATAGGTATGCACAATTCTTCCTGGTACTATATTTGTAGTGAATACTGAATCAATAATTTGATTCTCTAATACAGCATTAGTATACGAGGAAACAACTATAGCCCCTCCTTTACCAGCTCCCTGACTGCCACTTGCGGCTGCCATAGTTGTAGCAGCAGATACAACTGCATTAGCAACTGTAGTACCAGTGGCTATTGCACCTCTACTCTCACATGCAGCATTTGTTGTTCCAGCACTAGCTGTCGCGCT
>JACCDG011860810.1_pt1 | contig 17410 bp, 22 predicted proteins | sample 7442471 | NCBI WGS metagenome assembly JACCDG01 (sample SAMN15323444, study PRJNA562643) | freshwater metagenome | isolation source: river surface water | place: USA:Blue River Watershed | collected 2017-08-17 | reverse complement strand
GCGCTGCGCCAGTCGGTCGTGTAGGCCTCGTTGCCTTGGCTCAAGCGCACGACCCAGTCGCCGCCGGTGACGTGCAGCGACAGATAGCGCCAGAGCCAGATCCAGTTGTCGTCGGCGCGCGGCGCGGCCTCGACGAGGATCGAGCCGCCAGGCCAGCAAACCCACTCGTTGGCGACGATTCCGGTTCTGAACTCGCGCGGGTCCACCCAACCTTTCATGGTCTGATTGAAGCGGACGCGCGCCATGATCCAATCGGGCGCGATCGATCCGGAAAAGGCGCCCAGTGTCTTCGTCGGGTCCGAATTGTAGGCCGGAACGACCCAGCGGTACTCGATCCCGCCGGTGACGATCTGTGCTTCCTGGCTGGCGCCCGCAGGCTTGTCGAAGTCGAGCACGACGTTGTTGTACGTGACCTGCCCGGACTTCACCGGCATGCGCTCGTTCGTATCGAACACGACGCGTCCGCCCGGCTGGCGCATGCGGATGCGGCCCGCCGAGATGTCGAGGAGGCGTGTCATCTAGACGTTGATCCCGTAGCTCGCGGCGCCGGTGAACGACCCGGAGTAGCTCTGGAAGCTCACCTGCGTACCGTTCGGACGCTTGTGGCGGATGCCGGACCCGGACGTGTCGATCGTCCGGCCCGCCGTCATCCAGAAGGCCGGCGCCGAGTCCTTCTGCCTAAGATACGCGCGGTTCGTGTCGAACTTGCCGCCACCCATCAGCAGCCGCGAGGAGGTGAAGGACAAGGCCTTGGTCGTCGTCGTGTCGGGAGCGTCGCGAAGCAGATAGATGTCGAACGTGCGCGTGATGGCCGGCATGTCGGCCTTATTGTACCAGCTCTCTTGAATCCAGACCTGAGTCGAGGACACGCCGAGCGCGACGTGACGCTCGTAGCTGCCCGTCATCTGCAACGGTTCGAGCGTCGACATCTGCTCGCCAGAGACGAGCACGATGCCGAACGGGATCGTTCCGAGCCCGTGGCTCCTGATGTTGTGCTTGGCGGAGTCTTCCGCCCAAGCGAGCAGGTTCGGCCGCGCCGGCAGCGTCAGCGAGAAGCTGTCCTCGTAGCCTATCTCGAGATAGTCGAGGCTCGAATGGAAGAACACGTCGCCGATGTGCGCCGCAGGATTCGTCAACGCGGCCGGGACGGCCGAGTCGTAGATCGCGACCTTGTTCTTGTCGGCGTAGAAGCGTGGTGCGCCCATGTCAGGTGTCGATCGTGATTACGCCGGTGTTCAGATTGATCTGCATCTTGTCGTCCGCCGACTTGATGACTCCGGCCGTCACGGTGCCGACATTCGCCGTGATGGCAGAAAGCGAGGACACACTGATGTGCCGCGCGAGGATCGTGCCGTCGATCAGCATGTCGCCGCGCAGCGCGAGCTTGTTCACGCCGTTTACCGAAGCGATGACGAAAACCGGCACCGGGTCGCCCCCTGCCGAGCCCGGCTGCGCGACCTGGAACTTGTCGGCGACGACCGTGAAGGTCGATTCCGTCAACGACCCGTCGAGCCTGACGAGCCCGACGACGTTGCCGTCGATGTCGATCGCGACGCCCCATTCGGCCGAGACACCGTCGACGGAAGCGATGAGCTCGATGATGCTCGCCGTGTGACCTGCCACCGTCGTCGAGACGGCGTTGATCTTGGCGTCGACCCGGCCTTCCGCGTCGCGCACCTGTAGCATCGATCTCAGATCGCTCTCGGCCGTGCGCTCGACGCGCGAGAAGATCTCGGAGACGGTCGAGCCCATGGAGCCGAGAACCGCGTCGGTCTTCGTTGCGAGGTTGAGCTCGAAGCGCACCTGCGGCGAGAGCTTGACGTGCGTCACGATCTCGTCCGGAATGTCGGTCGCCGTCTCGGTTTCGATCGTGACGGAGACGGCCTGATCGCCGGTCGTCGCCTCCGTCGACACCCAGGACGACCACGACATCGAGCGGCGCGGAACCGCCTTCGGGATCGCCCTGACCTCGTAGATGATGCCGGACTGAATGCCGGACACGAACGTGTAGGAGCCGGAAGCCGGATCCTCGATCGTGCGCGTCAGCGCGGTCGCGTCGCCGGACTTGCGGTACTCGAGGATGAGTTTGTCGACCGTCGGGTCCTCGATCGGCGTCCATGTCACGGTGAGGCCTGGCCGCTGCACGCCGCCGGTCGCTGAGAGCAGGATCGACGTGACGGCGAGCCCCGACACCGTCGTCACCGTCGGCCCGCCGGCCGGCAGATCGGCGATGTCGCCGACGTCGATCTCGAAGGTCGCGGCGTTCCAGGTGTAGACGTCGGCATCCGTCTCGGCGAGCGTCAGCGACACGGTCATGTCGTCGTTGAGGCTAGCTTGCACGACCTCCCAGGTCTTCGTGACCCAGCCGTAGCGTGACGACGTCCAGGTGATCCAGTCGCCAGCCTCGAGCGGTACGAGGCGCGCGCTGCCGGTGAAGCTCACGGTACCCTGCCGGCGCGACCTCCGCCGGAAGATTTCGAGCACGCGCTGGCCTTGCGTGCCGTGGCGCACCATTTCGAGATCGAACCGCATCTCGAGCCGCGAGCCGCCGTCCGACGTCTCGTCCGTCGAGGACAGCCTCGGCGGGAGCGCGCGCTCCTGATAGAGCGCGGCCGGGTCGCGAAACGTGCCGTAGACCGCGTTGACGAGACTGTTGCGGCCCCGCTTCATCGCGATCTCGACCGGCTGATCGGCGACGATGTCGCCGTCGGTGATCGCCATCACGGAGGACTGCGCGACGCCCGCGATGAGGCGGATCGTGCCGCCGGAGTCGATCTCCTTTCCGGCCATGCAGGCGAGCATGTCCTCGATCACGTCGCGGTGCGAGCGCGAGGTGTCGATCGTCGCCGAGATCCGGTAGCGGGACTCGGTGCCGCCGGATTTGCGCGCGACGTTCTCGGCGCAGGCCGCCGCGGCCGCCGTCGCCGCCGCGTGATCGATCGCCGTCACCGGCGTCGCCATGCCGGCCCACGGCTCTCCGTTCTTCTTGAAGCCGCGCCGGTAGTTGTACCACGCGACCGCCGGATTCTCGCTCCACTCCCAGGTGCTCGGGTTGCTCCAACGGTGAGAGCCCGAGCCGCCGTTGGTCGAGTCCTTACGCCAATCGTAGAGCTTCGCGCCCTTGACGACGAACAGGAACTCGGGGATGCCGCCCTGATACTTCTCCTCGTCGTACTTGAGCGTCACGCGCACGTAGCAGACGCCCTTGCCGCGATGGCTCGACGTCCACACGCCGCCACCGTTGGTCACAGCCTGGCTGTCCGCCGACTGGCTTTCGGAGCCGGAGTGGAAGTTGATCCACATGACGCCGTCGTACTGCGTGACGTTATCGTCCTCCTCTATGGTGACGGCGCGGCCGTCGACATAGACCTTCGAGAGCGCCTCGCACTCGTGATCGGCGAGAGCGAAGATCAGATGCAGGTAGTTGTTGTCGGCGCCGTAGGTCTGCCAATAAACGAGCGTCCCGGCAGTCGCCGCCGTGCCGATGAGGATCTGGCGCGTCGCGTTCGGGTCGCTCGAGAGATAAAGCTCGGAGCCGCGCTCCGGCTCGTAGCCGTCGTATTCCTTCGGCCGCGGGGCAAGCTCGCGCGCGGCGAAGCCGATGCCGATCGCGATGGCGGTGCCGATGAGCGCCTCGCCGATGACACCGACCCCGAGCGCTCCGGCGATGACGGGTGCGAGAAACGGCATCCTATACCGCCCACGCCCTGACGATGAGCGAGCGCGAGAACGCGACGAGACCGTCGCGCGTCATCGCGTGCGCCTCGGAGCCGGTGATCACGGCGGGAGACATCAGGCGGTCGTGATCGCCGCCCGGGAACCCGAGATCGCCGCGGCCGGCCATGCCGGGAGCAATCGGCGCGAAGCGATTGTCGACGAGCGCCTCGACGGTATCGAACCCGGCGGCCTTCAGGCGCCTCAAGGCCTCGCGCTCGTTACGATAGCCGCGCACGTCGGCGATCGGGTCGAATCCGGTGGTCAGCATGACGCAATCGGCGAAGAAGGTGCCGCAGTCGTTCACGCCCCAGCCGAACGAAGCCCCCTGATAGAGCCGGATGACATCGGCGAGCGCCTCCGGCCAGCCGGCGTTGCGCGCGCGGCGCTCGGGCTCGCTCATCGCCGCCTCGCGACGGGACGCTGCGGCCCCTTGCGGCCCCAGACGATGTTGCGGAAGATCGACGGCGCGACGTGCTCGAAGAACTTGTCGCCGGAGAAAAAGGCTTGCTGATCGGCATCCGAGCGCGTCCGCGTGCCGGCGCGGTCGAGCTCGCGGCTGATCGTCTCGCAGCGCACGATGAGCTCGGACGGACCGTCCGCCATCTCGCGGCGGATGATCTGGTCGACGAAGCCTGAAAACCAGCTTTTCACAGCGATGAAGCTGTTGTCGGTGGTCGACAGGATGGCCATCATCACCTGCATCGGCCGCTGATGGTAGTCGGCAGTCTCGACCTCGTTCGCCACGGCGGTATCGAGTCCTGAGAAGGTGACGTCGACATTCGCGATCGACTGGTCGCCGACGGAGGCGATGGGCGAGATCGTGAACCGTCCGGCCGCACCTGCGTAGGCCAAGCCGTCATAGGTGACGTCGTAGACGTCGTCCCAGAAGCCGACGGCGCCGCTATCGATGTCGAAGCGCACCAGATGCCGCCGCGCGAACCTTCCCGAGGCGAGCGCATCGAGCGCCGGCGTCGATAGCACCCTCATGCGAACACCTGCGAGGCCGAGAAGCGCACCTGCGTGCGGCCGTTGATGTCGGATGAGACGTCGATCGAGCTTTCATCGACGACGGCCAGGAACCACGGCCGGAGCAGCAGCACCGACTCGCCGGTCGCATATCCTGGAAGCACGAGCGGCTCGACGGAGACGGTCGCCGCACCCGAGCCGTCGGCGGTCACCGCCTCGGACACCCGGTGGAAGTGCTGACGGCCGGCATAGGCGACCGAGAGCTGATCGCCGACGGAAATCTCGAAAGCGGACGGCAGGCCGCCGAGCGTCGCCGTCGCGCCACCGCCGCCGACCGCCGAAAGCGTGCCGGAGCCCGAGAACGGCGTCGAGCCGCCGGCGACGACGAGCCCGCCGTATCCCGCCGGATACCGCAGCGCGTAAGAGCGGCGCGGGTCGCGCGCCTTGAAGAGCTGCGTGCCGCCGCGCAGCGTGTCGAGCCAAGACTCCCAGACGCCGGCCTGCGCGCGAGACAGCGCGGCCGTCTCGTAGTCGACGGCCCAGACGGGAGAGCCCACCTCGACCGCCTGCGTGCCGCCGCCCCTGAGCGGCGCCCTGGCGACGCGGCGCGTGAGCCGCATGCGGGCCGAGGCGATGCGGTTCGACGGCAGGTCGCGCGGATAGGTGATCGTCACCGGAGCACCCGGCGTTGCTGGCCGTCACGGACGGTCGAGAGGATGCGGCCCGGCAAATCGGCGTCGCGCTTGGCGATGGCGCGCTTGATCTCCTCGACGCTCTCCGGGTAGGCACCGCGGGCGTCGATGTTGGTGACGACCGTCACCGGCCCGCCGCCGAGACCGGCGCCGTTCGGAATGATGGTGCCGGCCTGCTTGGGGATGAGAAGCTCCGGGCCTTTCTCGCCGACCAGCATGGGCTTGCCGGCCGCGAAGTCGCCGCCCGAGGCAAAGCCCCCCTGGAAGCCCGTCAGAAGCTGGCCGAACAGGCCGGCGCCCTGCGTCGAGCCGCCGCCGAACATCGGCTCGAGCACGGCCTTCTGAAGCGCGAGCCGCGCCATGTCGGCGAGGAGGGAATGCAGGATCTCCTTGAAGCTCTCGGCCGACATCTCGCCGCCACGCACGAACTCGTCGAAGATGTTCTGCACGGTCGATGAGAGAACCTGCGCGGTCTCCTCGACCATCCGCATCTCCTCTCGGGCCACCTCGGCCATGCGGCGCGCGGTGATCTCGGCCAAGTCCTGCCGCGCCTGCTCGTACTGCTCCTGGCTGATGAGCTTGTCGGCGAGCATCTCGTCGAAGGTCTTGAGCTCCTCGGCGTGCTCGGCCTCGATGAGGGCGCGCGTCTGCTTCGTCTCTTGCAGCATGCGCTTGTGCAGAGAGGCGAGCTTGTCGGCGGCCTGCTCGTAGCGGCTGTCGTTGTAGATCTCGGCCTTCCAAGGGTTTTCCTTGGCCGCGGCTGCGCGGGCCTCGTCGAGCTTGTCGAGGCCGAGGTCGCCGCCGGCCGGGCCGAACTCTGAACTCTGGTGCGCCTTCAACCTGAGCTGCTGGTCGATCTTGACGATTTCGTTCTGCAAGCCGCGCACGCGCGCCAGCCTCTGCTCGACGACCTCGGCATCACTCGACAACACACCGATCGCACCGAAGAAGCTCGCCCCTATCCCGCGGGGATCGTTCGCAGAGGCCTGTAGCCTCTCGACCATGCCCTTCAACTCATCGCGCCGCGCCAGCAGCCCCGCAGTGCTCTTGCGCTCTAGCGAGCGGAAGGCATCGGCGACGAGATTGATCGAGCCGGCGAGCTTGATGGCCCATTCACTCGTGTCGACGAGGAGCGGCGCCAGCTCAACCAGCGCTGCCTTGATATTCCGGTCGAACACTGCGGCCATCGTCTTGAAGCGAATCTCGACTTGCTCAGCTTCCTTGATGAGCGTGCCGTCGATAACGTAGCCGAACTCCTTGGCCTTGGCCGTGATACGGTCGAGCGCACCGGCCCCGCCGTCGAGAATGCGGATCATCTCGGCAGCACCGCCGCCGAAGGCCTGACTGGCGAGCGCGAGCTTGGCCTGCGCCGAGCCCGCGCGCTGCAAAGCGTCCGCCAGGATGCGAAGCGCATCGCTCTGGCTCTTCGAGCGGATCAATTGCTCGAGCAACAGCGGGTTCGTGTCCCTGAGCGCCCCGAACAACGCGCCCTGGCCCATCTTGGCCTCGCCGATGACGCGGGCGTACTGCTGTAGGGATTGCGAGAGCGCGTCGACCCTGCTGCCGGCCTGCACGGCGCCGAACTCGAGCGATTGGAACATGTCGGTCGAAAGCCCGGTCGAGCGGGCGTCACGGCCGATCTTGGCGAGCGCCTCGACCGCCTCCGTCGCCGCCTTCGTCAGCTCGTTGTAGGCGCTGACGGCGACGCCGATGCCGGCCGTGATGCCGAGCCCCTTGGCGAGCGACGTCGCGCGCTTGACGAGCCCGCTGATCGAGTTGTCGACCTTTTCGAGCTTCTTCTCGACGCCGTCGGCGAACTTGCCGGCACGTTCCTCTGCGCGCTTGAAGGCGGCTTCCAGACGCGCCGACTCGCCGTCGAGCACGACCTTGAAATCGCCCGGTCCGGCCTGTCCAGGTCCAGCCATCAGTGTAGGACGCTCAGAGCGATGAGGGTCACGCCTGCAATGACGACGAGCGCCGTCACCGCGAGCGCGACGATGTTCTGCCGGTCGATATCGTCAGGCTGCCGCATTCTCGTTGGCCTTTCGTTGGGCGAGGCCTCGCATGAAGCTCGCCCCCTCTTTTGCGGTGAGCGCGCGCGGACCTTTCGGCATGTGCGCGCGCATGTGCGCTTCGAGCGCGGTGAGGTACTCAAAATACGTCGCCCGCCAGAACGTGTCAGGCGGCCAGCCGAGATGATGGGCGGTTGCGAGCAGCCCCGCCCAATCGGTCAAGCCGCCTTCGGAGGGCGGGGCGCGCCCTCGAGGATGTCGTCGTCGTCCTGGATCGACCGCCGCTCGATCTCGGTTGCGATCCACTCGGCAGCCCTCTCGTTGCCGGCGAACAGGTTGAGCGTCAGCGCGAGAAGGCCGGAGCAGCAGCGCACGATGCCATGCCGCATGACGTGCTCCTCGACATCAGGCCGCTCGGGAGGCCGGACCGACTTGGCGAGCACGATGCCGTAGAGATCGGCGACCTCGTCGGCGCGGATCGATTGCGCCGCGATGCGCTTGTTCAAATCCCGGATCGGGCCGAAGGCGCTTTCGATGCGGCGGATGAGGTCGAAGTCGTGACGCACGAGGAAGCGCACGCCGCCGACGTCGAGCGTCGAGTCGAGCGGGGCATCACGGGGCGGCAATCGAGGCGTCCGTGATCGCGCCCGTGATGGCGAGCGTCGCGCCGAACTCGATGAGCCCGTCGACGCCGCCGGTCACGTTCTTGAATCGGGTTACCATGGCCTTGAAGGAGAACCGCAGATCGGGCGTGCCGCCGCCTGACCCGGCTCCGGGGATCTCGATCCGGAAGTTGTACGGGTCGTCGTCGGTATCCTCGGCCGCGTCCGCGAGATCGTTCTGGCCGTCGTCGCTGTAGACCCGATTTCCGGAAAGCTCGACGTCGCCGGAGTCCGGGATGCCCTTGAGCTTCTGCCGTGTGGCGTCCTCGAGCGCGGTCGCGTCGATGACCGGCCCCTCGGCGCCGAACTCGCCGACGAGCTTGACGCGCTTGACCTGCGTGTAGCTGTCCGACGCCGCATCGGTCGCCTTGGTGCCGATGTAGACGCGGATGCCCTGGTTCTTCGTTCCTGCCGTTGCCATGTTCTCTAATCCTCGTGTCCAACTCGCAATCTGACTGTGGCTGCGCCCTGATAGGTGATGCCGTCGGCGTCTCGCACGGCGTCCGTGTCGATCACCTCGACGAGGATGGCCTCGCCCTCGTCCAGCGCGAGCGGCTGATGGTGCAGCGCGGCGCGGATTTGATCGACGATGCCGTTGACCTGCTTCCGGCCGCGATGCGACGACCAGACCGATAGGTAGACGAGATGGATCGAGCCGTGCTCGGCGAGCGTGTCGTCTGGCTGGTCCAGATGCCGCGAAATCTCGACGAACGGGTAGGTCTGATCGGCCGGCACGTGGTCGAACACGAGCACCGGCGCCAGATCCGCCGCGAGCTTCGCGTAAACGGCCTTGGCGACCGCCTGGCGGATGCTCATTCTGACTTTCCGATCGAAATCGTCGTGCCGGAGAGTCTCGCGTCCTCCCAATTGGCGCCGCCGGCCTTGCGAACGGCCTCGCCGAGCGCCTTTCTGATGCGCAACCGGATGCCTGGGCGCGCCTGATCGAAGGCCGGCCTCAAGAACGGCTGCGCGGGCCGCGGCGCGACGCGCTTGTTGACCTTCTGCCAGCGCGTTTTGCCCTTGGCGTCGGTTCCCGAGCGGCGCTTGTCGCCGGGCTCGTATCCCTTCGTTCCGTACTCGACGAAGAGCGCGTAATAGGCGCGCTTCTTGAGCGTTTTCGTACGCAGACCGAACTCGACACGCATGCCTTTCTCGGCGCGGCCGATCGCCTGCTTCGAGGCGAGCGTGTCGCGCAGGTTTCCGGTGTCGACGGGCACCAGCGCGACCGCGCGGCGCTGCACGTCGAGAATGCTCTCGTCCAGCGCCTTGGCGACGCCCGCCCGGATGGTCTCGGGCGCGCGCTTGAGCTTCTTGCGAAGCTGCGGACCGCCGACGACGCGGGAGCGTGGCATTACCAGCTATCGTCCTCTTCGTTCCGGGCCGCCTGCCTCAGCTCGGCGATGACGCGATTGAGATCGTCGATCTCGTTTTCGACATCCCCCAGTTGAGCCCGATCCTTCTCGACGTCTGGCGCCAGATCGTCGATGAGACCTTGCGCCTCGGCGATCTGCTGCTCGCCATCCCGGATCGAGGCTTCGAGCGTCTCCTTGCGGTACTGCGCGTCCTCGAGCTCCCGCTCGGCGTCGCGGAGATCGTTCGCGGCAGACTTTTCGGAGACCGGAGGAGCCCTGTGCTTAGCGACGATGTCCTGAATGCGGATGGTCATGTAAGCGGTTCCATATTTAATTCTTAAGCCGCTGGATCGTCTGGTAGATTTGGTCGGCGCGCCTTTGTGCCTCTTCGAGAGAGCGCTTGAGCTTGTCGAGAGCGGCCTCGGCATCGCTGACCTGCTCCTCGAGGTCGTCCACCTCGTTGGTCGCGGCGTCGTAATCGGCATACGCCTGTTGCAACTCTGAGCGGTTCGGGTCTTCGGTGCGAGAACCGAAAAGAGCATCGCCGATGGCGTCGACCCACCCCTTGCCGGACGGCTTCTCGCTCCTGTGCTTCGCGATGATGTCCTGCACGCGCTTGGTCATGTGGAGACCCCTTCCTCGGCCGAGATGATCATGAAGGGATCGCGCCGCGCGGGCAGCGATACCCCGGTGATGTTGAAGCGCCGGCCCGCCCAGTCGACGGCCATGCCGGCCGTTATGCCGTCGCGGCGATGAATGCGGAAGTCGAAGCCGCGCACGTCGCGCAGCGCGCCTTGCCTGTCCTGCTCGGAGGCGCCGGCCGCCTCGACGGCAGCCCACGGCTCGCAGACCGTCTGCCAAGTGACATCGTATCCGCCCTGGCCGTCGGCGACGCGCACCTCCTCGCTGATCACGATCGGCTGGTCGAGATCGCCGAGGCTAGCGATGCGGCGCGGGGCCATCAGGCCATCCAATCCGTGCGATAGGGCGCCGTCAGCGCCTCGACCGCCATGGCGACCGGCGCGCCGACCTGGCCGACGGCTTCACGCGACAGGAACCAGTGGCCGATCAGCAGCTTCAAGGCCTGCTTGATCGGCTCCGGCACGGCCGATGCCGCGCCGAAACCAGCGACGAAGCGGATGCGCACCGCTTCCGGGTGCTCCTCGATCGCCGGCCATTGCGCCGTGCCCTTCAGCACGACGCCGCCGACGAGAGCGCGCTTGTCGACGTTGTAGCTCGCGGCGGAGAACGTCTGCTCGACGCCCTCCGTGTCGCGGTAGTAGACGCCGGTGACGCTCGACAACGGCGGGAGCGGAATCTCGATGCGGCGCTTGCGCCGTCCAGACACCTCGACCGGCCAGGCGTCGAGATAGTAATCCCAGGTCTGGGTCACGAGCGCCCGGCCGAGAATGCCGTGCCGCCCTTCCATGTGCTGCGTCGCCGAGGAGATCAGCGCGCCGATCAGCGTGTCCTCGCCCGTGTAGTCGACGCGCAAGTGCGCCTTGACCTCGGAGAGGGAGAGCGGCTGCTCGGTAGGGTCGACGATGCGCTCGAGACGCATGGGCCGGGCCTATTCCTCGGCGTCCGGCGAAGGATCGGCCGCCTTGTTCTTCGGCACCCATCCGGCCTTGTTCTTCGGCGCCCGCTTCGGCTTCGGCGCCTCGGCCGCCTCGGCTGGCGCCTCGCCCTCGTCATCGATCTCGGCCGCCCAGCCCGCATCGATCGCCGTCTTGGCGAGGTCTCCGGTTACAGTATCGCCCTTGGCGATCTCGACCGGGTGAAGCTCACCGTCGCGGCAGCCCTTGAAGGGCGTCGTCACGAGTGCACGCATGTGTCAGGTCTCCGATTGAGAGAAAGCGGCGCCGAGCACACCCGGCGCCGTGCGAGCGTTAGGCGACCGCCTTGAGGCGAGCGTGATCCTGCACCAGCGAGGCCGAGATGCCGGTCGCCGCGGCGTGCGTGCCGCCGAAGTTGGCGTTGAGCTTGAGATAGCGCTTGTTGCCGATGTATCCGATCTTCGTGATCGACGCCGCCGCGTGCGCGGCGACCAGCGACTTGACGATGCCACCGTCGCCGAGCGACTGACCAGCCGGCATGATCACGTCGGCCGCCTCGACGGCGACGAAGCCGCTGCCGGACGCATCGCTATGCGTGAGCTCGAACTCGATCTTGTTCGTCGAGGTGAAGGTGATACCGCCGGCGCCGACGTGAATCTCGATCGTTGCGGCGTCGAAGCCGGCGAGATCGATGGCGGCCGAGATGGCGTCGGCGTCGAGCTCCGCCGGGGCGAGCATCGACTGAAATCCGAGATGGGAGCGGTTGTCCCGCATGGGCGTCGTCCTTTGGTTTGAGGTGAGAAGGCAATCGGGCCGGAGTGATCCTCCGGCCCGTCAGGCTGTCAGGCTGTCGATTGCGTCAGGACGACGCGAACTTCATCACCTTGTAGCACTCGAAGTTCTTCACGCCGCCGCCGACCCTCTTGCGGGTGTAGAACAGGATGTACGGTTTGTTGGTGAAGGGATCGCGCAGCACGGAGATGCCGACGCGGTCGACGATGAGGTAGCCGCGGTTGAAGTCGCCGAAGGCGAGCGAGTAGCTGTTCGCCGCGAGCGCCGGCATGTACTCGTCCTCGTAGACCGGATAGTTGAGGAACGCCGACGGCTGGCCCGCCTGCAACGGCGGCTGCCAGAGATACTGACCGGTCGTGTCCTTGAACTTCCGCATCTTGGCGACGACCTCGCGGTTCGTCAGCCACGCCGCGTTGGCGCGGAACCCGGCCTTGATCGCGTAGGTCATGTCGATCAGCTTGTCGGACGGGTCTGACGCAGCGAAGTCGCCCGCCGCACCCGATGCGACATAGCCGATCTTGCCGTGCGCCCAGGAGGCGTTGGCGACGATCGTCGGCGATAGCAGTCCCTGCGGCTGCTTCACGCCGCTGCCGGTGATGAAGGCCGCCGACTCCTTCTCTGCGAACGCGATGCCGACCTCCTCGCTGATCCATGCCTCGATGTCGATCGAGGCGTCCTCGAGCATCTGCTGGGAGGCCTTCGGGTTGGCGTAGAGCTCGATGGCCGGGAACTCGAGCTCGGAGAGCGTCGAGGTATCCGTCTCGGGACGGGACTCGGTCTCGCCGACCCAGTTGGCCGTCGTTCCTCCCAAGCCGTAGGGCATCGTCCAGCGCTCGGCCGAGATCGCGCGGGTCGTCGCGAGCTGGCGCATCGGCGACAGCTCGGAGAGGATGCGATCGAGGACGGAGCGCTCTTGCTCTGGGAACACGAGGAAGCCACCGGACGGGTCGTTGGCGACGATCGACGCCTTGCGGCCGAGCGCCTTCAACTGAGCTTCCGAGCCTTCGCCGGTGCGCAGGTAATTCTTCACCTGCCGGTTGTACTCGGCGAGTGCCGACTTGCGCGTCATCGGCGCCATGGCGCCGCGACGATCGCCACCGCCGAGCGACGGCCGCGCCGCCTTCAGCGTAAGCTGACGCATCTTGCGCTCCATGTCGGAAATCGCGTTGTTCAAGCGCGCGATCTGGCCGACGTCGAGCCCATCCGCAGAGCGGCCCTTGCCCCGCACGCGGTCCATCCGCGTATCGGTCGAGCGCAGGTCACGGACGGCGCTGTTCATCTTGGCGAACAGTGCGTCGATCGTGCGGCCCTGCTGGCGTAGCTCGGCCTGGATCGACGGAGCGCCGCCGGTCCTGGTCGCGTGCTTGCGCTTCAGCGCGGCGAGTCGCTTCTTCTGCCGGGCACGCACCGCGTCACGGCGCGGGTCGGCGGCTTTCGTCTCGAGCGCGATGGTCGACGGCTCATCCTCGAAGATGCCGTCCTCGTCGTGAAAGGCTGGTGCAGTCTTGGTCGTCATGGTCCCCTCGATCAGAGCAGGTCGTTGAGGCGCCGGAGCGCGGCGCCGCGCAGCTTGAGCCCCCGTGCGAGGGGAGCGAACGCATCACGCTTGGCCTGCGCCTCGCGGCGACGGCCTTCCTTCTTGACGCTCGACACGCGAGCCGGCTCGCACATCGGGAAGGTGACGATCGACACCTCCCAGAGGTCGAGCTCTTTCAAGATGCGGACCCCGTTCTCGTGGTCCCATTCCTCGACGATCGTGGCGTAGCCGATCGACAAGCCGTTGAGCGCGCCCGCCTTCATGAGCGCGTGCGCCTCTCGCGCCTTCGCCGCCTCGAGCACGAGACGGCCCTTTACGTAGAGTCCCTCGCTCGTCTCCGACATCTCCGTCCAGACGCCGATCGGCTGCGCCTGGTCGTGCTGCCAGAGCATGGCCGGCATCGAGCCCGCCGCGGCGTGGCGCGCGAGCGACGCCTTGAAGGCGCCGGCCGCGACGATGTCGCCGCCCGAGTCGAGATGCCCGAACACGGAGCCGATGCCGGAGAACACGCCGGCGTCGTCGACCTGCTTGAGCGAGAGGCGGAAGGCGGGCGGCCGGGCCATCAGGCCACGATCTCCTCGTCGTCGAGCGGCATATCCTCGCCTGCGGCTCCGTCCATGCCTTCGGCGACGGTGGCGTCGGCCTCGGCCGCGGCGTCCGCGTCGATGCCGTCGCGCTCGGCCGTCAGCGCCTCGATCTGCGCGGTGAGCGCGTCGCACTGCGCGAGGCACTGCTCGAGCTGAAGATTGAGACCGGCGATCTCGGCGTCGATCTCGGCCATCTGCACGCCGGGGCTGTCGGCCGATACGACCTCCTCCTCGGTTGCGAGCGCCGGATCGGCGTAGACTTCCTCGGTCAGGAGCGGGTCTTCCTTGTAGTAACGGCGGCGCGCGGCCATGCTCATCTCCTCTTCCAGTAACGCGCCAGCCCCTTGGCGGGCGCTGTCTCGGCCGTCGGGCCGGGATCTTGCTGGGCGCCACGCTCGCGCGGCGACGCCATGTTGAGCGGCAGCATGATCTCGTCGCCGCCGTCCACCGGGTTCATGTCTTCCAGCTCGCGGACCTCGTTGACCGTCATCCAGCCGCCCTTGATCGCCTTGTCGTAGTAGGCGCCGCGGTCGGCGATGGTCGAGCGCAGGAACTCGCCGAGCTCGAACTTGACGTAGAGGCTCGGGTCGTCGGCGATGAGCTGCGCCTCGATGGCGCTCTCCCATCGCTTCACCCACGGCATGATCGTGTGCCTGAGATGGGCCAGGAAGAATTGCTCAACGGAGGCGTAGGAGGAGAAGCCGCCGGCATGCATGAGCATGACCGGATGCACCCGGAAGATGCGGGCGACCTCCTCGATCTGGTGCCGGCGGCTCTCGATCGTCTGGGCATCCGCCATCGTCATCGTCATCGGCGCGTACGCGAGACCGCTGTCGAGGATCGCCGTGCCGCCTTCGCCGTTCGGTCCGTACTTGTCGTTGAAGGCGTCGCGCAGCTTCTGCATCGCCTCCGGCGACAGCTTCTGCTCGGTCGACAGCGTGCCGGAGGGCCGCCCGCCCTTGGCGTGAAACTTCGACTGTTGCAGGTCGATCGCGCGCGTGAGCCCGAGCACCTCGGCCGCGACGCGCACGATGTCCATGCCCTGCACCGCATCCCAGGACGGGCCGCGCAGGTGGAAGATCTCGCGCGGCTCGAAATAGCCGCGGATGCCGTTGATGTCGTCGTGCACGTAGTAGCGCGTCTCGAATTTGTGCGTCTGCTCCGGCGTCACCATGTAGGGGAGCAGCGGCACCAGCTCGAGAATGGGTCCGGTGTCGTTGCCGCCGCGGTTGATGTAGGCATAGCCGTTGCCGGCGAGCAGCGCGTGCAGCGTCAGCGCCTGCACAGCCGTGAAGGCGTCGCATCCCTCGAACCACTGCTTGCGCAGGAGCCGGTAGAGCGGATGCCCGACCGCGAGGTGGCGCTTGCGGGCGAGGCGCTGGTAGATGTTGACCGGCAGCGAGGCAATGTCCTCGCTGATGACGCGGACCGCGCAGAGCGCCGCCGAGACCTGCATCGTCGTGTACTGCGTGACCTCGACGCCGGCGGAGGCCTGGAACCCCATCATCTCGAAGGAGAGCGCGTCGGCGACGGCGGCCAGCGCCTTCTCCTTCGCCACCTCCTCGACGGCCTGCGTCTCGTAGCGCGCGAGATCCTGCATCAGACGAAGGCCACGTCAGCCGCATCGAGATAGGACGGACCTTCGACGTCGTCGGAGATCGACATGCCGAGGCCCATGACCATGCCGACGACGCCGTCGATGCGGTCGGTCGAGGCCGCCTTGTCCGGCTTGATGTTGCCGGCGGGATCGGTTTTCACAGCCACGTTCGACACCATCCATTCCAAGACGGGATGCCCACCATGGGCGATAGACCGGGACACGATGAGACCCTCGAGCATCTTGGCCGGCGCCGACATCGACGCGAAGCCTTGCCCGAACCATACGACCGGCGCGCCCTGCTCTTGCAGGTCGACGACCATCTGCGACGAGTTCCACCGGTCGACGCCGATGGCCATGATCTGAAACTCCTCCGCGTCGTCCTCGATCTGGGCGCGGACGCGGTTGTAGTCGACGACGTTGCCATCGGTCGGCGTGATGGCGCCGAGGCCGGCCCAGGTATCGTAGGGCACGCGGTCGCGACGCACGCGCTCGGCCATCTTCTCCTCGGGGATGAAGAAGCGCGGCAGCACCGTCCAATGCTCGAGACCGTCGCCGGGCTCGAACATGTGCACGAGCGCCGTGACGTCGGTCGTAGCCGATAGGTCGAGGCCCGAGTAGCACTTGCGGCCACGGAGCCGCTTGGCGAGATCGGCCCACTCGGTCGGGCCGGAGCACGCGCGCCATTTCTCCATCGGCAGCCAGCGCACGTCCTGCTCGACCCACTGGTTCAAGTGATACCGGCGGAAGTCGTTCTCGTAGCGAATGCTCTCTTTCGCCTTGCGGGCTTCCGAGCGCAGATAGTCGAGCGAGATCGACACGCCCAAATTCGGGTTGGCCTTGTGCCAGACCTTCTCGTCCTGCCAGTCGTCGGTGGCGTCGGCGCCGTAGATGACGACGAGCAGCTCCGGATCCTCGATGACGCCGTCCTGCACCTTGCGGGCGTAGGAATGCATCTCCCAACCGAAGCCGCGCCGGGTACCGGCCGTCGTGATCATGATCTCGACCGGCTGCTGCCGCGCGCCCATGCCCTGGTGCACGAACTGGTAGAGCCGGTCGTCCGGCCACTCGTGCAGCTCGTCGGCGATGAGGAAGCTCGGGTTGAGACCGTGCTTGCCTTCAGGGTTGCCGGACAGCGGCTTGAACGAAGCGTGCAGGCTCGGGCAGTAGATCGACGTCTTGAGCGGCTCTAGCACGCGCGACAGATGCTTCGAGTAGGCGACCATGCGCTGCGCCTGCTCGAAGACGAGACGCGCCTGGTCGGTTTTCGAGGCGAGAGCATAACCCTCGCCGCCGACCTCTCCGTCGCCGACGAGGCAGAGCAGAGCGATGCCGCCGGCGAGCTCGGTCTTCCCGTTCTTGCGCGGCACCTCGATATAGGCGCGGCGATAGAGTCGCGTGCCGTCGGCACGCTTCCAGCCGAATAGCGGCCGGATGATCTTGTCGGCCTGCCAGGCCGAGAGCAGGAACGGCTTGCCGGCCCAGCGTCCCTTCGTGAAGCGGATGTGACGAGCGAAGAAGGCGACGGCAGCTTCCGCCGCACGCTCGTCGTACCACGCCCCCGGCATCGGAGCCGGTGGGCGCGCGAGCTTCGGCTTGCGCTTGGCCACGATCAGTATGCCGGCCCGTCGTCGCCCCTATGACCAGCCGCGCGGCAGCATGGCGAGGAGCTCTCATGGGTGTCCCGGCTCTGCGTCGATGGCGCTGACGAGCGGGCCAGCATGCTAGTGCGAGAGCGCCCCGATCGGGGAGCCGTCGCCGTCTTGGTGTTCGTCCTTGCCGAACAAGCCGCCGGGCGGAGGGGCTGAGCCCATCGCGGCCATCCGTTGCAGGATCGATTGGCGCGCGACCGGCGACATGCCGAAGCGATCCTCGAGCGTGACGAGGCGATCCTCGACGCGCTGCATGGCGACGAAGTCGGGATTGAGCCGCTCCATCGT
>JACCDG010776287.1_pt1 | contig 17412 bp, 11 predicted proteins | sample 7442471 | NCBI WGS metagenome assembly JACCDG01 (sample SAMN15323444, study PRJNA562643) | freshwater metagenome | isolation source: river surface water | place: USA:Blue River Watershed | collected 2017-08-17 | reverse complement strand
TAAAAGTTGCGCAAATTCAATGTCCTTCTGCAACATTTGAGCACATGGAAAAAAACATAATTCCATTTTCGGACCAAACTTTTGACATTGTTGTATCTGCTGGCGTTTTTCATCACATTCCATTTGAAGAGCATGCTCATTTCATTGAAGAAATCAACCGAGTTTTGAAGCCGGGTGGGGTGGCGGTCTACTTTGAGCTTAATCCCCTAAATCTCGGCACCTGCTGGATTTTTTACAATCATCCGATGGAGGTGAATGCAAAGATGCTTCAGCCGCTGCGATGGTTTGATCTTTTGGCTGACAAAGGAACTTGGAAGATAGATTTTTTAGCATTCTTTCCCGGCTGGCTTGCTGACTTAAGATTTTTGGAGCCGTACTTGACCAAGATTCCTTTTGGTGCTCTTTATGCCGTGCATTTAAAAAAAAATCTGTTAGATTAATTCTCGCTTTATCCTTTAAATAGTTTATATGAAGACCTTGGTTCTTTCGTGTATATTTTTTTATCATTTTATGGCTTGCAGCGTTAAAGAATGTAGAGAAATTCTTATTAATCACTATTCAAGCGTTGTTGCTAAAATTGATTTTGAAGATACTTACTTTGTGGGCGATGGCAACAAATTTTTTATTGATAGCCAGTCTTATTTAGGCGAATTAGTAAAAAAGATTGATCAAGAAATTGACGTTGTTTTGAAGAGCAAGGAAAATCTAGAAAACGTTTTTATTAAATTAAAAAAAAGTTTAGATAAGTTTATTTCAGAGAAATATTTTTATTACTTAAAAACACGTTTTCCTATGACTTTTGCCTTAGCTTGTACAGTCAAAAGTTATTTAGATGTTGATTTGAAAAAATATACGGTGTTTTGTGATAATGAATGCTCCTTAGAACAAAAAAATATAAAAAGTTACTTAAAATATATTTTTAACGCTCATAGCGAGCAACTTTTAAAATTCAAAAACGATTTAGAAGCCCAGTCTGCTTTTAAGCTTTGTTTAATCGATACTCATTTTTCTTTTCAGCTTGTTTTGTAAGACTATTATTGATCCTTTTTAAACTTGTATTAAAATTGTTTTGGCTTTATTTCAAATGGATTTGTTACGCAAGTGGTTTTTAAATTATATATTTTTACCCTTTTGTTTGCGGGCGTCATCAACACGACAGCTTTGAACGGGTGTGATGTCATTAAAGTTGCACAGCTTTTTGCCAACAAGGTAAATTTTAATGATGAATTTGTTGTTGTTAACGGTTGCGTTTTTGAAACAGAGCAGGCTTTTTTTAAACATCTTTTTTGCTCTTTTTTCTACTTAATTGACAATTCTTCCGAGCAGAAAGACTTTAAACAAACTAGAAACGTTTTTTGTGACAAGATCGTTGCAAATTCAAACATTTTTAAAAAAGAAAAACAAATGCAAGTGAAAATACAATTTCCATGGACATTTCTTGCTAAATCTCTTAAAGAGTGTCTCTTGAAAACAATCGCTAGCCATACCGTATGTTTTAAGCGCGAGGATGATTGTTTTGTTAGTCTTGATAGCAAGAATATAGCGCCAATAGAGTACAAGTTGTTACACAGGTTTGAGAATCCATCCTCAGATGCATCAGCATCTCTTTTGATCGCAAATTTTTATGGTAATTGTATCGTGTTTAAAAATGGCCAACGATATTCGTTTTTTGATTTCTATTTTCAGAATCATATTCAATAGCTAATTAAATATTAAAAAAGATATTTCTTGATCCATTTTGCTTTTAGGTTAGTATTTACATCGCTTATTTCCAACCTTTTATAATTAAATAAATGTTTAAATTTAATTACATCTTTGCTTTTTTGGCTGTTTTGTCGACGGTTTTTTTACAAACAGCTAAAGACATAGTCAAGCCATCGGATGGTGAAAATTGCAGTAATATTGGTTCTGTTTTGAGACAAAAATTTGGAATAATGGGTAGATCTAATAATGGCTTTAAAGAAGAAACGTCTGCATCAGGGAAGAAGGTTTCATTTGCAAAAAATTCTAAATCAAATGAAGACAAATTAAGCTCAAAAGCTGAAAAGTCTGGTTTTGATAGAACTAGCCTTGGAAAGAGATTAGCGGATAAAGAAGAGTTTCGAGATTTATTAGGTTTTGAGTCAGAGAGCTTTATAAAGATATTCTTCTCTGGCCAAGAACCGTCTGAACTAGAGAGACTGAGCTATGACATTGTGTCTTCTTTTTATAGCAAAGTTATTAATCTTGAGAATTGCGTTAATTTTTATACTAAATGTATTTGTTTTGAAAGTAATTATTATTATTCTTTTGAAGAGTTGATGCCCTTGCTGTGCGAAGTTTTTAGTAATTTTAGGCAATCATCTTTTAATGACATTATGTTTTTTCCAAGAGATATTAGTTTGCACGCGCATGAGATTTCGGTTAATGGGAAAAGAAGAAGATTAGAAGATAGTGACTTTGTTTTTTTTCTTGTAAATAGAAAGATGTTTCTTTTCTTAATTAATAAAATTCAAATTTTGGATAGATAGAAAGGTTTGGATCGATTGCTTTGGCTGTATTTTTTATTGTCAACATTTATTTGATGTGTAAATAGGACTTGATTAAAAACAAGTCCTATTTATTTTTAAAACTTAATTTTAAAAACTTTTTTTCCAACCTTAAAAACTTGGCCAGCTTGCACAGATATTTTTGCATTTGTATCAGAGATTTTTTGATCTTCTAATGATACAGCTCCAGCCGTGATAAGTCTTCTTGCTTCAGAGTTTGATGTAACGCCAACTTTTTTGATCAGGTCAACAATCCAAATTTCTGATTCACCAACTTCTAGTTTTGTTGCATTTGCATAATCATGCTTTTGAAAAATATCTTCAAATTTCTTAAGACCTTTGTCTGCAAACTCAGCTCCCCAAAATTTAGATACAATCGCATGAGCCAGCTCTTTTTTTAGTTTCATTGGGTGGATAGATCCATCTTCTAGTCCATTTTTTATGCTAATTAGTTCTTCTTTTGTCTTGTAAATAAGTAAGTCAAAATAGGTAAGCATATTGCTGTCGGGCATTGACATGAGTTTGCCAAAAGCATTTTCTGGATCTTCTGATAATCCGACATAGTTATTTAAACTTTTTGACATTTTTTCTACGCCATCAAGTCCTGGTAGGATTGGCATTGTCAAAATTACTTGTGGCTCTTGGCCGTGTGCGATTTGCAGATCTCTTCCAAATAAAAGATTGAAGGTTTGATCTGTTCCTCCAAGCTCTACATCGGCAGTAATTGCAACAGAGTCATACCCTTGTAAAATTGGGTACAAAAGTTCATGAAAGCCGATTGGAGTTTGGTTATTTAATCGATTTTTGAAATCTTCTCGCTCTATAAGCCTTGCAAGAGTTGTTTGTCCACAAAGTTTTATGACATCTGCAAAGTTTAGCTTGCTTAACCACTCAGAGTTGAATGCAATTCTTGTTTTATTTCTATCTAATATTGTGAAAACCTGCTCAAAATAAGTTTTAGCATTTTTTGCAATTGTTTCATCGGTTAGAGGTGGGCGTGTTTTGGATTTTCCTGTTGGGTCACCAATTTTTGTTGTAAAATCTCCGATGATGAAGCATACATCGTGTCCAAGCTCTTGAAACTTTTTAAGTTTTGAAAGCACTACAGCGTGCCCAAGGTGCAGGTCTGGAGCCGTTGGATCACATCCTAGTTTTATAACAAGCTTTTCACGTTTTTTTAGTTTTTCGCCAAGCTCTGGAAGGGGTGTTACTTGTGCTGCTCCCTGACAGATTAATTGTAATTGATTTTCTATGTTCATTTTTTTCCTGTTTTTCTGAATGATTTTTTGATTTTTAGATAAATACTAAAAAGTATAAAAATTTAATAATAAGAGCCTTAAGAATAGTGATTGGAGCATCTAAGATCATCAGGATGAGAAAGAATCCGATGAAGCCGTATTTTTCCTCAAAATCCTCTATCATTCTTGCTACATTTGGGTTTATGTAATGCAACAAATACATCCCATCTAAGCTTGGTACTGGCAAAAGGAAAAATAGAGCAAGTCGTAATACTCCGTCGATGCTGATGACTGATACAATTTTAATTGAGTTTTGCATTGCTGCTGAAATAAACCCAAGATGAGTTGATATTTTTGCTAGGTACATCAAAAGAAGTACCAATACAAGATTTCCTGCAAAGCTAGTTAAAACAACTTTTGCAGCACCTTTTTCGTTTTCGATTAGTCTTCTAGGTTCTAACGGAACTTCGTTTCTGAGTCCTACGATGTAAATCATAAATATAAAAGTGCTCATCATGCCAGCAATAAGCGGAAATGAAAATATTGTAAGTGCCGTAATAAGCAAAAATGATAAAACAATCCCGATTGCATCAATGTGCGCAACAGGATTAAGCGATAAAAAACCTTCTTCTTCAACTCGTTCATCTCCTTGGAGATGCATAGCAACAGCTCTAAAGAAGCCTCTAAATGTGCGCGCAAGTACCATTGAGAAAAGATATATTAATGGCGTCAGGTGCGTTAAGTCTATTTTCATAGTTTTTTTTAAAAAAAAGGTCTGTTCAAAAGATAGAGTAAAATGCTTATTTGGTCTAGTTATTAGGACTAATTTTTGTTTTTATATTTAAATTCCAAGTTAACAATTGTGGTCTAGAGAAGGCTAGAAAACTCTAGCCTTCAACATAATTATTTAACGTTAGCTCGACGTAAGCAAATAGTTTGTAGATTAGTATAAAATACTCATCGCTGTAGTCGTGTGTGGAAACAAGTTTCCACATATTTGCGAGACATAACGTCTGAGTGCTCCGTAGTTTTAGTAAGCTTAGTCGCAGTTATGCGTATGCGAGGATCCCTCTTTCGCGTAAAGCTTCAATGGGCACAGCCACGATAAAATAAAAAAATCATCTAAACTTTTAGGTAAAAATATAATTTATCGATTTGCGTTGCTCATTGCTAAAATGAATCTACTAATTTAGATCCTCGCGTACGCAAGGATGACAGCGACGGAGAGATATAAATTTCTTTCTCAATCGCAAGATCCTTATGTCGAGTTGACGTTAATTATTTAAGCAGCTGGTTTATATTCTGGCACATCTAAGAAGTCTCTAGCGTCTCTGGTTTCGTAGCAAAACATTGTTAACATTTTTGACCACATGGAATTTCTGCCAAACAGTGATGTGATGTAGGAAGATGTTGGGTAGTAGTGAGTAAATCTTGGAAGGTAAATTGAGACTCCGCATGTTCCTGGAAATGCAGATCCTGCTCTGGAGCATCCTACGTAATTTTTGATTGCATTTTTTAGATCCGCAACGTCTCGAGTGACATTTATCAAGCAATTGATTATTTCTCTGTATCCGGACTGGCTTGAATATTTAATGTAAGTTGAGTAGTACTTGGAAGCAAGAGCTGAAACTTCTTCTGCAAAGCTTTGCAAGTCTGCATAATTTTCATGAATGTACATCGTTTGTGTGCAGGCTGTTGTTAGCATGGAGTGCGCAATGTCTCTGCTGTAGCTTTTTAGATTGAGAATGTCAATTGAGATTTTGTTTAAACAATCCAAAACAGATCCCGCTTGCGAGGTTCTCACGTAGGATTGGGTGTAGTCTTTTGCAATTGGTGTGTAAAAATTTGCATATGCTTCTACGCTTTTGTGACATACAAGCTCTGGAGTCATTAGTCCTCGTTTTGCAACAAGCTCTCCTAGGAAATCGTCGTATGACCAGCCCTGGCCCGGCTCTGTGTTTGTTGATGCAACTAGGAAATCTGCAGAGTTTTTTAAGCCCCAACCAATTTCAAAGCCTTGCATAAGGCAAGCGTCGCAACCTACGATATCAATCTTTCTTCCCCCTAAAAGCTCGCGGCTAATTCTTGAACATACTCTAGACATAGCTTCGTTGCTCAAAAACTTTCCGGTGGTGTCAGAATATAAGATTCCCTTTTGATCTTCTGGTAAAACAATGTCTTTGGATTGTGAAGCATCGATTTTTCTTGAAGCTTCTTCTACCTCACTTGCTCCGGCAGGCAAGAGCCAGTTTTTTGATTTTCCTCGCTCTTCTGCGCCGCCACCATGGTTCCACAAATCAAGAATGAAGTGCTTACTTGGGTATGTGCGGATTGCCCATTCTGCTGCATCAAAAACTTCTTGCTCTGGGTTGACACCAAGAGGTTTATTTATAGAACCAACGTCTAAAATTCTGCCTTGCTCAACTTTGTATCTTAATGTAAGGTTGCTGTTTGGTTTGTGTCTTTGCACTAAAATGTTGACAGATGTGCTGGTTGGGATTTTCATCATTTGTTGTAAGTTGAAATCTCCCATGCTGTGAAGGTTGTTGTCGCCTTCCATAATTACAAGTAAGGTATATTCTGCTAAAATTGTGGCCTTTGTCGCCATTGCCAGTTCGATCTTTTCTTCTGACAGTGGAACTTTTGTGCGGTTAAGCATTTCCTCATTTTTATGAGGCTCTGGCTGAATTTCTATTGATTGTGATGGGTTGACGACATAGCTTAGTCCAAGAAAAATTGAAAGCAGAATTGATAAAAAATTCATTTAAAAACATCCTTTTTAAGAGGCACTGTTTTTTTGCCAAAAAAAAGGTGGTTTTTTCAATCCTTTAATTGTTTTCATTTTTTTATTTTCTAGTTAGCATAAGAATAATGATAAAAAAGGCTTAAGTTTTTAAAGATGATCAAAATTTTTCATACAGCAGACGTTCATTTTGGGGTGGAAAATTATGGTCGCACAGACCCTGCAACTGGTCATCACACGCGTCTTTTAGATTTTGTAAAAGCTTTTAATTATTGCATAGACAAGGCCATTGAAGAGAAGGCGGATTTGTTTATATTAGCTGGAGATGCCTTCAAAACTCCAAATCCTACACCAACTCATCAAAAATATTTGCTTAGATCGTTGCTCAGGCTCCAGCAAGAAAAAATTGAAGTTGTAATTGTCGTTGGTAATCACGACCATCCCTTAAGCTTTGGTAAAGTTCATGCTTTGGATGTCTTTTCAGATATTCCGGTGCAGGGCTTTCATGTTTTTTCTAGGCCAGAGGCAAAAGTTATTCAGACAAAAAGTGGGCCTGTTTCTGTGGTAGGCATTTCCTGGCCTATGCGACAACACCTCATGTCCAAAGAAGAGTTTGTCAGAAGCTCATCTCTAGATATTACAGAAAAAATATCTCAAGCCGTTGCTGCAAAAATAAAATCACTTGCCGCCTCACTAGACCCAAGTATTCCAGCGGTATTGACTGGACATTTGACGGTGAGCAACGGAGTCTTTTCTGGATCTGAAAAGCGAGCTGTGTTTGGGACAGATCCCTTGTTTTTACCTTCCGAGCTTGGCATAGAACCTTTTAATTATGTTGCACTGGGTCATTTGCACAGACATCAATCTCTAAATGTGCTGGGCAGGGTACCAGTTGTTTACTCAGGCTCTTTGGAGCGAATTGATTTTGGGGAAGTGCGAGATCAAAAGGGCTTTGTTGTTGCAGAGATTGATACAATTAAAAATGCTGGCGGTCAGTATGAAAGGATTTGCAACTGGGAGCAGCGATTAGTTCCAACTCGAAAAATGTTGCAGCTAAATTTACTTTTGGACCCGGATGTCGAATTTTTTACAAAGCAGCTTCTTGACCAGATTGCAACTTATGACTTGTCTGACTCGATTGTAAAATTGTTTTATCACTTGCCTCCAAACAGAGCAGATACTGTAGATCAAGGACTGATTTTAAGATCGTTATCTGATGCTTGGTGTGTGGCAGGGGTTGTGCCCGTGCGCAAAAATCTTGAGCGCCATGCAAGAATAAGCCTAGCAAAAGGCTCTGATAAACTTGATGATCCTGAAGAGCTTTTGGGGTTATACTTTTCCAAAAAAATTGAAAACTCTGACCATACAAGAAAGATGATCCAGAAATCTTTGATGATTTTGGAAGAAGTTAAAAATTGCTGCGCTGATTCTGAAAAGTAATTAGCTGATTTAGAGCTATTTATATCGATTTATTTTTCACATTGAATATTTTTTGAAGAAAAAGCATTGTTTTTGCAAAAATACATTCATAAAGTTTAACTAATTATGCAATGTTGCAAAAACTCTTAGGCTGAAAACGTCATAAAAACAAACAATTTAAACCTCATGAATAAATTAATTGTGTTGTTGTCAGTATTGATTTTTAGGTCAATATTGCCAAACAGCTGTACGTTAGAGCGATGTCGAGCTCAGGAGCTTTTTAGGTCAACACCTGATAATGCTTTTTCTTCAAAGAACACTAAAAAATTTTTTGGAGATAGGGATGAAATTATAAAAAAACATCTGCTATCACAGTCAAACTCTAGCAATCTTGTGAAAAAAGTCAATCAAACTGATATGAAAGGTTTTGTTGATGGTGCGACTGCAGAGCTTTTAGAATATCAAAATAAAAACAAGGAAGATGAGAACTATTACAATGTTTTTTTTAGATATTCCGATTGTTGCCGTAAAAAAAAGGCTTTTGCAGCGAAAGCTAAAGAACTTTTAGAGCAAGATGGAAATCCTTTTAAAGATGCTGTTCTAATTCAACTTCAAGATCGTTGTGAAGATTATAACAAAGAGATCTTGGAGTTAAGAAACCAGCTCGGGGGTGGCGAGATTAAGCCATTTGAAACAGATGATGCAAACTTTGAAGCTTCTTATTTTGAGCACTTGTTAAAGCAGTCTCAATATACCAAAAATCCTCAACTTGTAGCTTACTTGAGCGCTCAGCATAAAAAAAATGTTTTAAGTTTGCGAAAGCTTTTGTTGCAATATGCAGAAAATGATTTTGTGTTTTTTGATGGCAAATCTTCTCAGCAAGAAGAAGTGTTTCAACAAATTCAAGATGTTTACAAACTTGTGTGTTCTTACACTGAAAAGTGTAAAGTTAACTTAAATTGGACTTTGCGTTTTTGTAAAGAGTCAAAAAGATTGCTTTTCACTGATTCTGTCTGTGCAGTAGATATTCAGGCGAGAAAATCGCACAATTTTTTTGATGAAGATGGGTCTTTTTCATTTACAGAAAATATCCTAGAAATCCCAGTTATTTTTACATACAAGCGCATTAAGCTTTTTAAGAACAACTTTGGTTTTGATGCTGAACTTGCTGTTAAAAAAGTATGCGAAATTTCGCAAGCTCAAAAAGCGGCTGCAGAAAATCAAGAGCCTGCGTCTCAGCAAGTTGCGATGTCCAGAACAGGTTCTGACACCGATTTAGAAGTACAGTCTATTTTGGCTAACAATAATTCTTTGACGAAAGAAAATTTAGCAAGATTAGATGTTCAAGGATTGAGAAAAGATACCGCTTCAGATGCACCAACTCCAAACTCTGATGTTCCTACGCACCGTTCGAGTGATGGCTTTTCGGCAAGATCTTGCTTGAAATCTTCAAGGAGCACATCAAGTCTTGATTCTGGATCTTCATCTGCAAGAAAATCTGTACGATTTGCATTAAAATAGTGCCTATTTTTTGAAAGAGAGTTAGTAAAAACTAGCTCTCTTTTTTTTTACCTTTTTAAAATTCTTAAAAACTTCGCATTTTTTATAACAGCAAATGTTTATAAAAAATTATTAATACCTAGTTATTTCACTTTGAAAATAAAAAAATATTAAATTCTTCTTTTTGAGCAAAAGTAAAAACAGCCTTAGTCTTAATTATAAAAATCGTAATAAAACTTTAAGATGAAGTTGTTGAAAAAATAAATAATTTAAACCTCATGAATAAATTAAGTGTTTTACTTTCAACGTTTGCACTTGGGCCACTGGTGCCTAATTGCTGTATGTTAGAAAGGTGTCACTCTCAAGAGCTGTTTAGGTCAGCTTCTTGTGGTGATAAAATTAAGGATAACTTGTCTTGCAAGCAATCAGAGTCTTGCGACAAGTATTCTCTAAATAATTTCGAAGGAACTGTTAAATCTAAGTTTGAAAAGCTTGATGAACAGTTAAACCATTACGATCTGGCAGTTGAATATTGCTGGCTTTTAAAAAATTGGCACAGATTCAATAATCTCGAACCGAGAAATGCTGGGTCTAGTGCGCCAAAAGGCATATTGGAAGCTTTTGATGCGTTGGCCAGAGATTATGCCAATAAGGCTAAGAGTTGTGGATACTCAGAGCTAAGAAAAAATGAAGCGGCAGTTTTTCTTGATCATGAAGCTGTTAAAAAATTTTTTTATAGCCACCTAAAAGATTCGAGAGTTTTTGATCGAAGCTCAATCAATCTACAGTTGTTCAATTATTTAATAAAAAAAACTATTTCCCAAGAGATTATTATGAATGCAAAGTATGAAATGTATGTGGATAACTTGTATGAGCGCTTAAAGATTTTTCGCGCCGGCGATAAAGATGCTTATAAAGAGATTAGAAGTCTTTACGAAGTTATAAAAACTTATTTAGAGCAACAGGGCGCAGACATGTTGTTGTCATTAAAGTTTGACGATGATACAACTGCGATTTTTGCACAAAAGCATTCTGGTGAGTACAAAAGATTAGAAGATATTTCCTCAGAGATTAGAATGCTAGAAAATAATCCAGAAGAAAAAATAAAGGCTCAAGAAAAGAAGTATTTTTTTGAACCTGCAGACGTTTTATTTGATAAAGATATTTTTAAGCAAAGGCTAGGAGCTGTCAAAAATGAGTCGTTTTTTGAGGATAAATCACAAGAAGATTCGCAAGAAGGTGTGCTTTCTTCTAAGAATGAGCTTTCGAGCTTGGATGAAAGCAAATCTCAAGAAAGTTTAACAGATTCAATCAATGAAGCTTCTGAGGGTTCAATTTTACCGGATTCTTTAAGCCTGCAATCTTTGTCAGATGCTGCAACATCTGATCAAAATATGAAATCATTTAATTCTGATGCTAGCAAAGACGAGATTTTTCAAGAAGATTCTCCAAAGATGTTTTTTGAAAAAAAAGAAAACAAGTTTTTCTTGTTTAACTTCTTTAAAAAAATATTTAACAAATTCAGAAGTTAAATTTATTTCATGGCGCCTGGATGCTCAGGCGCCTTTTTAATAAAGAAGATGTAAAAACATATAAAACTCAAATTTGTTTATACATTTTTATTTTGAATAATTGTTTCTAGGTATAATAGTTTTAGGGGTTTTATTTGGGCAAAAACCCCTAAAAACTAAGAAATTAAAAAATTATTTAGAACTTCCAGAGCTTGACTAAGTTGTAGTGCTCGATTTTGAGCCTCTATTTATACTTACGGAAACCCCAGATTTTGAAGCATCTGCTTTTGCAAGTGCGGCTTGGTCCACAGAGGCTGTTGGAACCGTTGTTGAGCTGTTTATCTGTCTAAGGATCTCGTCTGTGATTGGCGGTGTTACTTCATCTATTGTAAGGCTGCTTTCAGATAATGAAGTGGCGCTATCATTCATAGCATTCTTTGCGTCTTCACTTAGGCCCAGCTGGCTATTTTTTGTCATATCATAGCTTTTAATTTCATCAATATCTTGCTGGTCTAGGAAGTTCTTTTCATATGAAACTTGTCCCAAGAAGCCCGTTGCGCTGCAACCAAGCAGCGAGACCATGGTTGAATCGATAAAGGCTTGAACAAAGTCTTGCTGCGAAGACATTTTGGCTCTAACAAAAAGATTTCCCATTTCTTCATATAAAAATAGGTTAATATTTGATGCGTAGTCTGGAGATGTTGATTTACCAAATGGTTGAAATACTTGCCCGGTTGTAGAGGTTTGAGTTGTTGTGGTTCCAGATGTTGTTGCAGTCGTAGAACTTGAGGTTGTTGTTGCAGTGTTAGCAGTGTTAGCAGTTGTAGTAGTTGTGTTTATTCCGAGAAGTTTTTTTATGTCTGCTTCACTGCTGTTAAAGCCAGATGGAAGACTTGCTATTCTATTCAGATCAGTTCCTATTGATACAAGTTTTAGAGTAGAACCGTATTTTCTTACGCTTAGAAGTGATGTGTCTGCATCAATATCCGTCAATGCTGAGGATTTAAACGAATCTACGTAGGTAGAGTCTAGGCTAAGCTTTGCATAAAGATTGTTGCCAGATGTTGCAAGATTGTTTTGCGAGTTTGGAATTGTTGCAAAGTTTGCGTCTGTGAGGGTGAACTTTTGGTCTGTGGATAAAAATGATCTTAGGTTTGCAAAGTTATTTGAAGCCTTATTTGAAAGGTCTATTGATGCAACAAAGCTTTCGATCTCAGAGATGTTTTTTGATGCTTCTGTTGAAGCCTCCTTGATTAAAAGTAAAAGATCTTTTGTTGTAGTTGTGCTTGAGAGTACTTTTGCAATAGATTCTGCGCTTGGATTGTATTTTGCTATGTCTGCTAAAATCTTTGTTAATCTTTTGGTTGCCTCAGAAACACTTGCAATTAAAGCTTTGTTGATTTCTATTTTGGTTTGAAGGTCTTTAATTGCTGTTTGCGTTGAAGTTATTTGTGATGATAGAGTGCTTGTGTTGGTAGTTTGCCCTGCTGCAGCTTGAAGGCTTGCAAGGTCTTTGTTTTTTTGAGCTAATGTTGTTGTTGCGCTAGTTATCTCATTTTGTTTTATAAATGTGATTTGAGAGTTTGATGTTATTTTTAAGAGGTAATTAATATAGCTTTGTAGTAAAAAGATTACGAAGTTCTTTTCAAAGTTTTGCCCAAATAAGTTGTTTGTAGAGCATGTGTTAGCAATTTTTCCAGATAATGCCAGATCATTGACTGCAGAGTTTCTTACTTGCACTGCCGCTAAAAGATTGTTTGTTGCCGCTTGTTCTTTTGTTGCTGCTGATGTGATTGCAGATGATACAACTGTTGTTGATAGGTTTACAACTTCTGTAGAGTTTCTTCTGTCAAAATTATATTGTCTTAAATAATGCATGTACTCTGTTTGTAGTGCAAATATTGTGTCATTGATTTGTGTCACACGATTGTTTATCGCTTGAGTTGGAACTGATGCTCCTGTGTTTATAGCATTTGTTTTTGTTGTATGTGTTTCTTTTGCTAATGATGCTGACAACTGATCTGCTAGAGCTACTGTATTTTTGTATAAATCTGGTCCTTTAATAACTTTGATTTTGCCTGTTGGATCTAGCATTTCATAGCTTTTGGGGTCGGCTTTAAATAAATCGCCAGCTTTTTGCAGGTCTGAGTAAGCTCTTAGAATAATTCCGAGTCCTTCATCAGAGATTTCATCTCCTTGAATTGGGAGCGGATTTAGGTTGTATCCAGTATCACCTCTGTATCGCCTGTCTTGTATTTTCATCATTCTGTAAAAAAGAATATCAAAGAACGTTTGCAGGTCTACAATTTGATTGTCTGTGTCTTCTGGTAGCAGAGTGACAATGTCTTGACCATCTGAAAGCTTGCTTGAGATGTATTTTGTTAGCGCTGCAGTATTGTCTATAAGGTTTTGGTTTAGCTGTAGCATCTCGTCACTACCTGGTTGCACAGCGTTCATGCTTAGCCGTGTTGTTACGATTTCTGTAATTAAGTCTTTGAGATCATTGTTTTCAGCATCAAAATTTTCCAGCATTTTATTAATTTCATCGATTGCATACCCAATGAAATCTGTTCCTGCAAGCGGTTTGAACATTTCTAATGCTGCATTTAAAAAAGTTTTTAATTGTGGCATCCTGTTTTCATAGATTGCCGAAAGAAGTGATACATCATTAAAGTCTTGATTTGTTGTTTGGTCTCCAACTGTTTTTAAAAGATTAGAATATTCTAAAAAGCCAGAAAATCTTTTTGCGCTGTGAAACAAAATCATTTTGACAAATTGCTTTTGAAAATATCTTTTTAGCGCAGCAAAGTTTGTGTTTTTAATTAAGTCTGTTAGTTTACTTGTTCTTTGAATAAATGCTCCAGTTGATTCTGTTGCAATAAGCTTTGCATTAAAATCATTATCAAACGGAGTTTTGCTTTTTTGGTCTTGGTAATCAAATACTTGCTCGTTTTGGATTGAGGTTTGAATTGTATTATTAAGTGTGTTGATAAGTGTGTCGTTTAGTCCAAAGATTGATGAAGATAGTGCCTCAATTGGGTTGCTAAAGTACAAAATTTTTTCTGCTTTCCAATTATAAGCCTTGTCGATTTTTAAATCTTTGTGGTTTTGCATAGTAACTTTGTAGTTCGGTGTGATGCTTAGTCTTTTAAACAAGAGCATCATTTCAAGCGGAAGATGTGCTATTCGTGGGTATCCAGCTTGTTTTTCTGTATTATTTTGAGCCGTGTTTATTAACTCCACAATTTTTAAAACAAATATATCTTCAGGATAGAGAAGGCTGATTCGGCTAAAAAGATTGTATATTGATGTTCCTGCATCTCCCGGGATGAGAAAGTCTAGTGCTTGAGCAAGCAACATTTTGAATTTGTTATCAAGCATATTTTTAGAAGTAACAGCTCCGCTGGTTAATGATGTTCTTTCTAGTGCTGATTGACTAGGGTTAAAATAATACTGTTTATTTTTGATGATAAAACCAATTGGCGAGGCAATGTCTCCATGGCCTTTGAATTGTAAGTCGATTTTTAGGGTAACATTTTCGGTATTGCTTTTTACGGGCTGGGTAATCTGTATGAAGCTTTGATTATAATCCCATAGCGCTGCACTTTCAGGTAGTTTGTTAGGAAGATTTACGAAAAATTCTCCCATCGGTTGAATGTCTGTCAGCATTGTTGGATCTGAAATACCAATTTTTCCAAGATTTTGTTTGACTATACCTTTTACCAAAATAGAGCTCAGCGAATCTTGTGCAGTTGGTGCTTTAGAAACAGTGTCTAATGTTTTAAGTGCTTTTGAGCCAACATCGCTCAATGATGTCTGGCTTAACTTGTTTGCTAATGAGTTTGATGCGGAGGGGATTGCAGATGCGGAAGGGGTTACACATTTTGATAAAAAAATTAAAGCACAAAAAACTATTTTCTGTACGATTGTTTTTAATAGAGACATCAGTTTTTCTTTTTTGTATTTTTCGAGATTGTAAAAATTTGGTATTGTCATAATCAACAGATCGGGTAAGCTGAGTCTTAGGTGGCTGAGTTTTTTTATTATTGATTTGTAAGTCAATTAGGTATAGTATCTCTGGCCAGACCATTGTTTTTATTGTTTTGAAATTCTAAAAGAGAATCATGTTATTACAGCAATTGTGGGATAATTTTTTAAAAATTCTGAGATCAGAGATTGGCAACCATGTTGTCACGACTTGGTTTAAATCTGCTTCCTTGATTTCTTTTGATGAAAATAACTCAAGGCTTGTTTTTGAGGTTCCAAATCATTTTGTAATTTCTTGGATTAAAAAAAATTATCTACATCATTTTAAAGGCTATTTTCCACAAGCACTTGAAAGACAAGATTTGGAATTTGAGTTTATTGCAACAAACACTAAATCTGCATATAAAAAAGAACTTATTATAGAAGATTCTTCTGCTGTTGGATCAGAATCAGTTGGAGATTCTTCAGTTAATCAAAAAAATATTAATACAAAAGTTCAGGGTGCGAAAAGTATTGCATCTTCAAATAAAGTTGCGGTCGCATCTACGGTTTTTCAGGGTCAAGAAAAAAGCAAGAAGTCTGTCTTGAGTAGTAAGTATTCATTTAAAAATTTTATAGTTGGGCCTCACAATCATCTGGCTTATTCTGCTGCGCAAGTAGTCTCTAGAGGTTTTTCGAGAAGATATAATCCTTTATTTATTTATGGAAAAACAGGGCTTGGAAAAACACACTTGCTACATTGCATTGGAAATGAATTTAGAAACAACGTTCCTGATGGCAAGGTTTTGTATAAAACAGCAGATGTTTTTGTCGATGAGTTTATTCAAGCTATCAGAAATGATAAAGTGCAAACATTTACAGACAAGTACAGAAAAGTTGATTTGCTCTTAATTGATGATGTTCAGCTTTTTGCACAAAAAGAACAAACTCAAGAAGCTTTTTTTAATATTTTCAATAGAATGTACGACGAAAAAAAACAGATCGTGCTTACCTCGGATACTCACCCACAACAAATGAATGGTTTTCAAGAAAGGCTTATTTCAAGATTTAGCTGGGGATTGTCTGCAGATATATCTGTACCTACTTATGAAACTAGGATGGCTATTTTGTTAAAAAAAGCCGAAGATTTGAAAGTTGATCTTGCTGTTGACGTCATTCAGTTTATCGCGCAAAATTTTGGCAATAACATAAGAGAAATGGAGGGCGCGCTGATTAGGCTTGCTGCAATGACAATGCTTACGCTTCAGCCAATTTCTTTAGAGCTTGCAAAAAAAGAGCTCAATTTTAAGCCTGTAACCTGTGCTGCTGCAGTAGATATTAGACCTGATGATGTTGTTTCTGTGGTATTGAGAGATTTTGGTTTGACAGAGCATGATTTACAAAGCAAAAAAAGAGAAAATGCTTTTGTCAAAGCAAGACAGCTTGTTGCCTATCTTTTAAAAAAGCATACGAATTGCTCCTTAAAATCTATTGGATATTATGTAGGTGGTAGGACACATTCAACAATTTTGCATGGTATCTCCAAAGTTGAGCAAGAAATTTTAACAGATTCTAAGTTTGCTTCTAAGATTAAAAGCTTAGAAGGTGTTTTTAGATAAATTTTCTTTTTCCGCCACTATTCTATCGACATGGTGGCGTCTTTATATACAATAACTAGAAGCAGTTTTTTGAGATGAAAGATGTTTTTTCATTTGTTTTTATCGGTATTTCTTGGTTTTTTGCTCTTAGGATTTCAGTCTTGTAACCAATCTCAAGCTCCGGCTTCACAGAGTGTTGCAGCCAATGTTGTAAGACAACTTTCTGAGACAGAGCTAGAAAAAATGAGCAAAGATGATCTTGTAAGATTTATTCGAAATCGAACTAAAAATAATTCAGCCATTCAGCAGGGCCCACTCGTTGATTTGTCAAAATCTCTTTCTTTTACTGCTTTAAATAATACTGGCAAAACTTTGTATGTTTCCTGTTTTAGTTACATAAAAAACAAGGTTTCTACAAATTGGCGATGGGACAAGTCTGAGGTCTATAAAATCTTGCCGCAGAAAAGCAAAACAATTTTAATTGATGAAATCGATGATTCTAGAGATAGAAATTCTGTTGTTGGCTATTTGTGTGCATTTGAAGATGAAAAGAAAGCTAGAGAGGCTACTGTGCAACTCCTTGAAGACTCTCAGCTTATGGACTTAGACCTTCTTTATAAGCTTAAGGGTAAAACTGTTGCGATTTGCGCAAAGCAGCTTGGGGTGAAAGGCGAGAAGTTTGAGGCTGAGCTAGACGCTGAGCAGAAAGCTCCTGTCAAAAACAAAGAGTTGGATTTGCTTTTAGAAAACAAGGCTGGCAAAAATCTCTGGGTAGCTCTATTTGTTTATGAAAAGCCTCAGAAATCTGATGATTTTCAGCCTTGGAGGTATGAGCGAGCTGATTTAAAGCATATTAAAGATGGCCAAATGGTTGTTTTAGATGTAGAAACAATTTTTGAGCGTTATGAG
>JACCDG010714734.1_pt1 | contig 17416 bp, 16 predicted proteins | sample 7442471 | NCBI WGS metagenome assembly JACCDG01 (sample SAMN15323444, study PRJNA562643) | freshwater metagenome | isolation source: river surface water | place: USA:Blue River Watershed | collected 2017-08-17 | reverse complement strand
GGTTCGCGGGGGGATGATTCCGAAGTGCCGGTCGGCCGCGGCGGCGTTGAAGCAGGGATTGAAGAAGGTGGAGTTTGTGGATGGTCGGGTCGCGGGCACGCTGACGAAGGTGGTGAAGGGGGAGGAAAGGGCGGGGACGGTGCTGCTGGGGTGATTTTAAGCAGGGTCATCGATCCCGCCCCACCTTGAGGTAGAATCCTAAGCGACAATCTCCACGCGGGTGCCGACGGGAATGAGATCGTAGAGCTCGATCACATCGGCATTTTTCAGGCAGACACAGCCGGCGCTGGCGGGGGTACCGATGAGATCCTCGCGGTTGGTGCCGTGGATGTAAATGTACCGGTCCTTGCTGGTTTTGTTGTGATCTTCCTCGCCGTCGAGCCAGAGGATGCGGGTAAGGACGAGGTTCTTTTCCTCGACAGGATCGGTTGATTTCCAGATTCGGCCGGTGGGTTTGCGTCCGATGAAGTGGGTGCCGGAATCGGCGTGTTCGCCGATCTTTTGGCAGATCCGGTGCCAACCGAGCGGGGTTTTGTGGCTGTCCGGTTCCGAGCCGGTGCCGTTTTTGGCGGTGGAGACGGGAAAGGAGCGGGTGACGCGGCCGTCGTCGCCGACCATATCGAGACGCTGGGCCGAGACGGAGACGCGGAGGTGCATTCTTTTAGTTTAAGTTGAAGTGGAAGTTGAAGTTAAGCGGGAAGAGGAGGGCAAGGCCGTGTCACCGGTTGTCCACCGGTGAAAGAACGAGGAGGACGGGTCCGGGGGTAATGTGCCACCAGTGGCCGGCGGCGGAGCGTTCGGCGGGGTTGGTGAAGCGGTACTGGTCTAGGCGGATGCGGAGGTAGGCGTCAGGAGAAAGGGTGGGTTGGCCGGGGGCAAGAAGACCGGTGACGGCAGGGGAGCCGGTGCGGAGTTTTTTGACGAATTCACCAAACCAGCCGGGAAGTTGGCCACGTTCGGCGGAGAGGGCGGCGAACCACATCTGCCAGTCGAGTCGGGGCTGAAGCGGGGCGATTTGGGGTGGGAGACGGTCCGGGGGGCCGGCCTTGTAGCGGAAGAGGAGGGGCTGCCAGTCGGTGCCGTTGGAGCTGTGTTCGAGGACGAGTTCGGGGCGGCGGACGGTCATGACGGCAAAGAGGCCGTAGCCGGAGGTGAGATGCCAAGGGGCGAAAATTTTCTCCCAGGATCCCAGGAGCGGAGCGCCCATTCGGGGGGCGAGTCCGGCGGTGGCGAGGAGAACAGGGAAGGCGACGGAGAGTTGGATGGCCGCGGCGAGGGAGCAGAGGTGCCGCCATGGGACGGGGATCCAAGGTAGGGGAAATTTTTCCGAGCGGAGGAGGCGGGGCCAGTATCGGTTGTCGATGAGGGTGAGGGAAAGGGCGGCGGTAAGGAGATTGAAGTAGGCGTAGTTGCCGGTGAGGGCGACGAGGAGCATGAGGATGAGAAAGGATAAGCCTGCACCAAGGCGGGCCCGGGCATGGGGGACGAGAACGGCGAAGGGAACGAGGAGTTCGATGAGAAGAGTGACGAGGGTGGCGAGAGAGGAGCCGGGGAGTTGATGGGTGAACCAGGAAAGGGGGTTGGGAATGGGTTGAGTGAAGAAGTGGTAGGACATGGCGGAGAGATCGGACCAGGTGGGGTCACCGCTGAGAAGTTTGACGAGGCCGGAGCTGAGCATAAGGCGGAAAATAAGAAACCAAGCGGCCCAGCGGAGAAGGACGGGTGGAGCATCGGCGGCGGGGCGGCGGGGGACCAGGCCCGGTTTTTCGAGAAAGATGACGAGAAAGCCGGCCTCGAGGAGAAGAGTGTCCCATTGGAAGGAGAGGAAGTCCTGGCCGATGTTGACGAAGGAGAGCCAGCAGAGCCACGTGAGGGCGGCCGAGAGGGGTCGGAGGAGGCCAAGGGTTAAGAGGGCAGAGGAGATCAGTCCGGCAAGGGCAAGGAGATGAAGGGTGTTGTTCGACGCACCGAAAATCCAAGTCAGCGAAGGAAGCGCAAAAAAAGCGGAGGTGGGTCCAAGGGCCTCCGAGGCGCGGGTGAGGAGGTCTTGGGCGGGGAGGATGCCGTCTGATCCGTACAGCCCGGGGATTTGGGGGAGTAGGGAGAAAAAGGCAAAGAAGTAGGAGAGGCCGGTCAGGCGGGCCAAAAACCAGAAGCCGAGGGAGTAGTTCATAGAATCCCTGATTGTCCTACTTTGGCCCCCTAAGACCAGCCCTTGCCTAAGCGTAAATCGCCTTCGGCTTGGCGGGCTTTTGCGCTTACGCGCCGGTTTTCCTAGGAAAGTAGGATGATTTTTTTAGTCGGGTTTAGGCCCATTCCCCAAAAAATAAAAAAAGTGAAAAAGGACCGCATCCTTTTTCAAAAAACGAAGTCTAATCCTTTATGAAGACAACCACACAAGACACACGATGGAGATCCCAAGACAAAGGAAACCCAACCTCCCCCCGGCCGGGTGGGAACGGGGAGCGGCGCGGTTCGGACGTGTCCGACCGGCTCCTGGCGTTCACCTCCACCCTACTCGGGCTGGCGGGAAGCCTGCCGGAGGACCGGGCGGGCGGACACTTGGCGGAGCAGTTGCTCCGCGCGGGTACAGCTGCCTACTTCCGGCATGGGGAGGCGGAGGGGTCGCCCTCGGCGAAGGAATTCGCGGACAAGTTCCGTGCCGCCCTGACCGAGTTGCGCATCTCGCGCCGGGCGCTCCAACTGCTCGAAAAGGCCGGTCTGCCCTGTGACGGGCAGGCGGTCCGCACGGCGTTGGAGGAGGTGGACATCCTGATCCGGATCTTCTTTTCCAGTATCCGGACACTGGAGAACAAAGCGGCCGTCTGAGGAAACGGCCGCGCCGCGGCGGTCGGTCCGGATCCCCCGAGGAGGGGGAAGAGCCGGGCCGGCCGCCGCCGGCATTGTTCCCCGGGAAAAAATGCCTACGATGAGGTTTGGGAATTTATGGGCCTTGTCGCCATCTCCATGCCGCAGCTGGGTGAATCCATCGCCGAGGCGACCCTGATCCGCCTCAAGGTGAGGCCAGGGGACAAAGTGAAGGCGGACCAGGAAGTGGCTGAGGTCGAAACCAGCAAGGCGGTGATGAGCGTCACGACCAGCTATGGTGGAGTCTGGAAAGAGTGGAAGGCCAAAGAGGGGAAGAGTTATCCCGTGGGATATGTTTTGGGTCACGTAGAGGCGGCGGGGGTGACGGAGCCGGCCAAAAAAGCGATGTCCCCGACTGGAGGAAAGAAACCCGCCAAGGAGATTGCGGAGAAGAAAGCCAGGACGGTACCGGCTATGGCGAAAGACAACGGGATCCATGCAAATGGGAATGGAAACGGGAGTGAGGTTTTGCCGACGATCACCGGTCTGCCCGTTCCGGCCAAGGCCGCGGGGGCGAGTTATCTATCGCCCAGGATGAAGGCACGGATCCACGAACTTGGGCTGCATGCGGCCGATCTGGCCGGTTTGGCGCCGAGCGGGGCCAAGGGCAGGGTGACGATCGAGGATTTTGAAAGATTCATCGCTGATCTGGAAAAGCAGAAGCTGACGCCGGCCTCTTCCATGCGGGTGGCGGTGGCGGATGCGATGCGGCGGAGTTGGACGCGGCCACTCGCCACGGTGGGCCGGGGCGCCCGGATGGATGCGCTGATGGCTCATCGCAAACAACATCCCGGCAAACCCGGGCCAACCTTGTATGCGGTAAGGGCTTTGGGGATCGCCTTGGGAGAAAACAGTGTGCCGGCGGGGCGGTTAGTGGGGAACCGGATCGTCCATCCCCGTTCGATCGACATCGGCTTTGCGGTGGAGGCGGAGGATGGCGTGCTGGTGCCGGTCCTGCGAAAAGTGAACCAGACTTCCCTGGACAAGATGTTGCCGGTCTACGGGCAGCTGATGAGCCAGTCTAAGGAGAGGAAGCTGCCGGCGGATGCGGTGGGTGGGTCGGTGGCGGTGGTGACCAACTACGGGACGTTCGGGTTGGAGTGGGCCACGCCGATTCCGCTCCCCGAGCAGAGCCTGGTGCTGGGGTTGGGTGCAGCCAAAAAGGTGCCCGCGTGGGATGAAAAGACAGGAACTTTCCAGCCCGTCAATGAGGCGAGGTTAACCCTGAGCTTTGACCACCGCGTGATCGACGGCGGAGCCGCGGGGCGTCTCTTGGCCCGCGTGGCGGAACTGCTGGAACAGCCGGAAAAATTGTAAATCCAAACTTTGGTAGGGACGCGTGCCCTTGCGCGTCTATGAAGAATGTCAAAGGCCGATTGATCAGCATGGACGGCTGGGGACAGTCGTCCATGCCGAATCTTCAACTTTTCGATGCCAGGCGAACGGCGATTTCGGCGGAGAGAAGGACGAGGGGAAGGCCGCCGCCGGGGTGAGTGGTGCCGCCGACAAAGTAGAGGTTTTTGAGAAGCGGGGAGCGAATCGGGGGGCGAAGGAAGGAAGGAACCATTCCATGGGAGGCCCAGCCGTACAGGGAGCCGCCCACCACGGCGTCGCGGGTCTCAAAATCGGCCGGGGAAAACCACTCCTTATGGACGACCCTCTTGGCCAGGCCGGGCAGAAACTTTTCGTCCAGAATGCGGATGATCCGATCGGTGTAAGCCGGGGACTCTTTAGCCCAGTCGATGGTTTCGGTTTCAGCCGGGGCGTTCACCAAGAGAAAATAATTGTCATGATCGGCTGGGGCATCGCCGGGTTGGCTGCGGGCGCTGAGACAAAGATAGATCGTCGGATTTTCCGCGGGTCGTCGCTCCCGAAACATTTGCCGGAACTCGAGGGGATAGTTGTCGGAAAAGAAGATGTTGTGGTGGCCTAGGGAGGGATCCTTGCCCTTTACGCCCAGAAGAACGACAAAACCGGAGATGGCGCGTTGGGGTTTGGCGAATTTTTCCGCCATGGCTTTGGCTGCGGGATGGAGAATGGTCTGTTGATAGGCCCGCAATACATCTCCGTTGTGGAAAATGAGGTCGGCCGGGAAGTGGTAGCCATTCTCCAGGGTGACCCGATGGGGTTCGATGGTGGCCACCTCGGCCTTGGTGCGGATCGCCACCCCGGTTTTTTGGGCGAGGACCAGCAACGCCTCGGCCAGACGGCGGATGCCGCCCCGAATAAACCATCCGCCATAGCGGGCTTGAACGTAGGGAATCACCGCGAACGTGGCAGGGGTGAGTTCGGGATCGCTTCCGTTGTAGGTGGCGAAGCGCTGGAGAAATTGCTGCAGATGTGGGTCTTTGTAAAAACGCCGGGAGGCCGAGGCCAAGGACTGGAAGGGGCTCATCGCGGGAAGGTGCCGAAGCAACGGAAGCAGACGAGGGTTGAGAATCTTTTCCCATACCTCCGATGGAGCACTTTCCAAAAAAGCGGGGGCCGAGAGGTTGTAGAGGCCTTCCGCATGGCGGAGAAGACGGGCGGAGTCGGGTCGCGACCAAAAGAATTCGTTCTCATCGAACTGGTAACCGTCGGCCCATCGGTAGCGGCAGGTGGGCGAAAGCGGTTCCAGGGTCAGGTACTCTTCCCGCTTTTCGCCTAGATCGGCAAAAAGACGGTCCAGAATCTGCGGCATGGTGAAAAGGGAGGGACCCAAATCCCAGCGAAAGCCATCGGCCCGCCGCTCGGACACCTTGCCTCCGACCGTGTCATTTTTTTCCAAAAGGACGACCTGAGCCCCGGCCTTCCGCAGGCGAAGGGCGGTGGCCAGGCCCCCCACACCTCCTCCCACCACCACGGCCCGTTTGCCAGCCAGGCGGCTATTCATTTCGGCCGACCTTTCCAGAGGTGGATGAGACAGGAGCAGAAATCATCCGGCTGCTTTTGGATGCGGAGTTCAAGCTGTGGCGGATCGAACCATTCCAAGCCGGCCACTTCGGCCGGATCCGGCTGGAAGGGGCCGGAGTGGTTGGCGCGATAGAGCCAGACGAACTCCTGGTCCGTCTCGCGGCAGGCGGGAAAATACTTCACCCGAGCGAGATCCCGGCAGGTTTTGGCGGGTACGCCGATCTCCTCGGGAATTTCGCGGTGCATGGCCGCATCATACTCCTCTCCGGCGTTGACGTGGCCGCTGACGCTGGAAGTCCATTTGCCGGGCTCACGGTCTTTGGCGAGGGAGCGGCGCTGGAGGAGGATCCGGCCCGCGGCATCGTGCAGCCAGAGGTGGACGGCCCGATGCAGGAGTCCGCGCGCGTGGATTTCCGAGCGGGGAGCGGAACCAATCACCCGATCGGTTTCGTCGACGATATTAAACGGCTCGTCCGCACTGTTCATAAAGCTGAAACCATTCCGAAGGATCGAGCTCCTCGGCACGGCGGGCGAGATCAACGGGCAGAACCCGCTTGAGCTGTTTCCGTCGCTGGGAAAAGCCCCGGCGGACAAAGGCGTGAAAGTTTTCCAGATCGTCGGGGATCGAGGGTCGGCGGGTGAGGCGCAGGACGGCTGAGTCAACCCGGGGCCGTGGATAGAAAACCTCCGGCGGCAGCGCGCGGACTTTCTCGATGCGGAAGACGCTTTGCAGCAGGACGGTCACGGCCCCGTAGTCAGAGGTGCGGGGTTGGGCGGCAAACCGGTCCGCCACCTCCTTTTGCAGGGTGACCACGATGGTCTCCGGGGCGGGTTGGCGCAGGGCAAGCTGGACGAGGAGAGGAGTGGAGATGGAATAGGGAAGGTTCCCACAGAGCACGGGTCGGGGAGGTTGTGCGGGCAAAGTTTTAAGCGCATCGCCTTGGATGAGATGGAAGCGGGGCTCGTCCTTGAAATCGTCGTGAAGGAAAGAGATGAGGCCTTGGTCCACCTCGAAGGCTTCGACCCGGTGGCCGGCGGTGAGGAGGGCGCGGGTGAGGGCTCCGAGGCCTGGTCCAATCTCCTGCACGGGTTCCGATCCGGGTGACCCGATCGCCTCGGCGATCTGGGCAGCGAGGGTAGGCTCAGCGAGAAAGTTTTGCCCCAGCTGACGCAGGGGGCGAAGGCCGCGGGCGGCCAGGATTTCCTTGATCCGGGTGGTGTTCAGAGCTGGCGCTGGAGAATGGCGTGGAGTTCGCCGGGATTCAGGATGCCGTGGACCTCATCCGAGCCCTTGCCGTAGGCGGCGGCCCAGCCAAAACCGGCAGAGGGTGCCGCAGCCCGTCCGGTCCGCAGGCCGGCAGGATCGGAGCCCGACCGGCCAGGGCCGTTATGCCAGGAGAGCGACGGGATGCGGGATTTGGTCTTTTTGGCGGTGGCGGAAGAGTCGAGGAACTGGAAGCCGCCGACGGAGTAGGGGCAGTACACGAGAATAAGCGCATTTTTACCGGCGTAGCGGCGGGCGGTATCGACCGCACGGTCCAACTCGTGGAGTTGGCGAACGGCCAACTCCGCCTGGTTTTGGCTAGCGGCATTGGCCACCAGCGGATGTTCCACCACCAGAAAATAGCCGAGGAGGTTGTAAGCGAGCGTTTCGATGGCTCGCTCCACGAGGTCTGACAGCCGGACGGTCCCGGCCCCGTTGTCCTCCGCGGCGGCGAGGGGCAGATCCCGCGAGGCAAACAGCCCGAGGATGCGGCGAGTGTTCCAGGCGGGAAAGTTGCCGAGTCCGGCCCGGTCAAAGACCAGGGTGTAGTCGAGCTTTTCGGCCTCCTTGAGGAGGTCGCGGTGGCCGACTTTTTTCTCCGTCTCGATGATCTCGAGTCCGCCGCCGAAAATCAGGTCGATCCGGGTGGAGTCGAGAAGCTGGTTGGCGACGGTGGCGGAAACGGAGGCATCCGGTTGGTGGGCAAAAAAGGCGGCGATCCCCGGGGAGGTGACCGGCCCGGAGGAGATGATGCCGACCGCGCGACCCCTACGTTGGGCCTGATACAGCAAGGTGTCCGCCGGTTTGCCGTCGTAGCGGAGGCTGAGCTGGTTGGCGGGGCCGATTTCCCCGGTGGCGAGGAAGGAGGCGAGGGCGGCAGCATCCCCGGTGAGCTGGTCCGAAGACTGGGTTTCGACAAAAGCCATGGCGTCGGCCTGGTCGAGCCCGGGAAGGTACCGGTTGGGATGGCGGGTTTGGGCGAGGGCGAGAAGCTCCTGACTGGCTCCCGGGACAAGGAAGACGATGACCGCGTGGGTGCGGGCGCGGACGAAGTACCGGACGTAGCTGTAGGAGAAGCCGACAAAGGCCACCAAAATGGCCAGGGCGATCAGCTGAGGACGCCAACGTTTCACAAGGAGGGTGATTTAAGCACATCGGCCCCCGCGTGCCATTCGGCTAGGAGGGGGTGATTTTGAGAAATGGCTGCCGTCCGGAAACCTGCTGAAGGAGATCCCCCTTGCGATCGAGGCCGAAATTGGCCTCCTCCTGGCCCTCCCCCTGGGCGTGGATCAGGCAGACGCCCGGTCGGAGCTCTAGCTTTTCGAAACGCAATTTCTGCCGATGGGATCGGTCCATTGCATCGGCAACGCGAAGAATGCCGGCCAGCCAACGAAGGGGTTCCCGGCGGGAGGATTCCAGGTTGCGGTAGCGGTTGTGCTGGGCCGAGGGCGGGCTTTTGCGGTGGTAGCGGGCGACAAGGGCCACAAATTCCCGTTCCTTTTGGGAAAGATTTTGCCAGGCGTGTTCCCGGATCCGGCGGGCGGACTCCTTGTGGTGGGGCCGCTCCTCGTTGGCGCTCGACCAGCCGGTGTCGTGCAGCAGGGCGCCGGCGGTCAAGTAGGTGAGATCTCGGGATCCGAGTTTGTGTTCCGGGCGGAGGTTTTCAAATAGCTGCACGGCCCATTCCGTCACATGCAGCACGTGTTGTGGCTCCTCTTCCCAGTCCCGCATCAGGGCGAGTGCCTCCTTCACGGCCGGAGTTTGGGGAATCACCGGGAAATTCTCCGGATGGGCGCCGGCGCGAGATGACCGAGCCAGACGCCGTAGCGCAGGCCGTGGGTACTGACCCGGATCCGCGAGAGGCGCAGCCGTTCCGCCGCTTCTGCCAGGACGAGGAAGGCGGGCAGGGCCACGGTGACACGTTCCTCCGGCATTCCGGGCAGACGGGCGATCTCCCGGGCGGAAAGGGGAAGCAGGCGAAGGATGAGGCGGACGAGATCTTCGCGGCGGACCGGAAAGTTTTCCAGACGGCGAGCCTTCAGATTTTTTTTACGGAGAAGGCAGGCGTAGGCGTGGGCGGTCCCTCCGGTAAAGGTGGCCTGGGTGGGACGACCGGGCCTTGGGAGTTTGCCGAGCGCCCGGCTGATCTTTTGCCGGGCGCGCATCCATTCGTCCGGGGAGGGGGGTTGATGGGGAAGGAGAGTGTCCCGGACCGCCACACAGCCGAGGTCCAGACTTTGGATTCTGGGTTTGGCGGGGTGGAGGGAGTCGATCACCTCCAGACTGCCGCCGCCCAGATCAAGGTGATAACGAGGTCGGGGAGGAAGGGTGAGGGAGCGCGCGGCCAGACCGATGAGTCGACCTTCTTCCCGGCCGGAGAGCATGAGGACGGGCTGTTGCAGAATTTTTGCGGCCGGCCCGAGAAAGGTCTGGCGGTTGCGGGCTCGCCGGAGGGTGCCAGTAGCCACCGCCACAACTTTTTCCGCCCCGAAGGCAACGATTTTGCGCTGCAGGGAGGAGCACATCCGCAGGGCGCGGCGGATCGCGGCGGGCTGGAGCTTTTGGGTGACGGCCACGCCCTCCCCCAAGCGGACGGGGTAGGCCTTCTCATGAAAGATGCGGAGAACACCCTTCTTTTGCTCGGCCAGGAGCAGTTTGAAGGTGTTGGAGCCGAGGTCGAGCACGGCGCCGCGGATCGTGGAGGAGGGCACCCAGAAGGTTAAAGCGCCCCCAAACGCGGTCGGCAAAACCTTTGGCAGGCCTCGACGGAAAGCGTCTGAATAGGTTGAATACACCGATGCTCGACATTGCGCTGATCCGAAAAGATCCCGAGGGGGTGCGGCAACGTCTGTCCGCACGGGGCAAGGGGGCAGCGGATGGTTTGGCCAAGGTCCTTGAGGCCGACGAGGAGCGCCGGAAGCTCATTGGGGAGGTAGAGAAGCTTAAGGCGGAGCGCAACACGATCAGCAAGGAGATTGGGGTCCGAAAAGGCAAGGGCCAGCCGGCGGACGATCTGATGGCAGGGATGAAAGAAAAGTCTGACCGGATCGCGGAACTGGACCGGCTTACGGCGGAGGTGGAGGCGCGGCAGGAGTCGCTGCTTTTGACGATACCCAACCTGCCGTGGGAGGAGTGTCCGAAGGGGGCGGGGGCCACCGACAATCCGGTGATCTCCACGTGGGGCACCCCCAAGGTCTTTGATTTTAAACCTAAGGATCATGTGGCCTTGGGCGAGGCTCTAGGGATGGTCGATTTTACCGCGGCCGCCAAGGTTTCCGGCAGTGGTTTTGCAGTCTACCGGGGAGCGGGGGCGAGGTTGGAGAGGGCGTTGATTCATTGGATGTTGAATTTCCACACGGGGTCGCACGGATACACCGAGGTTTCGCCGCCCTTTCTTGTGCGGGAGGCCAGCATGGTGGGAACCGGGCAGCTGCCGAAGTTCCGCGAGGACATGTATGCGACTGAGGGCGGGGAGCTGTTCCTGGTGCCGACGGCCGAGGTGCCGGTGACCAACCTCCACCGCGAGGAGATTCTGTCGGAGGGAGATTTGCCGAAAAAATACGTGGCTTACACGCCCTGCTTCCGGCGGGAGGCGGGGAGTGCAGGCAAGGAGACGCGGGGTCTGGCCCGGATGCACCAGTTCGACAAGGTGGAGCTGGTGTGGATCGAGCATCCAGATCGTTCCATGCAGACCCTGGAAACCCTTTGTGGTCATGCGGAAGCGGTGCTGCAGAAGCTCGGACTGCATTATCGGAAGATCGAACTTTGCACCGGAGACCTTGGGTTCGGGGCGGCACGGTGCTACGACCTGGAGGTGTGGGCGCCGGGCATGGGGCAGTTTTTGGAAGTTTCCTCGTGCAGCAACTTCCGGGATTTTCAGGCACGGAGAATGGGGCTGCGATTCAAGGGAGCGGACGGAAAGAATCGGGCGTGCCACACCCTGAACGGATCGGGCACGGCACTGGCGCGGTTGTTCATCGCCTTGGTGGAGACTTACCAGACCAAAGACGGGAAGATTGAGGTGCCTGAGGCAATCCGACCGGTGTTTGGCTCCGATCGGATTGGTTAATTCACCCCTGCTTCATCAGCAGGAGGCTGAGGGCCATCACACCCATCCCGGCAACGAGTCCAAGAAGGCTGTCGTGGCCCTTGCCGTACGCGCGGCTGGTGGGAAGAAGTTCGTCGAGGCTGATGTAGACCATGATGCCGGCCACCCCGGCGAAACAGGCCCCCATCACCTGAGTGGGAATCTCGCCGCCGACGAGCCAGCGTAAGCCAAAGTAAGCGAGGACCGCGCCCACGGGTTCGGCTAGGCCGCTGAGGAAAGAGTAGGTAAAGGCCTTGGCCCGGCTGCCGGTGGCATAGAACAGTGGCACCGAAACGCTGATGCCCTCAGGAATGTTGTGGAGGGCGATGGCGACGGCGATGGCCACACCGACCTTTGGGTTTTCCAGAGCGGCCAAGAAGGTGGCCAGTCCTTCCGGGAAGTTGTGGAGGGCGATCGCAAAGGCGGTGAAGAGCGCCATGCGGTGGAGTTTTTCCCGGCTGAGATTGGGATTTTTAGGCTGGCCGCTGTGCAGGGGAGCCAAGGCCGAGGGTGAGGGCTGTTCGTGGGGGTTTTCCTTTTCCGGGATGAAGTTATCGATCAGACCGACCAATAAAATTCCCAGAAAGAAAAAGCCCACGTTCATCCAAACCCCTTGGACTGGTCCGTAGACCCCGGTGAGGGAAATCACCCCCTTTTGAAAAATTTCCACGAAGGAGACGTAGAGCATGACTCCGGCCGAAAAACCGGTGGAGATGGAAAGGAAGCGGTGGTTGGTCTGTTTGGCCATGAAGGCGATGACGCTGCCGATGCCGGTGGCCATCCCGGCAAAGAGCGTCAGCCCAAAGGCGATCCAGAAGGAGCCCAGTTCCATACCCAGATATCTTACCCTGGAAGGGGGAGGAATCGCGAGCCGGGGATTGGCGAATCCGGCTTTTGTGGGTGAGGGGCACAGGGAATAGTGAGTGGGTGAAAGTATTGCTGATCGGCATTGATTTGGCCTGGGGGGAGAGAAACCACGACGGGCTCTGTTTTCTGGAGTGGAACGGAAGGGGAGGATGTGTGGCGGGTTTTGGCTATCCGCAAGGGGACCGCGACCTATTGGCGGCGGTGATGGCCAAGGCCCGGGGCTGGAGATCGGCTTTTATCACAGTGGATGCCCCAATCGTTTGTCCTAACCGGACGGGGACCCGGCCGGTGGATCGGTTGACCCACCGTCTGTTTCATCGGGAGCATGCAGCCTGCCATCCGGCCAACCTCACCAAGTGTCCACGGCCGCCCCGGATCGCGCGGCTCTTGGAAAAGCAAGGGTTCAAGGTTGGTTGGCAGCCCACGCCGGGGAAAAAGACGGTGGCTGAAGTTTATCCGCACCCAGCGATGGTGCGGATGTTTGGGATTCCGAGGATCGTGAAGTACAAGAAGGGGAGCGTGGCAGATCGAAGGAAAGAGTTTCGCCGACTGCAGGGTCTCATCAAGCAGTGTCTCAAGAAAAAGTTCTCCGGTTTGCGGGTGGATTCAGAAACAGCCGCCTTACTCAGGGATCGTTGGTCCAAGCCGGTGGAGGACCGAACCGATGCGCTGTTCTGCGCCCTCATCGGCCTGTGGCACTGGAGGCATCGAGGAAAGAAGAGTGAGGTGATTGGGGACCGGGGGACGGGGTTCATCCTGTTGCCGGAGAAATCCAAAAGAAGATAGGAGATAGGGGTTCTTCGTAAACGTAAACGTGAGCGTGAACGGAAGTTGGTAGAAAGCAGCAGGTAGTCGTTTACGATTACGTTTACGAAACCTCGGTGGCCATGCAGATGTCGCGCCAGCCGGGAAAGTTCCAGGCGTTGGGAAAATCGCGGCACTGTTGCGGTTTGACTGGTTGAATCCGGCAGTCCTGCCCCTTGAGAAAGATGCAGGCTCCGTCCGGTTGATCGATGAGGGAGAGTCCGCGCCGGTCGGCGCGGAGGCGGGTGTAGCGCTGGATGAAGTCATTTTCGGCCAGCCCAAGGTGGCGGGAGATGGCCGAGATCTCGGTTTCGGTGACCTTCACATCCCCCGGCCAGCGGCAGCAGTTGGTGCAGCGTTCACAAAGGTATTTGGGGGCCTTCTTCACGGCTTGGGGTGCGGATTAGGTTGAAGACGCGGGTTGGGGCAGAAATTTGAGACCTAGGAGAACCAAGGCTGTGGCCGTGTAGGCGGCGGCGAAGGAAGGGGCAACCCACCAACCGGCCAGGGCTTGGACGCCGGTCGCGGTGAGAGCAACGCCATGGATCAGACCGGTCAGGGAGAGAGCCGCACTGAACAGGGCGATGCCGGCCGCCGCGAGGAAACGGTGGTCGATGACAAAGGCCACCATGGCGGTCAGAAGAATGCTGGAGAGGAGAAATCCTTGGCCGAGGGCAAACAAACCGGAAAGCACAAGGTCCCCTCCGGTTTTGGCGGCCACAGCATCCAAGGGCACGCCGCTTGCCCGCACCACCGTTTCCACGATCAGCCCCGCCCACCCGGCCAGACAAGGAATGAGTCCGACGGCCACCGCCACGGCATGTTTCGCGGGGGTGTCGGAAAAGGCCTGGCCGGTGATCACGACTCCGATCCAGAGGAGTATTCCGAGGGTGACTTCTAGGGGAATGATGCGCAGCACGGAGCCGGTCAGGCCGAACAGGCACAGGAGCGTGATCAGGATGCCGTTCAGACCGGAGTAACCGATCCTCGCCCCCATTCGTTTCCAGCCGGGGTGGCCGATGTAGATGGTGGTGGGGAAGGGGCTGCCGAGGAAACCGGCTAAAAGGGTGGAAAGACCGTTGACCGAAAGAGAGGAGCGGGTGGCGTAGCGGTCGCCGGCGGCTTCGGCACTTTCCAAATTTTGCAGCGAGCCAATGACGTTGAAGAGGGCCATGGGAAAGATGACCGAGAAAAATGCCCCAACTCCCTCCCTTTGCAGGAAGGAGAGCAGCTTGTCGAAGGCGGGAAGCGGGAAGTGGAATCCGATGGGGGAGGAAGGCGCGGGAGTTTCGGCCGGGGCCAGGCCGAGGCTCTTGAGGATCCAAGCCACGGCGGCACCGAGGAGAATGGCGACCAAGCCGGTCGGCAAGTGACCGGGCAGACGGATTTTTCCGGCGTAGACAAAGACGACCAGCAGCATGGGGAGTAGGGCAATCGCGGGAGCGGCATAGATTTTGAAGACAAACGGCATGGCGATGAAGGTGAGGGCGATGCCGGCCAGGGGAGCGAGGAGGGAGGCGCGTGGTAGCCAGCGGCGCAGGGGGTCGGTGACAAACGCGCCGAGCAATTCCAACACGCCGCCCGCCCAGCAGGCGAAGATGCCGGCCGCCCAGACAAGATCGGGATCCTGCGTCTTTTGCCAGAGCGGACCCATAATGAGAAAGATGTAGGCCATGAGACTGACGGTGTTGATGCCGAACGGCAGAGCGGTGACATCATCGCGCCCCGTGCGGACGGCCAAACGGTGGGCCTGCCAGGAGTAAAAAAGGTTTCCGAGAAGAATGGAGACGGCCGCGGCGGGAAGAATCCGGGAAACGACGATCTCGAGCGGAATTCCGCAGACCGGCGGGACTAGGGAAAGAATCAGAAGGAGCTGGAGAAGGTTATCGATGAAGAGGCCGACGAAGCCGTCCAGGTCTCCACGAACGAACCAGCGGGCTTTCACCGGATCAGACTAAGATGAAGATGAAGATGAAGGGAGCGGAAACTGGCCTCCGAGGGGAGATCGAGATAGAACGATCCTTTATGACAAAGGCGTGGAGCGAGGCGATGGCACAGGCTGTAAAGGCCGGAAAGCTTTCCGGGGAGTCCGCGGAGAACATCCGCCGGATGACGGCGGCCTCGAAGTCCTTGCCTTTGGTGGAAGCCAGCATCGGGGAGCTGGTGGCGGCCGGGGAGTGGGCGGAGCTGAATGACCGGTTTTTCCGCACGTTGGCTTTCGGCACCGGGGGATTGCGCGGACGGACCATTGGCAAAGTCGTGACCAAAGCGGAGCAGGGGACGCCGACCTCCTTGGGCCGGCCGGAATTCCCGGCGGTGGGCACCAACTGTATGAATGATGGCAATGTGGCCCGGGCCACCCAGGGACTGGTGAACTACCTGAAAAAAAACTTTGCCGGACAGGCGCCTTCGGTGGTGTTTGCCCACGACACGCGACATTTTTCGCGGGAATTCGCGGAGCTCGCCTCCCGCACGGTGGCGGCGGCCGGCGGCACGGCCTATCTGTTCGCAGAGGACCGCTCGACCCCGGAGCTTTCCTTCGCCGTTCGGCATCTGGGGGCGCAGGCGGGGGTGGAAATCACCGCCAGCCACAACCCGCCGCACGACAATGGGTACAAGGTTTACTTCTCCGACGGTGCCCAGATCGTCGAGCCGCACGCTTCCGGCATCATCCGGGAGGTGGAAGCGGTACAGGAGCCGGAAGTGCATCCGCAGCCCCAGGATGGGGGCAAGGTAGTCCGCGTGGGCCCAGAGATCGATGCGGCCTACCTCGAAACCCTGAAAGATTTGGTGATTGAGCCGGAGATGTTGAAAAAGGAGGGCACCAAACTGAAGGTGGTCTTTTCACCTCTCCATGGGACCGGAATCCGGATCGTGCCGACAATGTTGAAGGCGGCGGGAGTTCAGGCTTCCGTGGTGGCCTCGCAGGAAAAGGGGGATGGAAGGTTTCCGACGGTGAAGTCGCCCAATCCGGAGAACGGGGAGGCGCTGGCGTTGGGCATCGAGCAGGCGAAAACAGAAAAGGCAGATTTGGTGGCGGCGACCGATCCCGATGCCGACCGCATGGGGGTGGCCCTACGGAATGCCGATGGGGAGTATGAGTTGATCACGGGGAACCAGATCGGCTCGCTCCTGGCGGCGTATCGGATCGAGCGGATGAGGGCCAAGGGGTGGATTCGGGCGGGGGAGGAGAAGAAGTGCTGCCTGATCAAAACGTTTGTGACAACAGATCTGCAGAAGGAAATGGCGGCGGTGGCCGGGATGAAATGTGTGGAGACGCTGACGGGGTTCAAGTACATCGGCGAAAAGCTGGGGCTTTACGAAAAACAGGCGGGCGGCCGGGGAAAGCTGGGGGCGGAGGAGTGGAGAAGGAGGCGGATCGAACAGAGCACTTTTTTTGTCTTCGGGGGGGAGGAGAGTTACGGATACAGCGGGGGAGACGATGTGCGGGACAAAGACGCCAACGGGGCGGTGTTGATGTTCGTGGAGGCCGCCGCATGGGCGAAGTCCCAGGGCCGGAATCTTCTGCAGGAGCTGGACGGAATTTACCGGAAGCACGGGCTGTATTTGGAAAAACTGGGCAATTTGGAAATGCCGGGGGCGGAAGGGGCGAAGCAGATTGCCCGGGCGGTGGCGAGTTATCAGGGGCAACCGCCCCGGGAGTGGGGCGGAAGAAAAGTGGTGGGGGTACAGGATTATGAAAAAGGCAGCCACCGGGATGTAGACGGTCGGGAAATTCCGAAGGAGCGGATGCTGATCTTTGATTTGGGGGAAGGTTTTCGCGTGGCGGTGCGGGCGTCCGGGACAGAGCCGAAGATGAAGTGCTACTTTTTCGGAAAGCGGAAGGTGGGAGCGAACGAGGACCTGGCGAAGGCGAAGAAAGAACTGGCCGGTGAGCTCGAGAAACTTTGGGAATGGACACGCCAGGATGCGGTTTGGCGGGCGCAGGGCGCTTGAAACAAAAACTACGCTGGATCCTGCTGGGCCTGGGTTTGGCCGGGGCCTTGGCCTGTCTTTTTGTCGACGGAGCATGGGACGAGAACCGCCGCCGGACGGCAGCCCTGTTGGTGCTGGCGGCGGCCATGTGGTTTACGGAAGTCGTGCCGCCCTTCGCGACCGCCCTGTTGGTCATCACCGTGGGCTCGATCTTTTTGGCGCGACCGCTGGGGGATCCAGAGCTTTTCTTGCGACCGGTGGCCAGCCCGGTCATCGCCCTGTTTTTTGGAGGACTGGTTCTCGCGATGGTTTTGGCGAAAAGGGGATTGGACCATCGGATGGCCTCTCTGGTTCTGGGGCGGTGGGGGAGGAACTCCACCGCGCTGCTTTGGGCGGTGTTGGCGTTTACGGGGGTGACCTCCATGTTGCTTTCCAACACAGCCACAACCGCCCTGATGATGGCGATGTTGGCTCCTTGGCTGGACAAGCCGGGCCATGACGCCAACCAGAAGCGCCGCTTGGGGTTGGCGGTGGCCATGGCGGCTAGCATTGGTGGGATGGCCACCGTTATCGGCACGCCCACGAACGCGGTGGCGGCGGGGTATCTGGCGGCAAACCAACACCCGGTGACGTTTATTGGGTGGATGGCGTGGGGGTTTCCCCTGGTTCTCGTGCTACTGGGGGTCAGTGGGTGGATG
>JACCDG011454091.1_pt1 | contig 17418 bp, 29 predicted proteins | sample 7442471 | NCBI WGS metagenome assembly JACCDG01 (sample SAMN15323444, study PRJNA562643) | freshwater metagenome | isolation source: river surface water | place: USA:Blue River Watershed | collected 2017-08-17 | reverse complement strand
CTTGTTCATGACGATCTCGTCGAGCTCGTTCATGAAGTCCACGATATCTCGTTCAAGGTGGATAGTTCCTACATGTCCGAGCCTAGGTGCGGAGAGATGAATATCCTCACCATAGTCGTCGTTGCTGCGCTTGAAGACGAATCCTGGCTGGCAGAGTTTTGATAAGGCGACGATGACGGGATTGATGTGCTCTCCGTCAATGTCCTTCAAGAACTCTGCCCTCACATCGTCCTTAGTGATCTCCAGCTTGCATTTAAGTCGTAGGTTCATACCTTCCTCCTACTTATATTATACCAATATCAACCCCCCCCTAGTTGACCTTGTCAACCCAGACCTCTCTTACCCGTAGAAACTGGAGATCTATTGGATTCCAACCTCCAGTACAACCACCTATAAGGTTAATCCCAATTGACAGATCTTGTTTTGGTGAGACCTCAAAAGCTATAACTCTTTCAGAGGATATACCAATAATGCGAAAGTCATACATTTCTATGTTATTAACATCATGGCTATTAAATGCAGTTATTAGGGCTGGGGAGCCTAATCTATATTCAACCCTCATATTAATCCTAATTGTGTTCCAGTTAAATACTTTAGAAATACTTGTATCTAGTATTACAAAACCCGTTGAGAGATTACAAAATGCCTCTGCGTGTAACATGTTAGAACTATAAAACCAACTCGTATTATTTATATTTGTATACTTATAAAGAGGAATATCAAGTCTTGTAATAGTATATTGATCTGCAGTCATATCCACAGTCTCATATACTCTCTCAGGAAGAATGGTTGGAGTGCAGGCTAGAAGAACGATAGATAGGAACAAGGCAAGGTATTTGGTCATGGTTTTTCTCCTTGATAAGATTATACCTTTAAATAGTTAAAACAACATTCGAGTTCTGGCGTTGAATAGACGCCCTCTTGTGTTGTCTTCGGAGATTCATTATCCTCTCCGTCGCACTACTTATTACTATCCTTTCGGATACCCCTGTCATGGGTTAGTATAGGGACGAGCCCTTTACTAGTCTCCGTTAGTGCTAGTTTGCGTTCCATCTTCTGTTTGATTTATGAGTTAGACTACATGGCCAACTCCTTCTATCTCACTACTTCCCTCTATTTATATTATACCAAAATAGCTAAGGCATCAGGATCTCTCCATCAGCCTCTCAGTATTATTCGCCCCCATTTCTGAGGTTGAAGTTGTACTGATTGATCTCCATGATAAAGCCATGCCAGGGCTGTGGATCTGCCTCTGCCCGAGCATTGAGTACATGGGTATATGATGCCATGGGACTATGCCCCATATGCATTAAAAGCCCCATGACAAATGAGACCGAACGGCTACGCCCCTTGTTACAGTGGACGAACACATTCTTTGCCTCGTAGAGCCTTCTTGTTACTATTGGGGCATATACCTCAAGAGCCTTGAGCATACCCAGCTCTCGATCAGCAAGGTTAATATGTATCACCTCCTTGCCATCAATAGGAGCATACTTTACAGGACTCTCGGTGTATTCTTCGATCCTGCCTCCTTCCTTAATCATCACAATGGGTTTGGTACTGATTATGGAAACTACTACATCGAACATGGGATCTAGTCGATCGTGATGGCTTCCAAGGTACAAGGTCTGTCCTATCTGTGTAATCATCTACCTTCTCCTATATCTATTATACCGAAATGCAAGATCTTAAAAGTTAAGGGCAATCGCCCTCTCCATCAGAGATGGAACTCCTCATTATTACGCTTAATCTGTAATAGTAGTTCCATGTTGAGATAGTCGAGTTGAGTGTTCCTCTCACGAAGTTCCTCAATCCGTACCTCCCAATATCCATAGACTACATATACAATCAGCGCAACAACTATCCAAAACCTTATAGTCATGCCCTTCCTCCTATAATACTTATACCTAAAATAGTTAAACGCCGCCTTGTTTAAGGGCGGCAATGCCTCTATTTTGTTTCGTCTGCTGCCATCTTATTTACAGAATCACGGTGGTTCCATGAGTCGCCTCCATTGGCATTATTATACCAATATCTTATATACGAAGAGCCTCTTACTACTATGCTCCTCCTCCTTCCAATTTGAAGCCTTATACACAATCCCAGAATGTCCTTCTTTAGGATCTGCAAAGGTAATTAGTGTTCTTATACTTGAATACTCCTTCTTTATGTATCGAATAGTGCCTCCTATAAAGAAGGACTCCCCATTCTTGGGAATCTCATCCCATAGGATAAGCCTTGACAGCTCCCAAGTATTTTCGCCAAACCTCTCCCTTAGAAGATTTGAAGGTTGACTATAGGTTATTACTCCTAATAGCTTCTTCCTCTTCTGTCTTATAAGGCCAAAGGTTATCTGTATTTGCTTAGGCCATTGAGAGAGATAGTGAAGATCAATGAGTTCTTCTCCCTCCCTCTTATTTATAGTCCTTATGCAACAATCCCTTCTCCACTCTGCATCAAATACTGGACCTTTAGGTTTCATCTGAGCCCCCTCTAGAAACCGTTGTAAATACAAGACCTCGCTTCTGGGTCTATGTAAAGTATCTCCCCTATAAATCCGCTGTTTGGAAGATAAACTAACATCCATGCTCTGTGCCATAATGAGCCCTTATCTCCCTCCTTAATCATCCTGCAAGGAAGAGGCATCATTATTAGTCTAATGATTATTTCTATTAGTCTCCATCCCCAACTATAGCTATAAAGCCATAACGCTGTTCTTCTAGATAAATAGTTGAGTCCCAACAATAGTAAAACAGCACCAAAGACCAACAAGCCGCCAATAGTTGCAATATCCATTGCCGCCTCCTAAAAATCTTATACCTAATAAAAATCTATACTAGAGTAGCTACCACATTATCATCTTTAATAAAGTGAGCTATAAAGCTCTTAGCCCTGTTTAAGTATTGGGTATTTATTAGAGAACTATTGGATAAATTAAATCCATCCAGTATTAGTATCAAATCATCTCTAAGACTGCTCTTTATGTTATTAACGGTAAGATCTGGATTTTGAATTAGAATTGATAATAATAGATCATGTATATTATCGTATATACCACTTACAACAATAGCTCGACTAGCAGTTTTTAATGTGTTGTGAATGATGATCATTTTTGTATCTAAGGCACAACTGTGCCCCTCCTTCTCATTCTTTGTTTATGTGAAGCAGATCATCTACTGAGGCTTCTGAACAACCAGTAGATCCTCCGCCAGCGTTTCCACCTTCGTGTGCGATACTGCCTCCATCAAGATTTTCACCACTAGGATGTAACCTTTTTGCTCTTGTCTGTTTGATCTTTTCGAGCAGCTGTGACTTAGTTGTGGGATCTCGAAGAAAGATTGGAGGATGAAAGATCAGAGATCTGCTCTCTGCATATTCTCTAACCTTTTCAATCCCTTGATGGCAAGCGTTTATACATAACCACTTGTCTGTGTTTTTAAAGTCCCTCTTGGCAAATATGAAAACAGTGCCAATTGTTAAGAGGGAGCCTAGGACCATACCTAGGATTATCAATAGCAATATTCTTAGCCTCATATATTGTTTATACCGAATTAAATTAATTGAAGAGCTGTCATAACCTTTGCCTTATAATTAGAAAAGGAAAAGCTATTAAGAACTATAATAAAATCTTCCTTATCCTTTATGCGAGGATAGATAAGTATTGCTGCCTCTGATCTGTTATCATCATGATCAAATTGATCGCACAAGCTAAGCACTTGTTCGCATGTATATCCTCTATTTGTTTTTACTGACATCTTAATTAGATTAAGTCGTCCAATATCATGAACCTCATTAGTAACAGCTGATAATAATCTATCAAAATCCTTATCCTCAACTGGTTTAATCTCTCCTACAATCTCCTCAATAACCTCACCATCCTTTACCACCACAGATATGTTTCTTCCATAGGATGAAGGGTTATCATATTTCTTCTCCTCCTTCTTTTTTGGATATTTAGTAACCAAATGGCCTAATAAAATACCACCAAAAAAGGCACCCAAGGATTCTAGAATCATATAAACCTTATACCTAATTAAAAAGAATTTAATATGCTAAAGGACTTACTGAATGTCTATCCATGCCTATAGACTAGCAAGACGGATGATTTGGTTTGTTCAAATCGTCCATCTTCTGCTGTGTCGAGACAATCATCTGTTCGAGCTCTCGAATCTCCCTCTGGAGATCTTTGACCTTACTGCTCGCCCTCTTCTCAGCAGCCCATGATTCCTTCAGAGCCTCTTCCAAGATCTGGTGTTTCTTTGTGAGATCGTTTAATTCCTTTTCTAGGATCGCGAGCTCGGGAGGAACATAGTTCCTAGCTGCGAAATAGAATCCGACGCTGGCCGCTGCTCCGCCAAGCAGTATGCCACCAATAAAGGCCGGAAATGCTTTCATGCTCTTTCTCCTTATATATATTATACCAATTTAGGTCTCTCTATAATTAGTCCCTCCCTAGTTCTATAATCTTTCCGCCAAGTTCCACTAACCAAGAATCGTCGTCCAGTAAACATATAAAGGACATACTCTCTTAGTTCTAGAACCTTATCACACCATGCATCATGCACTATGCCATCCATAGTAATTACGGCATGATAGTCCCACTCTATGCGAGCTGGTACTGAATAAAGGACAGGATATCCTCTTCCTGCTGGATAGATGAACCTTATAGTACTTCTTATCTTTTGAGTTTTTAACCACTCTCTCACCTCAGATGCAAGGTCATAGCATCTATAGGGATAGTTATTTATAGTTTTTCCATATCTTTCAAGAAACAGCTTTGACCAATTTCTCATTCCCCCCCCCATAATTTTATATCTTAATATTTAAAACATTATTAACTAAACATCGATCGCACCGATGTTTAGGTTCAGCTACTTGTAAGCCTGAAGATCTCGTTTAAGGTTAGACTAAAGTTGATCTTCGTCTTCTTTTTACTGTTCATGAAGGCTTCAATGTCCAGAGGATGCATTGTACTCAGCTCTTCAAAACAGTCCTGACATATATAGCCATATTCTGAGGAGTAGCGATTACACATAATGTTTTCGCATCCCCTCCTATTACAAGACATCACCCCCATTAGTTTTTATCCTTTCCTTTAGGTTCAAGTTTTTGAAAGATATATTCGGAATTTTCCAAAATCCAGTATATCTTCGTGATATGTCTCCTTACACTTTCCATGTCTTTAACATACTTTGCCCTCTTCTCCTTCTCATGAGCCTCTAGTGAGGCCAAGTTTGTTACAATCTTACTATAGTCCTTATAAGCCTGATTCAATTCGAGTTTCCATGAATCTAAGGCCGACTGCACAGCTTCATCGTGATATGCCATATTTTCCTCCCAAAATATTTATACCTAATATTTAAGGGCTCAATGGCCCTTCCATTAATGGATCATAAACTCAACCCAAGGCACGACACTAAGTGCCTCCCCATCATCAGAGAAGATCACTATTGCTAACGCCTTGGAGTTGAATGGTTTTTTGAGGGTAAATCTTCTAGATTGAATAGTAAATGAGCACTTTATATCCATTCCCTCCGCCCATAAAGTTGCCTCTCTCTTAGAGGTGAACAGTGGTAAGGATAATATCTCTGCCACTGTGAATAGCATGATCTCGTTTGGCCTTTTCTGCGGTGCAATATATGAAAAAGTTCTTCTCATCTTCTCCTCCCGCTTTCTTATACCTAATATTTAAGGGGCGAGCGCCCCCAGGTCCTAGCAGCAGCCTTCGTTATGCCATACCACTTTGGCATTGGCATCGAGTCCCGCTGGACCCATCTTTACCTCTATCTCGACAATACTTGACGCCGACCAGCCTTGTGAAAGCATTTTGTCAAATATCGCCTCAATGAGGTCTCCTGCAAATCGCTCACAAGAAACCTCAATCACCCGTACATTCTTTGTAGGCGGATAAGCTTCCGCCAAAAGCCTTCCAGCATGTAGTTGAAAAGCCCCATAACCAGAAAGTAAGAGAACCTCAGCCGCATCCTTCTTCTTGTCTAGGTCCAGATCATCCCAAAAATCCTCAATCGTAGGAGCATGATTCTTCTCTGTACGAATGGGAAGAAGATCAATGGCGAGCTTCTGATAGTCGCCATTGTCAATAACAAAACCCTTTCTATCTAGCTCTGCTGTAGTAACTATGCATTCAACATTAAACTCTGTTTGACCCACTCCGCAGTGGTTCTTTCCAGCTACAGGTGTAGCGGATATAGTAAAAGATCTACGAACCGAGAACCTAGTACCAGTTAGCATTGATAATGCCCTCCAACATATTTATACCTATTAATAACTAAAAATCTGGGCCGTATTTCTACGGCTCAGATCTTCGGGCTCCGCAGCCCGACTAGGCTGCAGTCCCTTGCTTCTTCTGGATGGGGATCTCCACCGCCTTCTTGGCGGCGGGGGCGCTGCTGACCTTGGCCGGCTCGTACTGCCGTCCCAGGATCATGGCGATGTCCTTGGTCTTCTCATCGCCCGCCGGCGCCACCTTGTCGACGTAGTCGGCCACCCGCTGCGCCAGCTCGGCATCGGCCTGCTCCCGCTGCGCCTGCTCGGCCGCCCGCGCCTTCTTGCTGCGCCGATGGAGCAAGGCCCAAATGCCTCCGGTAAGACCTGCACCACCAGCCGCACCACCAGTCACGAGCAACACATTCTTGGTCATCTGGTTCATCATTGGAATCACCTCTACCTTTCCCTATATATATTATACCAAAAAAGCCCTTGGAACCCCCCCAAAGGACACTTATGGACATACTCCAACTATCGATTCAACCTCTTTAAGAGTCCGAATCGTTAGATTGAAGCAGCCAAGATCTTCCCTCATATGCTGAAATATCCAGCATTGTTTTGAGGAACCGTCATTACAGGCCCTGCGAGCTAGTATCAGCTTACAAAGTACCTGTTCTGTCTCTGTAGGTTCTTCTACAAGACACAGATAAGGCACTTCCTGCTCTAACGTCTTCCTCGCAGGAAAGTCGTATATAAAGATGAGCTGGAATAAGAACCCCAGCGCCATCGCAAATATACGAAACTGATTGGTCGTTTTATCACTAATCTCCATACCTTTCTCCTTTCATACATATTATACCGAAATAGCTAAGGGCCGAAGCCCATGGGAATGATGAGCCGAACTACTTCTTCAGAGGCTCAAGGCCCTGAAGATTGAAGGTGTGCTCGAAGCGGAAGGGAAAGGTGATAGCTTGAGAAGGGATGTTGCTGTAGGCGGAGAAGACGAGGACGCCGTTGGGATCTTGCGAGACGTTGATGCCGGAGACAATCTTGACAGAGGCACGCTCTTCTTGAGGCGCGGGAATCATCTCCGACGAAGACGCCGAGTTGGTGGCAGAGGAAGTGGATTCTTTTTCTTCTCTTGCCTTGTCTCTCTCGATTTTAAGATCTCGCCTCCTCTTCGCCTTGTTCTTCTCATGCTCCTTTTTGCGAATATGAAATGGGACATCGAGAACAGACTCGTTATTGACCTTGCCCCTTCTCCAGATACGTTTGCCAATCGTGTCAAAGATTGGCTCCCATTCAAGCGGGATAAATATATCCCACTTTTTGGTCTTGGCGGCGTCAACCAGGGTTTGAACATCTTGCTCAGCCACCTTCAATAGCTTTGCAAGATATGAAACCGTAGTCTTCTTCCGCTCGATAAAGGCTTCAAGCCAGCGGGCATTTCGCCGCGCCCGCTCCTCCTCCCTACCAGTTGATAGCTTGATGAGACGATGGGTTTGTTCAGACATTCACATACCTCCTCAACATAGTTATACCTAAAAAGAGATATCACATAGCGCAATAATACTTAAGAACTGATCACCAGTATAAGTATTGCCATTATTATCTTTAATTATTGGATTATTTGGAGAACGCTCACAAAGCTCTCTAAAAGTAGATTTAGCAGACATACTTATATACATAATCCCTCCTTTAAATTCTCCAACATATAATCTTAGGGAGATTAATTGCTGTAAAGATTGGGTAATACCTGTTAGCACTTTATTTTTAGGTATTTCTATTCGAACATCTATTGACCAATAAAATTCAAGATTAGCATCAGCATAATCAATTAAAAATTGTTCTCCAAAATCCTTAACCTTTTTCTTCATGGAAATCTTTATACCATATAATTTTAAATACTAATGACCCGCCGCTTTGGCGGCGGTCACACCTGTTTGAATACCCAGGGCCGAAGCCCTGTTACTTCTTGCTACGCCAGATCATGGCATCGTAGTGTATGAAGGCGCCGGCGGAGTAGATGCCCGAGAGCAGGATGCCGATGAATCCGGTGCTCATCAGACACTTCTTGAAGGACTCGTAGACTGCTGGATCCTCGAAGAGATTGAAGCGCTGTTTCGGTTCGATGATGAAGTGATCGAGAATGCGAGTAATCCCGCCCAACAGGATTGGAACCATCGATGGAGCCGCTATTGCTGCAATCTGTGAGGCAGTAAACTTGCCGAGGTCGATCATCTTCTTCTCGTGACCGATGTTCTTCCATGAGCAGCCATCGTACTTCATGGCAGAGTAGGTAACAAAGCTCACACCCACAAAGCTGATTACCGCCTCAAGAGTGTCAATCGGACCATCTTCTTTGAGGTAGAGGTCCTTTACCTCCTCAAACGACGGAACTTCCCCTGTTCTGATCATTACCTCAATCAGATAGAGAGAACGGAGTACAGCACGAGTACCGTACTTCCACGAGAGCAGCTTGAGAGCGATTTTCCAGGAATTTACAAGACGCATAATTACCTCCCTTTCTCCTATATCTATTATACCAAATAGCTAATAAATAAAGCTTAATCTATATCCTCATCCCCGTCCTCATCACCTCTATTAGAATAAGTTCCTTGTACAATAGACTTACCAATAGAGGTTATCTTACTAATAACATTCTCACCGGCCTCATTCTGTCCTATCCATTTGAATAGATTAGGACTTACACCAGATAGTTGATAACAACCAGTCTTCTTTGGAATACAGCTAACCTCATAACCTCTAAGATCTATGACATAGGCTTCAAATCTAGGATTCGATTTTCTAATCTCAGCTATAGTGGCTGCAACATAATCAGAGCCCTGCATATCAGTTAGAATAATAACTCTATTAAAATGTTTATGTCTTCCTTTAGTTGCCTTTTCAAGAGCCGCAGCTATCTCTGTATCATGACCATTACTTCCATTATGTTTTCTAGCTTCTGCCACTCTCTCTATAACATCAGTACCTGGTCTAAAATGTATCTTAGATGAAGATGTGGCAAACTCCCATAACTCGCCACTATTATGACCCATAACTATACATCCAAGAATAATACCTATGTCCATCATCTTTAGAACTGGCATAGGATTTTTAGGAGTATAATTTGTATTATTAGGTTTAGTTGGAAGATCACCGCCCATAGATCCAGAAGTATCAACTAATACAAGAGTATTTCCATCTAATCTAGGAACATTATCTATAGATAAATCCATAGCTACTCTAATAGCTTTTCCCAATACATTGATAGCTGGATTGTTGTTGGACTTTGATAGCATATCCAAAGCCAAATAAGCATTAATAAATCTCCAAGGTAATTGTTTAGAGTTCTTTACCTCTTGAGGATCACTTAACTTCTTAGCAACCTTATTTATTAGATCCATAGATACGTTCTGTTCTATAAAGTTTCTTAAGTTTCTTAAAAGTGCCATGTATCCCATCTTTGGAATTATAGTCTCCCACGATTCCTTAGACGCACCTTTAGTTGATAGTTGCTGCTCCCATGTTAAAGCAGTACCAGACTTCTTCTTAGATATGAGAGGTAATAATCCTTTCTCACTATCAGATAAAGCATCCCAACCTCTTGTAATATATTTAAATATGGCTGACTGCTTATCATCTTTTGGCTCAGGATGACATAATCTAATAGCATCTCTCTGAGTAAAGGTCTTACCTTCTAACTTATATTTATCAGCAGTATATTCACTAAATGTATTTAAGAAGTCAGCTGCGGCCTTTAGATATTGTTTTGGTCTCTTTAAACCTACATTTTTTAAATAGGCTAAGCCCTCAACATGCTCATCACCTCTTTGCCAAACATATTTTGATGCGGCTCTTGCAGTTGGTACTGATTGAGCAAACATTTCGGCTAATAGCATTGTCGGGCTACTTCTTAAAAACATCTCATTTCTAGCATATACAGCTAAACCAGCTAGAAACTCTGGGCCGTCATGAGAATCTTTTATAGTAGTTATAAGATTTCTAGTTCTTTCTACACGAGCATCCTTACTCTCATAAAAATCATCCTTACTTAAAAGTGCAGTAGTAACGGCTCTATATAATTCCATCTTAGCATCTTGCTTAAAGCCTACTCCACCTTCAGCCGTTGGCAGTATAATCTGCTTAGGAGTAGCCTTCGCTTTATTGAATGACATTTTCGCCCCCTTTGAATTCACCAGAAATCTTTCCTGGTATGTAGTTAACTTTATTAGTTCCAATCTCCCAATAACGGATTAAAGGTCGATCAATAATTATTGAGCCAAATTCTAACTTCATCTGGTAGTAAAGAAAAAAGGCGCTCCATGGAGTCCTATTTTTAATCTAAGTTAGGAGGTGAAGACTCATGAGCGCCTATTTCAAAATCTATTTAGATGGCTTACCGTTATTATCTCTCTGAGACATTGCATCCTTGAGAGCATCTGCAACTGCTCTATTTGAAGCTGAATCAAGAGCCTTTGCACTTATATCTTTAACATCTGAATGAGCCTGTGCCAACGACTTTTGAAGCTCAAGCATCTGATTATTTAGCTTAGCAATTGTTGCATTTAATGAAGCTATCTCTTGTGCCGCTAACTTCTTTTCAGATTCTGAATCTTTAGACTGAAGTACAATTTTAGTCTCATAATCTTTCTTTAAAGAATTAGTTGCAATTGCAACAGCTTTATCAACCTCTCCCTTAATCTTCTCTGGCATAGAATTAGCAATAGCTTCAAGCTCAGAAATTCTAGCTTCTCTATCTTTTAGAGATGCCTCTCTCTTTGCCCAATTATCATTCCAACTCTTCTCATCAGCAGCCTGCTTCTCCTTAAATTCTTTGTCAGCATGAAGCATGCTAGCTCTAAAGGAGTCTTCCTCCTTCTTATGCTTTTGAGCTGTAACATAAGCATATTCCTCTTCCATCCTAATGCGGAGCTTTTCTCTCTCAGCAGACTGCTCGGCCTCTCTTCTAGACCTATCCTCATTTTCCTTAATCCAAGCAGCTCTGGTACTCTCAATATTCATATTAATATCATCTAATGTCTGAGCGGTAGCCTCGATGGCATATAGATTCTTTAACTTCTCATTCTCAATAACAATTGCAGCCTTAACAACACTTAGCTGCTCACTTAGTTTTGCACTAAGATCACCAAGTGTCTTAGAGATCTCTACTTGAGTAGAAGCTAATTTATTACTTACTCCATTTAAAGTAAGTCCACTCACACTTGCCAATACTTCATCATTTCTCGCTGTCTGTACTTTGTTTTTAATTCCTGGTGGTCTTCCCATTTTTATTCTCTCTAGTACTCTGTACTTTCAAACTTCTTCACTAAATCAAGGATGTCTTGTGCATTAGATAGTAAAAGATTATCGGTAATTCTAGTTGCTTCATCCTTAATTGCTTTAATTCTTTTTAGATAACCATCTCTCTCTTTTATTTTCTGATCTCTTAGTTGGTTGTTAATTAAATCAACGGCCTCTGTATCAATTCGTACAATACATCTTAGAAGATCTTCAGCAGTACTATGATTATTTGTTCGTTTAGTAAAATCTGGATTACCTATAATAGTATAGAAGCCCTTTTCAATTGCCATAACTTCTGCTTCTCTTCTAAAGTCTGGGATATTCATTATACGCCCTCTATAATCATAGATATCATGATCAGGCTTTTTTACACTTTCTAACTTTTATTCTTTAATCTCATTTATTCTTTTTACAACGTAGTTTTTTTGAGTTGCTGTTAATGGCTTATTCTTGATTGTGTCTTCTAGTGTTTCCATCTGATTTATCTATTGTGATTTAAACAAAATTCAGAATGATTTTGTTTATTATTTTAAGAATTGCCCAAGGCGGGAGTCGAACCCGCACCAGCCGAAGCCGTAGGGATTTTAAGTCCCCTGCGTTTACCAATTTCGCCACTCGGGCTAACTACTACTTTTGTTCAATATTCTTATACCACTATTTATTAGAAATTGAAAGCTAAGCGGCAAAACCTCACCGCCTCTGAGCTACGCCCAGCCTGTATTCCCCCACATGGAGATTGGTACTTCTTGCATATACTTGAGCTGGCGGTATATGTCAATCGCCATCTCCGCCATGTAGATCTTGTTGGATTCTTGACTGAGGACTGGCTCGATCTTTCTTCTCAGATCTTCGAGAGCCTCGTTGTGAGTTTTTCCATATCCCACAACCATGTTGGGAATTCCAGGAATGGGGTTTATCCACGCGATATGTCCATCACCTTGAGCAGAATTATCTACGTGAATAAAATTCTGCACCTTTTCTCTTTCAGACTCTTTCATTGGTCCTCCTTAAATACTTATACCTAAAATGCTCTGGTGCTATTATTCTTACCTGCCCATTAATTTAGGCTGAATATTCCGAGCCAGAATATTCAATGGAAGGTTCTCTTGTAGAGAGTATAGAAGGAATATGTTTTGTATTACATAGCACCTAGTAATACAAAACATTCATGAAAAATTTTCATGACTCCCTTCGTTAAATTACTTATACCTAAAAGCACATGGTGGGATTCGAACCCTACAATCGGCCGGTTTGCAATCGGCGCCCAGTTCCAACTGAGTTCATGTGCAAAATATTAAGCGCAAAACATCTGCGCCTGACAACTAGTTGTCTTTGATTGAGACGAGCTTCATGCGATCCATCTCAATCCTGATCTGCATGCTCATATCTGAGCAAGTCATCAAGTTGAGAAGTGCGGCCGAAGCTGTATTTATTTTAGAAAGATAATCAGGATGCAAATGCTCTGCTTCAACCGTATAAAGGCTCAGCAGAGTTACAAGCTTTGCCCTGATCTTATCGAAGGTCTCGTTCTCTTTTTCTCGTTCTTTTAGCTCGTCGAGAGTAAATGCCATATGTACCTCCAATATAATTATACCAATTAACAGGGACAAGCCACCTTGGTATTTTCTATATTATTTATAGAAATGAATCTCTGTAGAGCAAAATACATCTCTTCGGTTGTTAATCTGTTAAACATAAATCTATCTTTTAAATCGTTGTATTCATTTATAATTAAGGCCACCCTTACTCTTTCAGCTTCTATTTCTTTATTACGTTCATCTGTAATTCGCTTATATTCAGTCTCCATATCTTCCTGTTTAAAAGTAATAACCGTATCTACGATATCACTAAAGGACGTAATATTTTGTAACTTATTATTATCAATAGTCTTGAAGGTAAACTTGCCCTGTCTAAATAAAGATAACTTTATATTAAATGCATCATCTCCAATAGAAGACCCTACTAAAAGGCCATGATTATAATCATAATCATATCCTAACTTTTCATCTCTGATCTCATTTAGTCTGCTTAAATAATACTCTCTAATCTCTTCTGTTCTAGTCTTCTTCACAGGCTTCTCCTCCATCTTAGATTTTTTAAGCATATAGGGATTATTAAAGCTAGACTTTGGAGAGTAAGTAGGAAGTTTTATTTTGTTCATTTTGATTTCTCTTGTAAAGAGTTAAAGGAATGCCTGCGAGAGGAGTCGAACCCCTGACCCCCGCATTACAAGTGCGGTGCTCTACCAGCTGAGCTACACAGGCATAATTAATTGCGGGGTAAGAGATTTGAACTCTTACCACCAGTTTGGAAGACTAGCATGCTGCCGTTAAACACCAACCCCGCATTACTGACATTTTCTTATAGCAGATAATTATGAGATTTTCAATACTAAAAGTGTGGGATTTTTTCTTCCCCCACACCTATCAACATTACTTCTGTTGATCCCTGATGCGAACATATTCCTCCACACGAATTCGTAGTTTCTCGTTCTCTTTTTCGAGGTCAAGGATAGTCTGATCCTTATCTTTCCCAATGAAATGGGAAGCAACAATACCTCCTGTTCCTACGCCCAGACAGAAGATCAAGGCGCTTTTAAACAGCGATGTAGTTCGTACTGTTATCTGTATAACAGCCTCCTTTGGTATATGAACTCCTGCGTTTATTATAGGGGCAACAGCTTCTAGTGACATTTGCCACCTTCCTTTCATTAGAATTATACCAATAAAGGAGAGTAGAGGAGTTGAACCTCCGGACCTTTTACAGCCTTCAACTTAGCAGGTTGACACATGGCACCGACGCATGACGGACTCTCCATATGAACTATTACCAATTCTTCTTATTAAGAGATCTTCTCTCTTCTCGTAATTCTACTAGTTTATCTTTTCCCATATTAAAAATATGTATTGAAATACCAATCAATATTCCTACAAGGCCAAAAATAGAAAATCCTACTCTTACATATGCTCTTAATATTGGTTTATCCATATTTATAATATGATTTGAATAGTCTTTTCTCTCCTTACAATAATCCATAAATATGAGATATGTTACGATTCCTAATGTGTAATTACCTACTACACATAGGGCCATCCAATAAAGTAGATTGGACATTCGAACTAACCATTGTTGTTTGTTGAATTACTTTAAGTTGCCCGCCATAAGATCTACACTGATATCCACCACTAGTTTCATAACAATATTGTCCAGCTGGACACATACAACAAGCAGGAGTAAACATTAATATCAAAAATATAAAAATAAAAAGTAATCTATTTGATTTCACTTTACAAACCTTTCTTAGCAAGATTGGGTTAAGGAAGAGGAGGGATTCGAACCCTCGGACCAGCGTAAGCCAGCCCACAGTTTTCAAGACTGTTCCGATCAACCACTCCGGCACTCTTCCGTAAGAAACTTATACCATAATTATTTTAACATTGAATGGAGTCCCACAGAGACGGAGAGATTTGAACTCTCATCTTCGCAGATTTGGAGTCTGGCATTTTGCATTAAACTACGTCTCTACAAACCATTTAATTTCTATCATCATATCCATCTAAATATCTTAAATATTTGAGAAGTGCTATATCACATTCTTCTCTTGTATTAAATGGGCCATGCTTATCACTCCAAGTCTCATCCCAAAAATACCACTTATCATCTTTATCTTTAAAGATTGGATTATTGCTCATGAATTGGACCGTGAGGGATTCGAACCCCCTCAACCCGAAGGTAACAGATTTACAGTCTGCCGCGACTAGCCTTATTCGCCTCCGGTCCTTGATAATAATTAAAAAATAATAATCTCTTATAAATTACATCTTGTCAAGTATCTCTTGAACCTTCTCGTCGACCCGAGCCATAACCTTCTTCTCCGAACTCTCGACCATACCGTTCACGAGAGCGCCGAGTACCTTATCGATAGTAGGCTTGGCATTGCCTCTATCATTATCCTTCTCTCTCTGACGATCGAGCAGAGCGAAGTGCGGCTCCATAATCGTGATAGCTCTGTGGAGGTCTTCAAGCTCGATATGCTTGTGACCCGTAGTGACTCTCGATAAGCCTGCCTTATTGACCACCTCACGGATCTCGGCAGGGATTCTGCCTTCGAGCCGCTTTGCAGCCTCGGAGATATCCGACTTGGTGACCAGCTTACCACCATAAGTTCTGATGAGCCGCTCAGCCGCAGCCGCATCAGGAGGAATGAACTCGATATAAACATCGATACGACCCGGTCTGAGCATAGCACCATTGATATTGCTGAGATCGTTGGTGGTGAACACCGTCATAATCTCGTCGTTCTTACCCGAAATACCATCGATCGTATTCAGAATATCATCCATATTGGCGCTGCGCTCGCCAGAGACCACCCGATCGATGTCCTCACAGAAGACGATCGCGGGCTGCAGATCTTTGGCCTGGGCGATTGCCGCACCGACCTGCTCGGCCTTGGTCACATGGATGAACGTCCACCCATTAGCGACCGCATAATGAGCGAGGACCGACGCCGTAAGCGTCTTACCCACGCCATAAGTACCAGCCATAAGAACACCTCTCTTAAGAGGGATGTTGCTGTCGCGACACGCCTGCGTCTTTAGGACAGGCGTAAATACCGAGTCCTGCACCTGGATCTCCACCTTGCTGGGGAGAATGAGGTTCTCGGGCTTGGTAGTAGTAGTGATGATAAATCTTGGAGTTGAATCGAAGTTGATATTGTTGTTGCCGTCCACCATAATAGGCACGAACTCGAAAGCCTGACCCTTGTAGATGCTATCGTTGGCCAGGAACTTACGAGCGATATTGGCGAGCTTATGAATCTTATCCTTATCCTTGGCCTTGACCTGGCCGCTGATGACCAGAGCATATCTGCCACGCTCCAGCTTTACGCCGAGCTGGATCTTCCCATCGACGCCGATGAGCTTGAAGATGCCCCATGGCACCTTGGCCATATTCATGATACCCTTCTTATCATAGCCAGTCTCGATCGACATAATCGCCGGCGGAATCTCGCCGAAGAAGGAGCGACGACCCTCGGCGATCACTGCGCCGAACATCTCTTCCATGGCCCGGTTGAAGGCCAGGAGTGCATCCATCGGATGGCCAACGAGCGACTCGTTGACTGCCACGATTCTCTCCTGCTCCTTCGCCCACTCGGTTACCAGCTTTGCCGCCTCCTCCGGATTGATATTCTCCGGAAGGATGAGCTTCTCGCCCACTCTCAATACTTCAACATTAACATTAATCTGCTTACCATCGGCGTCAGTTCTGGTGATCGTGCTCATGTTGCCTTCCTTAGCCAATTGCGGCTAAGAGAAAAGTTTGTGGACAATATTTTTATACCGTATATGTATGTTTTTTTCTATTTTCCAGTAGATAGAGAATCAGTAATAAGATCTGCCGAATAGTATGACAAGGGGACTCGTGTACATTTTAATACACCTTTTTTGGAATCAATAACCTCTAGAGTTAGAGGAAAAGATCCTGCCGTACATACATCAATAACTTCACCAGACTGTGTTTTGTATTTACACATTGGTGCATGTTTTTTCTTGATGATCATTTTACTAGTCCTGATGATTAGATCAAGTTAGAACAAAGTAAATGGCTTGGAGAGGTATCGAACCTCTGACGCCAGGATTTTCAGTCCTGCGCTCTACCAACTGAGCTACCAAGCCATTGCGGTCGCGATGGGACTTGAACCCACGATCTTCGACGTGACAAGCCGATGTTTTAGCCAACTAAACTACGCAACCAACTTCAATCATGCCGGCAGAGGGACTTGAACCCCCATGCTTTTGAAGGCGGCGGCTTCTAAGGCCGCTGCGTCTGCCATTTCGCCATGCCGGCTATTCTCTTAATTTATACTTTTCAAATAGTGGCTTATTG